>ODAJ012050469.1_pt1 | contig 20125 bp, 26 predicted proteins | sample 1539241 | NCBI WGS metagenome assembly ODAJ01 (sample SAMN02144231, study PRJEB22623) | gut metagenome | biome: sheep rumen | host: Ovis aries | place: New Zealand | reverse complement strand
ATAAGAGATACAATCATAGGCTCCAGAAAAGTTCCAGAGAATAAAGAGATTACATATATACTCCCAAAAATATAATAAATAAAACTTCCAGTATGAGCCCAGTATTAAAGCTTGTTGTCTGTGTATGTCTTCGTGGTTTTCATCTATCCCCGAAATTATAGTCCCCGGCCGAAAGATCATTAGACCAGCCCAAGTAAGTAATTTATAACCCGGCCATAAAACATACTTCATTGCCACTTTCTTCAAGGGTTTATCTGGGGTGTTAGTGAAAAGGGCTGAAATGAGTGTTATGTATTCTTTTATTAACGTCATACCATTATTGCGTCTATTTCGGAGTTATTGAGAGAAAGACCTGATGAATCTAAATATTTTGCCATTCATTATTATCTTATAAGAGGAGAGAATAAAAAAATTAAAATCGTTTAAGAGAATCTAGAGTTTATATCTTTAAATCCCCTTAAACGACCTATTATTCTTCCTCGTTTCCTTTTAGCTCATCCTTTACAGCCTCGACAGCACTAGTAATTACATCAAGAGCCTCCGCTAGTTCACCCAGATCAGCTATATCGTTTAAGTTCCAACGTAAATTATTCTCACTTCCCCATGCATTAAAAGAAAGAACCATCATTGTGTTCTTCATTACACTGCCGGAGATATTATTTAAGTTTTTCTGGCCGTCCGTTGAGATTGTTCCAGCCACGTTCCACTCTTCGGCCACTACTTCATAACTGCCGGAGTAATTTTGTGCATTAAGTGATTTGATTACCATTTTTCTCATTGGTTTTAAGAGTTATCAATAAAAAAGAAAGGCTAAACACGCACTTGCCGGGATGACTAGAGTAACCTACTATAGTAACCTCCACAACAAAGATTAGCGTGCTGAGCCTATCCCTGAAATTAGCTTTCCTTGACTTATTTCATTAATAAGGCTTTGGTGCACGAAAGGGGAATTTAGTGGGGGGATTTGGAGTCTTTTCCTTAATTATGATATGGTTTATGTATTATCAAGAGAAGAAGATGATAAGATTTTAATACTTCCCTTCCTCCCACTTGCTACTAATAAGGACGATGAAGAGGAAGATGGAGGAGAAAAATTGCTATATGAATTTCCCTGGGACTATAACTCAACCCTCCCCTGTCTTCGTTGGTTTGTTCTTGATTATAGTGAAGAGAAAGGGAGTGTGTATCTTCCGGCCGTTTTAGAATATCTGGACACAATTAAAGACCTCCCCGAACCACCACATGAAGAATTAAAGAGGGTGTATCAGGTGAAGTCTAAAATTGATGCCTTCTCAAAATCACTCTTAGATCTAGAGAAAATAGGTTTGATCTCACGGCCGGCTTCTTACACACTAACCGACAACCTTCTATATGAAACCGACCTCTATTCACAATATTACCGAGAATTTCCACCATCCCTTGTCGATCTTGTCCTAGCTTATCAGGATTTGTCGGGAGAATCTAAGAATGGGGTGGCAGAGATATGGAAGACGAAGAATCAAGAGAGACAGGAGGAGATAAGAGATACATTAAATATTCCCACCGAGTTCCTACCGTTGTCATTAAAAATAAAATCAGGCCCGGGGATGATTAAGAATGTCCCTGAGTATAAAAGAAAAACAAATCTAATCAACGAAGGGCCTAAGAAGAAAGAAACGGGATTGGAGGAATTTAAAAACAATTATGGGCTAGGCGATGAGTTTAGTTTCACCGACCTCAACAACTATGGACTTAATATAACAGACATAGAGGATTGTTTTGAATTATCACGCGACTGGAGAAATAAAACATATAAAATTATTAGAATCCTATGAGAGAAGACAAAGAATTTCTGAAAGAGTTATTGACCGCACCATCACCAAGCGGACAAGAAGAGAAAGCCTTAGAGGTATGGAAAAAGTTTATGGCCCCAATGTCGACTGAATGCTACTCCGACAAAATGGGTAATAGTGCATTCAAAATTGGGCAGGGGAAAACTAAAATCCTACTCTCTGGCCACATCGATCAGGTTAATGCAAGAGTAAGTCTAATTCATGACTCTGGTCTCTTAGCACTTCATTACACTGGTGGCATAGATAATCGTTGTTTGCCAGGGAGTCGTGTGTGGATTCTGACCGATGATGGGAAGATTGTCGAGGGAAGTGTCATTAAGCAAGCAATGCACTTAGACAAAGAGTCAGAGTGGCCAGAAAATCACAGAGACTTTTCACAGTTCCGAGTTGATATTGGGGCAGAGTCGAAGGAAGATGTTGAGAAGCTAGATATTCACGTTGGCAATCTCGTCATTTATAAGCCAGAGGTGAGTTTAGATTGGGGCAAAAATCGGATATGTTCTTGCTCCCTCGACGATAAGATCTGTGTATATATTGTCGCTGAGGTAATGAAGAAACTAAGGAAAAGCTATGATGACCCCTCTCCTTATCCACCTGCCTGGTCTCTGAAATATGAAGTAATTGGTCTGGCAGCAACTCAAGAAGAAACAGGCCTGCGGGGAGCAACTGTGGCGGCTAGAAACTTAGATTGTCAGATTAGTTTAGATCTTGATGTGGATTTTGCTTCCGACGACGAGTTAAGTGGACCAAAAGAAAAGATAGGCGAAATCAAACTTGGCAAGGGACCTATTATATCTTATGGAGCCGACAAGAGTGTAAGACTAAATAAGATCCTGAAAGAAGTAGCAACCGAGGGAAAGATAGATTTTCAGTATGCCTCAACAACCTGCGGAGGAACCAATACTGACGCAATCCAACTTAGCTCGGCCGATTGTGAAACCGCCCATCTAGCTATTCCACTTAATTCAATGCATTCACAGGTTGAGAGAGTGGATTGGCGTGATATAGATGCTTGTATTGATTTACTTTATCGGGCTATTATATCCGAAAAGCTATGAACGAAAGACTGAAAAAAGAAATAGAACTTTGGAAACATAAGCGCTGTTCGTATGATGAGCACGGGGACATATCGGCAACAGCTCAGCACTTCTACAACCTTGCTCTCGATGATGTTAAGGCTGAGGTGGACTTTCTAAAGGATAAGTGTGCTATGGTTGATGCGACAGAGCTGAAAGAATTTATAGACAATCAAAAAATGGAATAGAGATAAGGAGGAAAATTAAATCCTCCTTTCTTTTTCTTATTAATGATGAATATAATAGACGAAATAAATAAAGATATATCAAAATTTACACAAGACAATCCTTACCCCAGGTCAATGACAAAAGTGGATGGACGATACTTCAGACACTATGAATTTGGGGAGATTTTTGGGTTTTGTCTTTATAATGAAATCTTCGACGGCACGCTATGGGGAGAAGACGTTAGTGAGCATTTATGGTTTGGTATGATCTTATTGACTGAGGATGATGGGTTTTGGCGAATAGAAGATAGAGGAATTAATGTCTCTTACTTCTGGAACACTCAACTCTCCGATACACTCAAACGTTTACAGGATTGGGCTAAGGATCATATTTTCGACGGTTATAATGAGTCTGGTAAATATGTCTCTAAAATTCTCCGCCCCATCGATGAAACTACTATAAGATGACTTTGGAAAATTTATTAGAGTTTCGTGATCATTGTCAGGATATATTCTGGCGGTTGATGATGAAGGAGGGGAACAATATAGAAGCAGTCGAAGCAAGATATGTATTAGAGATGCTTGACTTTGGCCTTCCTGAACCTTTGGCATATATAAAAAAGCAGAGACCGGGGAGTTACTTTCTTCGACTTTGCTATGACGGCGATAATACACTTTATTCTGGGGTAGTAAGTATTATAGAGCGATGATAAAAATAAAATATCTAATTGGGAAAAAGTTAAGATCTTGGATAGAGAATTTTCCTGACGCACTAATTCTTTACTCTGGTGATCTACACGAAATTGAGCGTAATATAGAATCACAGCTCAGATTCCTCGTGTCATTTCCCAGAGTATCAATAGTGCGTTTTGAGGAAGAAAAGTATAAGATCTATATTTCTTATCAGGCATATGGGCTTCAGGGTAATTGGGAGTCAAGAGAAATAGAAGGTCCAAATCTTAGTGAACTTGCATTACTTGATAGAGATGAAGAGACGAGAAGAATGGAGAGAGTTTTGAAGTCAATAAATTTGATGGCGGAACACGGAATGGATATGTTAATGGGGAAATTAATATGATAGAACTAGAAGGATACGATTGCAAGATTTTTACGGACAACATTGAACCGCAAGCATTAGAGCAGATTTATGATGTTGTAAAAAAGCCAGAGTGGAAAGATCGGAAGGTTAGAATAATGCCTGATGTTCATAGTGGAAGTGGGATTTGTATTGGTTTTGTTTCTGAGGTTGGCGAATATGTTAACCCAGACTATATTGGAGTCGATATCGGTTGCAGTGTATCGTTATTACTCCTAGATAAGCCGCTTGATCCAAAAGACTATGCATTATTTGAGCATCGAGTAAGACAAGCAATACCAAGTGGGCAGGATCTACAAGCGAGTCGTCAGTTTGTGGTTAAAGATTTCCTAGCCTACCTGAGAACGGAATTACAAAAGGCTTATCAAAATACTCACGGCTTAACTTTTCTCCCTGACTTTAATAGTGCCGAGGATTTAGAAGACTGGGTGAGAGGAATAGGGATGGATCTAAGTGTATTCTATAAAAGTATTGGTAGTATTGGATCGGGGAATCACTACTACGAATATGATGAAGGAACGGCGCATTGTGTAGATATCTTTGCACCCTTCTCTCAACCCTGCTTCACTGACTATTATGGAATTTCTGTTCATACCGGGTCGAGAAACTTAGGCATAAAGGTTAATAAATACTGGACGAAGGTAGCAAATGAAATAAGAATACCTAAGAGCGTTCAGATGGATATTATTGCTGAAGTTAAATCACGGCCAGGGTTAGATAAGAAACAAATTAAACCAACCATTGATGCTGAGGTAAAGAAGTGGAGAGAAGAAAATTTCCACCCTGGTTTCTTAAGTGGTGAAGATCTGAGAGGCTATTTGACGGACATGGTAATAGCTTGTGCCTATGCCTCTTGGAATCATAAGGTAATTCTAGATAAGTCAGTTGAAATCTATAGCAAACTAACTGGTGGACGAGAATGGAAGAGAATAACAACCAGACATAACTATATTGATTTTTCTGGTCCCACGCCAATTATTAGAAAGGGTGCAGTATCAGCTAAGGAAGGTGAAATATTCCTTCTTCCCTTGAATATGAAAGAGGGAATAGCTATATGTGAAGGAAAGGGAAATTCAGACTGGTTAAACTCTTCTTCACATGGGCTTGGTAGAAAGATGTCAAGAGCGGCTGCGAAGGGAAAGATTAGCCTGAAGGATTTTGAAAAAGAAATGTCAGGTATATTCTCAACTTCCGTCTGCCGAGAAACAATAGATGAAGCACCGGGGGCATATAAGAATAGAGATGAGGTATTAGAGAATTTAAAGCCGACGATGAATATTCTGATGACCCTAAAACCAAAGATCAATATAAAAGCGACAAAATAAAAGAGGGAAACAATTAATCCCTCTTTATTTTTTATGACCCCCGTTCATTCTGATAAACTTAATTTGTTGTTTCCGGACTGCTTCAAAGATAGTCTTTTCTAAGGTTTCAGTTAATTTCTTCCTTAGTCTCGCCTGTTTCTTCTTTATTATTCGTCTGTCCTTTATCATACATTTTATCAAGCCAACTAAATATCTTCTTCCACTCTAATTTTTTGACCAGTAATTTCTTTTTATACATTCATTAATAAGAAAAAGAAAGGGCAATAAAGCCCAATCTTTTATTCGAAGGTAATCTCAACCTCTTCACCAACTAGATTTGCCTTTATTTTCTTTTTGGTCAAATCAGTAGACGGATCAAGAAGTTTTTCGACGATCTTATCCTCTATGTACTTGCCGATTCCTTTGATTAGGTCTCGGGCTCCGTACCTTGTGTCAGTCTTAGAAACTATATATTTCTTTAGTTCCTTTCCAACAGTTAGAGAATATCCCTTCTTCTTGAGTCTTTCCTTGAATTTGGCTAACTCAATGTCAAAGATCTTCATCATTTCTGGTTCACCTAACGGATTAAACACGCAGATACCAGACAGACGACCTCTGAACTCCGGTCTAAAGGCTTTTTCAAGAGACTTCATAACGGTTGCAGTATCAGAAGCCTTTTTAACTTCTTTACTAGGCTCACCGAAACCAATTCCATTACCCTTCAGCTCAAGTTCTTTTGTTCCCTGATTTGAAGTTAGTATGATACAAGCATTCCTAAAATCAACCTCCTTTCCGTTAGCCAGCTTAGTTCTGCCAGTATCAAGAATCGATAGGAACAGTGAATTAATCGTGGTCGGATGTATCTTCTCACACTCGTCTATCAACAGCACACATTGTCCATTATCTCTTACTTTTTCTAAGAGAGCTGAACCTGAATCACCATATCCAACGAAAGACGCACTAGCTCCAATTAGCTTAGTGATACTGCCTTCTTGTGATAGCTCACCACCATCAATTTTTATTAGAGACTCTTTTTTGCCATATACAGTCTCTGCTATCTTTTCAGCGATCAAAGTTTTTCCAACTCCTGATGGCCCTGTGAAAAGCAGAGATGCAACTGGTTTATTTTCATTTCTCAACCCTAAGAAACTCTTTGATAGAATCTTAACAACTGAATCAATTGCTTCATCTTGACCAATGACGACTTTCTTAAGTTCGTCCTTCATACTCCGGATCTTCTCCAGATCAGGGGTAACTATCTTGTCAACTGATACGCCAGATATTTTTGAAATAACTGATGCAACAGTTTCAATGGTTACCTCAGGCCAGGTCTTAGGGTCAGCTGCTTCCATTCTTTTCTTAATGGCCTCTATTTCTTTGTCTAACCGAGCCTCCTCATCGCGTTGATTCTTGGCAGCTTCAAAGTCAGACTTATCTATGGCCTTGACTTTCTTTTTGGTCGCTTCGGCTTTAGCTTTCTCTAAACGATCTAGCTCTTCTGTATCACTAGGATTAGCTAGTCGAGTGGCTGCCATACTTGTGTCCATAATATCTATGGCACGATCCGGTGAGAATCTATCATAAAGATATTTCTCACTATACTCTACACAAGCTCTCAGAATCTCATCACTACAGCGAACTTTGTGAAATTCTTGATACTTCTTGACAAGGCCCTTCAGAATCTTAAAGGTTTCTTCGCTATTCGGCTGAGAAACAGTTACCTTTTGGAATCTTCTCTTAAGAGCTCCATCCTTTTCGATAAACTTTTTATATTCCTCCAGGGTGGTTGATGCTATAACCGTGATCTCACCTCTACTAAGGCTGGGCTTAAGCATATCAGCGATGGAAGTAGAATTCTCACTAGTTGCAGAATGGAACTCATCAAGGAAAAGTATATAAGTGTCTGGATTATCTCTCAGCTCATTGCAGAGATTCATAACCCTCTCTTCCAACTGACCACGATACTGAGTACCAGCCGTTAAGTCGGTTGTTGAGATACTAATAACTCGTCTGTTCTTAAGGCTCCTAGGAACATTCCCAGAAGCTATCCTCTGCGCTAATCCTTCAACGAGAGCCGACTTACCAGTACCAGGCTCACCCAAAAGAATCGCATTACACTTCTTTCGACAACTTAAGATTTCAATTATCTGAGATATTTCCTTGTCTCGGCCAACGATAGGATCATACTTCCCATCTTCGGCTCTTGCGGTCATATCAATAGAGAATTCATCAATTGTCGGAGTAGTGGAGTTCTTCTTAGGTCGGCGAACATGAATTGATTCTCTGTCCTTGCCGGCTTTTTCAAAATCAGACTCTTCCTTGTCTTTCTTGTCCTCAGGTAAATCTTCTCCTGGCTTTTCTTCCTTCATATCTTCCTTCATTTCTTTATCCGTTAGTTCTTCAAGGAGGGCGGCATTATCCATCTCTCGTTTAATTAGAAGATTATTAATACCAGTCCTCTCAAAAAACATGGCGGTATAAAAGGTCTCTGTGTCGATTACCTTTCCTTTACTGCCGATCCCAAGACTACTAGCCGCTCCCTTGACTATATCTAAGGTTACGTCTACTCTCTCAATAACTCGGTTTAAGGCATCAGAAAACTCGGGCTCTTCATCATCCGTGTAAGTCCGTTTTTCAAGGTATTTCTCGGCCCTTGCAACTGACTCCTCTAATTGAACTAAGAATTGCTCCTTGTCCTGATCCTTCATTTTCTTTTTAATCATAGCATCAAGATTTCGGCCCGTTCCATTTCCAGCTAGATAAATCATTAATAGATTGTACTGGACAGATTCGAGACTTACTTGCGCCAGGTTCTTTTTCTTAGCGTCTTTCTCTGCTAGTCTGATTATAACTGATAACTCCTCAGAATATATCACGTCTTTTATATCCATTCGTTATTTAATTTTAATCATATATAAGAATTTGACCTTATCGATAGACTTTATATCGATCTCGTTCTTTCTCCATCCACTCATCAATCAAGTCTTGTGTAATTGGCTTGATAGGAAGTAGTTTGACGTCATAGAATTGAGTAACATAGGTATACATTTGGTTATCTCGGAAATCTATAATCGTTTCAAATTGCGGGATTCTCAGATCGGCCGACATATTCCGCTTCGGATCATCTATTGTCTCTATATATTCACCAAGTAGATTAGAATTTTTAGTCAATACCTTAGCCCTAGAACCCCAATACTTGAACGAAGCAAAAGCCGGCCGAAAATGTACCCGCGAACTTTTTTCTACTTTATATCTGACTACTAAGTGCTGTTTAAATCTTAGCCAAATACATAATCTCCTTAGTTCACTTTCTCGGGCTGGATATATTAGAGAAGGAAGGATGTAAAGATTATTATCCAACTTATCGACTACATAAACCTCACCGCGATAAGTCTCAAGGGGTGTTTTTCTAGGCAATATCACCGCAGTCATATTAGTCATCATCAACACTCCCTTTATCTTTACGTGTCCTTTTTCTAATTCCGGCTCATAAAAACAATAAACGCTAAACTCTTCAAACTTAGCTTCTATCATTTCTCCCTGTTTCAAGATATATAAGAAATCAGGAATAACCGAATTAAGCCAGCCAGTTAGTGGAGTTCGGCAAGCACATAAAATTCTTAACTCACCAATCCCTACTCTTCTTTCGGCTTCTTTATACTGGGAATAGAATGTATGACGCTCTCTAATCCTCGCCCCTGATATTCTAAAATCGGAGGGGGAGCAAAATTTAGAGTTAACAAAATCCCTTAACTTCAACTCAACTCTCATGATATCGAACCAGAATTAGCCAACTTAATATAATCATCTATATCGTCCTGTGTTATATCGATCTTCTTCACATTAATCTGCAGAGGACAGGAAAGAGTCATGCTTGGTGGGAAGCGGACGTGTGTATTAGTTAGTGTATTAGTTAAATCAGGTTCTACGGTGTCTTTTAACCAGGCATTATAGCAATCTAAGTCGTCGAGGGTTTTTATATTTCTCATTGGTGCTCCAGAGACTGATTGAACCCGAAACCACCAAATCCCTTCATCAATTATACCTGGTGAAGTGTAAAAATCTATGTCCTTGTTCCATATAATACAGCCCTTTTCAATCTTTCCTTCCTTCTCTAGATACTTAAGAAATCCCTTCATTGCTTTTGGGTACTTAAGGTTGGGGAGGAGGAAATATTTGAAAATCGTGTCTGCCTTGGATAAAATATAGATACGTGAGGAAATAACTTCTTTGGCTGCTTTCTTTTTACTTGGGAAGATAGCCTCCTTTGTATCTATAAAGACATCATTAACTCCGCCAAAACCAGTAAGATCAGGCCAATAGTCGCAATAGATAGAAAATCCCTCGTCAAACTGTACCTTGTAATAGTCAACAACAGCTCCACTATAGGATGAATAACTACCGATCTTTACTGCTTCGGTCGATTTCTTTTTTACTAAATCCTGCATAAAGGAACGGGCACCAACAACGCACTTCCAGATCAACCAAATTGGCTTCCCGGTTATCTTAGAGAGTTCTAGTTTTCGTTGTAGGTTAAAATTTCGATCATCCCCAGGCATTTTAGTACTAGGCGTCCATACAGTTCCCGCTCCTTGACCTTCTAACTTAATTACACTTTTCCCGACATAGCCAGAATCTAATAAGTCCTGTATCTTCATCGCTTAACTTGATATTTATTATTAGTCTCAGAGATAAACTGATCAACGTCTGCTTGTGTGATTGTTGTAATTTCAGTTGGATCTAGCTTACCTGGAACCGTTTTAATCCGATCAGTCCAGAAGCTGTCGTGATATTTTGCTCCACCGGGACTTTTTTTATCAGCCTGCCAACATTTTTTATATATTTTATTGCTGGCATCTATTATTGATTTGTAGTCTGATTGCAACCAGTTATTATAGTTAACTAGATCATCCTCCGTCTTTAGATTCTTAACAGGATATCCATTACAAAAGAACGGCTTGCCCCAATAACCGTCAGTCTCATACCAATCGATTGCTCCATCACGACCAAGATCATCGCCGGCCTCGAAACATACAATCTTCTTCTCGTAGTTCCAAATTTCATCAATCGAGTTAAAGGCTAATTTCTTTTTCTTTTTAGCCCACTTTAAAAACTGAACGATTATTTTTGGATACTCTAGTTCTGGTAGTTTATAGAGATTCCTATCTAGTTTGATTATATATAGCCTCTTTATTCCTCTTTCAACTGTGCTTTTAGGTGGTAGAATTATCTCTCTAGCATCCATAAACACAGGAGAGTAAGTATATCCCTTTACATGATATAACGAAAAATCTGTGAATTTAATCTCCTCAAAATCACCGTTTATATCAATCACCTCTGTTGGATTAGACTCTGATATACTATTAAAGAACTCATCTACAAAGAAACTGCCTTTATCAATTACATAAACCAATTTCCCAGTTGCCTTTTCTAGTCTCTGTCTAATTTCTTCTGTTCTTTCATCATCCGAAACAGAATAAACTTCATCACCAGAATAGCATAACTCAATGGCTTTCTTCTGACCATGTAGTTTATCAAGGCTAGTAGATCTGAGTTTTGATTGCGCTAGGTCGTTAATAGTCAACATTATATTTTCCTCCGTTTTCTAATTTCTCTAAACATTTTATCGGCCGTCTTCATGTACTCTTCTATCTTATATCTTTCTTTTGAATAATTAGAAGATGAAAACTCGCCATTAATCATATCAATATACAGAGAGAAATCCCCATCGACAGCAAAATAGAAATTATTATGCTCTTCGTCTTTTTTGGTAAATCTTTCGTCCGCCAATCCGAGTTGTGATATAGCGAGATTGTCAAAAGAGACTGATTTAAAGGCGGGAAGAAATTCTGAGTCAATACTTCTGACCAGCCATTCTCTATTGTATTCGATATTCTGGGAGTTGGCTTCAGTATACTCTTTATTGTTTTCAGTACTTGCATATCCCTTTATTAACAGATTGAATCCCTTTCCTTCTAAGTTATCCAAATCGTCTCCATTAAATACTCCAACCGTAACTATAACCGTTGGATCTTTAAATTCCTGCAGATGATTAATGAAGTCTTGGTCCTCACTATCCGTCAGTATTACACCAAGTCTTGACATCAACCCTCTATTCTGCCAACCTAAGAGACGATGATACTTAAGATGATCGTGGCCATAGAAATAATCTTGACCAATAATTATCTTCACTGGTATATTACGTCTCTTAAAATAGCACAGTAAGTTAATGATTTCAGGATGATCTAGATAACCACCCTCAATAACAACTTCTGTCATGGGGCGAATAGATTTTATAAATGGGAGAGGATTTAACTCTGTCTCCATTAGTTTGGCGTCTTTCGGATTCTCAGACTTAATTGACGAGAACCAAGGAAATTCGCCATCATATTTTTCAGTTATCTTCAGCTCAATACTCTCAGGAAAGCTCGGGATATATGCATCACCTTCTGATACCCTATCTCTCGAACCATCTGAGTAAAGTGTGGTAGTATAGTTTCCATTTCTATACTTTCCAATTATATTATCATTCTCCTTCATAACTGTTTTATTTTATTACAAATATAAGAGTTATCGGTCTTCATAGTACTGAAAACTGATAACTCATTTTTATCTAATATATAATCGTTGGTCTATGTCCTCTCCACCTAATAACAACTCTGGCATCATTGCAGTAGTCGTATTCAATGGTAACTGATTTAAAGTCCGGCATATTGGCTAGACCCTCGATTTTCTTTAACGCTTCGTCGGAGAGATTTAATGCCTCTCGATTAGCCAGAACTCTCATATATAGCTCGGGTTCTTCAATCGCTCTAACTATTATTGCTCCTTCGTCTTTATCCTTTCTGAGCTCTATACCATGCCTCTTTTCTATTTCCTCTACTTCATTTAGATACAGAGGGAGTTCAGCTAGGTCGTGAAAGTTGGTTTGGGTTGGATCTAAGTTACTAGCTCCAAACTCACCAACCCAGGAGGAATGAAATATATAAATCTTCTTATCACCCCCGAAATTCTCTTCAACTAGATCCAGCAGTTTTTCTTTAGAGTAGTCAGGGTGATCAATACCAAAATCATTAATCACCATGTCCTTCAAGAATCCAACTGCTTTACCGGGGGCTAGACCAAATCGATCCATAATATCCTTGCCGGTAATCTGAACCTTTGATGTTGGTTGTCGCTGTCCTCCTTTCCAGCTAGCAATTATATTATATTTCTCAGCTTTTTCTCTGAAGGATGTTGTTTGGCCTGGCATATTCCATTCAGGGGCATGACTAAGATTATCTGCTTCAATTAGTGATAACATCTCAGACATGATTTGATATGTATCCTTTCTTTCGCCACTAGGATCAACTAACTTATTTAGGAACTTGATCATGCTTTTCTTCGTTCCTGTATATGCCATTGTCGAGTAATCATATTGAGATTTTATTCCCATATGATTTCTAATTAGCATACAAACATAGCCAATCAATGAATTAGAATACTTCAGGCGCTTTAAAATTTCCTCTGCCATTTCCGCCGATTTAATCTCGTGGTCATGATAAGAGAAAGTTCCATCTTCGTTTGTTTCATGATATTTATATTTAGAGATATCATGAAGAAGTGCTGCCAACCTTAGCCCGAGTATATTATTTCTCTCAACCCTTACCTTCTCTAGGACTGATAGGGTATGGTCCGTTAGATTCATTGAGTGATACTTAGAATTCTGATTAAATCCCCATGCCTCTTCTAACTCGGGGATAATATATTCAAGAAGACCAGTATCATGAAGAATCCAAATATACTTCTTAGGATCTGTGGCACAAAGAATCTGTGTAAACTCTGATTCAACCCTTTCCATCGACAACTGATAATATTCGGGGATAGGTTTCAGAGCTTTATAAGTTTCAGGCGAGATCTCAAACTCCTTCACGGCTGAGAATCTGATAGCTCTCAACATACGAAGGGGATCATCCTTAAACGTAATCTCTGGATCGCATGGAGTTCTTAAGACTCTATTCTTTATGTCTTCTTTTCCATGCCCCGTCGGATCTAAAATTTCACCCGTCAGCACATTTTTGTAGAGAGCATTGCAGCAAAAGTCTCGTCTCATTGCATCCTCTTCTATGGTTGCCGCCTCTACTTTACTTGGCTTTCTTGGACCATCTGTATACATTTCTTTTCTGGGGGATACACATTCAATAGCTATATCCCTAGTCCAAGCCGATCCATCCATCTTAGTCATATCAAAGAGGAAAGTAAACTTGGCGGTTCCAAATCTAGGATACTCGACGAAATCCATACAACGGGTGGGGAAATTTGCTTTTAAGAATTCACAAAACTCGGAAGCTCCATTAGGCATGTCAATAACTAGGTCGACATCTTTCGGAGCACCAGCATCTAGAATCTCATCTCTAACATATCCGCCCACATAGTATACATCAGATTTCCCCCACTGTGATACTACATTCTTAAGGGCGGCTTCAAGACTTTCTTTATAATTCATCTTTACTCTTATTCCTTTCATCATATATAAGGAAACAAATGTGAGTACTATTGCTAATACTCACATTCTTTGACGAAATTTCTTTTACTCTTTCCCAGCTTCCTTTAGTTCAGCCACAAGTTCCTTTAGAAGTTCGCCGTGATTCCAGGCCCAGGTGTAATTATCGATTTCGTCTTCGCTAATCACTTTAAGCTCTGAAACTTCATCCTTCTCTCCACCTCTTTCTTCTGTGGCGTAGGAGAGTTCACGTTGGGTCAGTTCTTCATATGGAATTATGATACGAAATCTAACCGTTACATTCTGCCGTACGTTATCTTCTGGACTGTCTTTTATTTTCCAGATCTTTAAAAGATCTTCCTTTCCTCTAAGATCAAGTCCAGTCTCTTCATAAAGCTCTCTTGTACATGCTTGCGCTAGTGTTTCATCCCAGTTAAGATATCCACAAGGGTTGCAATATGCTCCTATGAAATCGGGGCAACCTGGTCCTCTTTTCTCAACTAAGAAACAATACTTTCCATTCTTAGGATTGACAGCACCAATCAATGCACATACTGCCATTGCCCGGGAGATCCAATATTGTTTCCCATCTTCCTGGGCAGTTACGATCCAATTTTCTTTCATATTAAACGGTATATTCAATCCAAATCACGTCTTTGGTCCCAGTCAAGAGATCAGCAATATTCTCCATATTTCTCTCCCACATCTCCTCTTCTTCTTGTGTAAAGTAGAGTCTATGTTTAACTACCTCATTACCTACCTGAAGATTAAGGGAGATCTTGTTTACACTCTCAAGTACATTGTCTTCCTTCAATAGGACTGGTGTAAGATATCTCCTTGACTCACGATCTACACTAAACTGAACCCAAGCATCATAGATATTGTCATTCTTAGCCAGATTCAGAAATACTTTATATTTCTTTCCATTATCAGGTTTAGTCCATATCCAATTACTATATGACTTTTCTTCTTCGACTACTTTAAATCGACGAAGGGTTTTTGACATATAGGTACCGGTTTCGTAGACAATATCCTCTACTTTGTCAGTTCCTCTTGAAAATGTAGCAACGGTGATTATATTATCCTTCGTTACTTTAATCTTTTTAATTCTTTCTTCCATAACATTAATAAGGTTTTTCTCCGAATCTGTCTAAGAAGGGCTTATAGTTTCCCTCTGGATTATCGGGTCTGACTGCATTATGATCATCGAGAATGGCAAAACAAACTTCTTCAAACTCCTTCATAAACTCATTCTCGTGCAGAACATCATTAAAACACCTAGCAACTTCTGCCGCAGGATTACCAAAAGCTCCACAACCCCATGCCGGAATAACAAGTTTTGTTTTACCATAGACAATAGCAATCCTGAAGAAGGATCTAATTCTATTCTTCATATCCTCTTCACTGCCTATAGTATATCTACCGCTTGCTGTTAGACCTGGATGTCTTGGAGCAGCAGATGAGAATATATCAACTGGAAAACCTACTTCAAAATTGTCATAGTCTACATTTTTATAGACCATAACATTTTGGCTAATTATTCCTTCCCCAGCACGAAGCGGCTCCGAATAGTTTCCGGTAGATGATGCATATCTGTTTAAGCTTTGGAGTAGATTAGATCGGCGACAAATTATCTCCTCTAGTGCTCTTGATCCGGTCCTAACTCCACCGCCTGCTTTTATGTCACTGGCTGGATTTAGAATCATAGTCGCTGGACCAGATAATTCAATTCCTTTGTTTAAGAAATCGCGATTCTCTACATAGATCAGCGGATTCTCAAACGAACTTCTTCGGTATTCGTCGTCCAACGTAGTCCAGTTCAGGCTCATTCTATTATCTTCTATCTCTAAGAATGGAATTTCTTCTCCCATCTTATTAACGAAGTAACCATTTTTAATATCATTCATTACTTCGTTATAAACATCAATCAGATCTTTACCCATATATCTTTTCTCTTAGTTTTTCTACACTACAATCATCACAAATCTCCATACCACGCTGATAAATACACATTCCACAGACAGTATCTAGATCAGATTCGTTTAGATATACACTATGTCCTCTCTGTCGTAATCTAATTTGTTCTCCCCAACGACCGGACCTCTCTCCCTCTACGTAAAATCTAGGCTTGGTTTCACAGTCTGATTTCCGTTTAAGAATTTCCCAAGCCTCAGGAAGAGTCATTCTATCTATGTGAGGGTGAGTTGTAAACAATCTTGCAAACATCGATAGATACCAATCTCTATTACTACTAATATTTGCATTAAAGTTTGCAAATCCTCCACTCCTCCTATCATCAGTCATGTATGATTTGACTGTTAAACACATTCCAACCACTTCTCTAACCTCTTTCTCGGTTATCATATAAACTTGATCGCCCGGGAGGTAAAGATTACTAACTTTTGATGATGATATAATATAGCCTAATGGACATCCGCTACACTCACCAGTTATTTTTCTAGGAAAGCATAGTCCTCCTCGACAAACCGCTGAGTTGTATATATTGAAGTCAAATAGATGTGATATTTTCTCTATAGGTAGTGTATCTGCCCGAAAATCAGTCATAAGGAGTAGGTTGGATGATGCCTCTGCATCTATATATTCAGGAGCGAACGGCCACGGCCTTGATTTAAATATTGGCTTATCCGAATCTGCCTGAAAATAATAATAGCACAGTGCTTCTCGTGAATACCCTATAGCTATAATAAGAATTGACTGATCATTAAATTCTATAAGATCGCCAGGTAGATACTTTATTATCATGACTAGTATGGCATGTCAATTCTCTTAAGATATCTAGATGCATCATGAGCAAATGGACGTCTTAAGTTAAGTGGTACTCTGACGTCTGGATATCTATTATCCATCTTATTTAATTCGCCAGGGCCTCTAAAATAATCTAATTCAAGATAGTTAAGACCAAGTTCATAGTCTTCTTTGACCCCGGATATAACAAATAACATAACTCTACGGGAGTCATACCAACTATTATTATCCAAAAACTTACCAAAGTACTCGCAGACACCGTTATCTACACAATGAAGGAGAACGATGCTCCCCGGTTTATAATAGTCCTGGGTGCATTTTCTAGCTAATGGGGCAATAATGTTTCTTAGTTCCCAATCTACTTTAGCTCCCTGAACTATAGTCGGTATAACAAAGGAGAAGTCTGGATCGATAACCTCATATTTCTTATCAAACTTCTCATCCTCTAGTGTAGCAGTTCTTCCATCCCCTAAGATAAAAGTAATCTCTCTTCCACTAGAGCTACTTGAAATTGAGGTGATTGTTACATACTCACCGGTCTTTTTATTCTTCGCTACCCAATCCATATGGTCGTATCATTTTTCTCAATATACATAGGCTCAAGAGAATCCAGATCTATTCCACCATTATCCACTATATCCATAAAAGGAGTTGTTCCTAAGATAGATTTTAGTGATGATGTGCTAGATTCCCATAGAATAATTACTTCGCTTGGATTCGCTTGTCGCCATGGAATGAGGACTAATTTCTTTTCTTCGCCCTCGGTTTTAATACATAGGATTTCTAAATTTTCATTAACAAATCCCCAACCTTTTACTTTTTCCATCACTAATAAGGAAAAAGAGAGGAGACTATTATTATCTCCTCTAAATTAATTCTAGCCCATTCCAATCATCGCCATTCTTGGTTATGATATTATTTGGAAACTTCACGGCCGGAAATCGCTGCTTCAGATCCTCGACGATATCCTTTTCCATCTGCCTGTATTCCTCGTCTTTGTAATTCCTATCGGGCAGAAGATCACATACAAACCCGTCCCAATCCCATCCAGTTGGATTGGTCTTATTGGTTTTTAGTAATTCAATTGACCAAGGATCACTATGACGCCAACGACAATAGACTACATACATCTGATTATCGGTCGGGTCGGTGAAGTAGTATTCAATCTGACTAGGGCACCAAATCATATCTTCAGTAAATGCATGCTCCTCAAAAGTACTCAGGAAATTTTGAAACTTGAGATATCTTCTAAGTTCGCCGATGCATTTACCGAGTAGATTCAAGCCGGGCCATCTAGATTTTATATCCGCATCATACTGTTCTTCACCAAGTCCGATTCCCCAAATTCTATCATAGGGACTGGCTTCAACAAATTCTAGCTTTTCCCATTCCGGCTTAAGTACTCGGTCTCTGAATTGTTGGTCGGCGAGAGATCTGTGATAAATAGCCGTAAACATAGCACTTTCACGAACTTTCCCCCACTCGGCCTCGGAAAAATTCTTAACCTCACGCCCTAGATCTTTTGCTTCTTTCGGGGTGGCGGCGTTTACTATCTTCTCGGCAGTTTCCCAATCTTGAAAATGGACCGCCTTAAGATACATAAACAAATGCTCTGAGGTTGGAAATTCACGATCTAGGTAGAGAAATACATTCTTACCTACTGGGATCGGTCCTTTCCAATTCCTGTCAGAATATTTTATTGGTTTTGGTGATCTAGTCCAGTTGCCTAGATAATCACGCCAGAATAATACAAATTTACTAGTTACTTTCATAATTATCCTCGACCAAAGATTAAATCGATTTCTTCACATTCCATCGGCCCAAGATCTTTACATTGTTCATAAACCTCTGGATCCGATAGCTCATCAAAATCTATCTCCCAGCCACCATTAGTTCCACACCAATAGCCATCACGTTTCTCTGGCTGGGATTTGAAGAGATAAATATGTTCCTCTTCGTCTTTTGCTAACCAAACTTTCATAATAGTCCTTTTTCTACTAATAAGATTCTAGCAGCGTCCCAGTCTACATATTTAGTTTCTCGGGGATGCTTTGATTTTCTGCCAGTCCTGATACTATAAACATCAACTATATCTTCTTTAATTGGTGTTCCTAGTGCTGTATCATCAATCACAACGTCGACGAGAACTTTAGCAGATTCCCCAATAATCTTTTTCCCAGGCGCGTACTCATTAATCCCGGCTAATGGAATTCCTCTTTCAAGAAACCACCTAACCGCTTCGCACAGACTTGTTTCTTTTCTCCACTTTCCATCAACCAAATGATAGTTATATGGGTTTAGTCTTGAGTTATTCCGACAAGTCCAGAGAACCAGCTTATGACCTTTTGCTACTAATTCCTTTAAAACTGCCTCAGATCCTATATCTTTCTTTGTATAAAACCCACGAGGAGCTTGAGCTATTACTGTTCCGTCAAAATCCAGAGCAATTACTGACATACTATCGTTCCTGTTCTAGTTCTTATTTCAACTGTCTTGCCTGTTTCGAGATCTTTAATTCCCTTTGCACAGACAATTCCACTATCTTCCCATATTCTCGGCCGATAGAGAGTTTTATATCTGGCAAGCGTATCACCCGTCTCAGAAATACATAATACTTCGAGCGGGGTGGGAAGTGGATCATTATACTCTTTATAAGAATCTCTCCATGTCGTGACTGTTAGATATCCGACAAATACAAATAGGAGGATACAGAATATTCCACCAAATAAGCTAACTGGTCCTATACATTTCATTGGATTCGACATATATTTATTTTTGTTCTAAATTCATCCCAAGTAGTTGCCCCTGCCATTGTAAATCCATAGGCAAAGATGTCATAAGCTCGAGATAACCAAGAGGCTAAGTTTTCATCCACATCAACCCACTTAGACGATGCATCACACGCCTTTTTCTTACCTCCCCAATCGTGTGCGTCTTCATAACCATCACGTCGAGCTTGGATATCATAAGTAGTGTTGCCAGAATATAGTCTTTTTAACTTTCTCTCAATCATTTCAGACTTTGGCATCTTAATAATCTCAGATGCATTGACAGGTTCATGATGTTCTCCACTACCATCTTTTATTCTCTGATAGATTGGTCCGGCTGCTTCAACTAGTTTTGCGAATTGACGTCCACAAATACAATAGTCGGCGCCCAGGGCTAAAGCTTTCAGAATATCAGTTGGATCATAAAGACCACCATCGGCTATTACCTTTGTATGTTTCAGGCCAACACAAGAAGTATTTCGCAAGCCCTTTATATCCAACAACATTGACGCCATCGGATACTCAAAACCATACTTACTTCTGTCGACCAAAGAACCTGTCGTCATACCAACTCTGACGAAATCAATTCCTTTCGAACAGTAATCAATATAGACTTTTGGATTTCCTATATTCC
>ODAJ012189012.1_pt1 | contig 20126 bp, 14 predicted proteins | sample 1539241 | NCBI WGS metagenome assembly ODAJ01 (sample SAMN02144231, study PRJEB22623) | gut metagenome | biome: sheep rumen | host: Ovis aries | place: New Zealand | reverse complement strand
CAAAGGGCTGTAGATAAAGAGATTCAGGAAGAGCTGGAGAAGCAGTTCATTCAGGCGCAAGGCGCTCAAACCGTCCAGGACACAGAAAAAGCTGATACCGTAAGATGAATTCCGTATTTCTGCAACGTCTCACAAGACTATCCATACTGCTATTCTTCCAAGTGTTAGTGTTCAACCACATACACTTGCTGGGCTACATCACGCCGCTGGTGCTGGGCTACATGATAGCGTGCTTTCACCGCAACTCGTCGCGCAACAGCATCCTGCTGTGGGCTTTCAGCGCAGGACTGCTCAACGACATGTTCAGCAACACGGCCGGGATGGCCGCAGCCTCCTGCACCCTGGCTGCCATGATGCAGCCACTGCTGCTCGGCATGTTCACCCCCTACAACTCTGCCGAAGACCTCACCCCCACGTTCCGAACCTTGGGCTTCTGGAAATACGTCACCTACATCACGCTGCTGATGTTTGTACTGCACGTGGCTTACTACGCGCTCGATGCCTTCACCCTGCGCGACTGGCCACTCACGCTCCTCTCCATCGCTGGAGCTACACTCCTGACCACCATCATCATCGTTTTCATCGAACTGCTCGTGCACCCTCGCAAACAGGGCCAGGTGCCAAACTGAGCAGAGGAAAGGAGGGGCAATGAATCATCACACATACGAATACCGAAAGTTTGTGCTGGCTGGCATCGCACTCATCGTTGTGCTCAGCTACATTGCACGGCTGGCCTATCTGCAGCTCAGCGACGGAGAGTACAAAACGCGAGCCGATAACAACGCATTCTTCAACAACATCATCTTTCCATCCCGAGGCGTCATCTACGACCGCAACGGCAAGCTGCTTGTCTATAACCAGCCTGCCTACGACATCATGGTGGTGATGAGAGAGGTGACGAACCTCGACACGCTCGACTTCTGCAACACCATCGGCATCACCCAGCAGCAGTTCGACGAGCGCATGCTCGCCATCAAGGACAAGAACAAAAACCCCGGCTATTCCACCTACACGCAGCAACTCTTCATGGCGCAGATGCCCCTGAGCGAGTTCAGCGTCTTCCAAGAGAAAATGTTTAGGTTCCACGGATTCTACGTGCGCGAGCGAACCATACGACGCTATGCCACCAACCATTGCGCCCACATTCTGGGCGATGTGGCTGAGGTGTCGAAGCAGGAAGTGGATAACAGCGACTACTACGACCCCGGCGACTACATCGGCAAGCAAGGTGTGGAGCGAAGCTACGAAACCGAGCTGCGCGGCGTGAAGGGAGTGGAGGTGCTGCTGCGCGATGCACGCGGGCGAATTCAGGGCCATTACAAGAACGGCGAGCTCGACCGCAAACCAGTGCCCGGCAAAAACCTCACACTCAGCATCGACGCCAAGGTGCAAGCCCTGGGCGAACGGCTGATGGAGGGCAAGATGGGAGCCATCGTAGCCATCGAACCCAAAACGGGTGAAATCCTCTGCATGGTCAGCTCGCCCAGCTATGACCCCCACCGGATGGAGGGCAAGCAGCGCAGCACACAAATGCTGGAAATGCAGCGCGACCCGATGAAGCCGATGATTAACCGTGCCATCTCAGGCACTTATCCCCCCGGCTCCACCTTCAAAACATCGCAAGGGCTCACTTTCTTGCAGGAAGGCATCATCGACTCCACCACAGCCTACTCGTGCAGCCACGGATTCCGATTCAGAGGCATGAAGGTGGGCTGTCACGGTCACGGCTCGCCCCTGCCGCTCATTCCCGCCATCGCCACTTCGTGCAACGGCTACTTCTGCTGGGGGCTTTATCACATGCTCAGCAACCGCTCGAAATACAAGACCATACAGGAGGCCATGACCACTTGGAAAGACTACATGGTGTCGATGGGTTTTGGCTACAAGCTTGGCGTAGATTTGCCAGGTGAAGCACGAGGCATGATACCCAATGCCGACTACTACGATCGTCGCTTGGGCCGATGGAATCCGCTGGGAGTCATCTCCATCGCCATCGGGCAAGGCGAAGTGACACTCACCCCCCTGCAGATAGCCAACCTCGGAGCCACCATCGCCAACCGCGGCTACTACATCACTCCCCACATCGTCAAGGCTGTGGAGGGAGGCGAAATAGCCGACTCGCTGACAAAGAAGCACTACACCAAAGTGGATAAACGATACTACGAAATGGTGGCCAAAGGCATGCGCAAAGCGGTGCTGGGAGGCACATGCCGAAGTGCTAACAGCAGCCAATATGCCGTGTGCGGCAAAACGGGCACGGCGCAAAACCGCGGCAAGGACCACTCGGCCTTCATGGGTTTCGCACCGATGGACGACCCCCAAATAGCTGTTGCCGTGTATGTAGAAAACGGTGGCTTCGGAGCCACCTACGGTGTGCCCATCGGTGCCCTCATCATGGAGCAATACATCAAAGGCGAACTGTCAAAAGCAAGCGAGGCCAAAGCCGCTATGTTCCAAGCCCGCCACATCGACTACGGCACCCGCGAGCGTTAAAGGCAAAACAAAAATACAAAAAATGACAGAACAAAATACAAGCAGTAAAGGCATCTTCCTCAGCATTGACTGGATCACCATCCTCCTCTACATCATCCTGATAGTGTGGGGATGGTTCAGCGTGTGCGGAGCCTGCTACGACTTCAACAACCCCGACCTTTTCAGCTGGGAAACCAATTCGGGCAAGCAAATCGTATGGGGCGGTACATCGCTGGTACTGGCGGCTGTCATCATGCTCATCGAGCGGCGACTGTTCGACTCGGCCGCCTACGTCATCTACGCAGCCATGATGCTGCTCCTGCTGGTGACCATCGTCATCGCGCCCGAAACGAAAGGTTCGCGCTCCTGGCTGCCCATCACCGAATCGGTCAAGATACAGCCAGCCGAGTTCGCCAAGTTTGCCGTTGCGTTGGCTTTGGGCAAATGGATGGACCGCTACGGCTTCAACATCAAAAAAAACAAAGACATCGGCGTCGCCATCGCCCTCATCTTCTTTCCCATGCTGCTCATCGTGGCACAAAAGGAAACGGGTTCGGCCCTTGTCTATTTTGCCTTTTTTCTCATGCTCTACCGCGAAGGAATGACAGGCTCCCTGCTCTTCACAGGCTTTGCTTGCGTGGTCTATTTTGTGGTGGGGCTCAAATTCCAGAACGACTTCATCACCTACATGCCCGTGTCGATAGGAGAGTTCACGGTGCTGCTGCTCGCCATGACTTTCACCATCAGCATGGTGTGGATATATTGCCATGACCTGCTCACCGTGAACATTCTGGCCACTATCTGCTATGGCTCCACCGTCATAGCCCTGCTCTTCTCGCTCTTCGCCATCCCCTTCGATGTGTGCTACGTGATGCTGGGCGCTTGCATCCTCATGATTCTCGTCATCATCCTGATGGCTTTCTACCGACACATCTACAAATACGCCCTCATTGCCCTCTTCGCCATCCTCTCCACCTCGCTCTACTACATGAGCAGCAAGGTCATCGCCCACATGGCCGACCATCAGCGCACACGCATCGAGGTGCTCCTGGGCATCACCGACGACCCTCGCGGAGCTGGCTACAACGTGAACCAGGCTAAGATAGCTATCGGCTCAGGAGGACTGTGGGGCAAGGGATTCCTCAACGGCACTCAAACGAAACTGAAATACGTGCCTGAGCAGCACACCGACTTCATCTTCTGCACCGTGGGCGAAGAAGAAGGCTTTGTGGGAGCGGCTGGCGTGCTCATCGTCTATCTTCTCTTCATTTGGAGGCTCATCGTCATGGCGGAACGGCAAATCGACACCATGTCGAGGGTGTATGGCTACAGCGTGCTCTGCATCTTCCTCTTCCACCTCTTCATCAACGTGGGCATGGTGCTCGGGCTCACACCCGTTATCGGCATCCCCCTACCCTTCTTCTCCTACGGAGGTTCATCCTTGTGGGGCTTCACCCTGCTCCTGTTCATCTTCCTGCGCTTGGATGCTGAGCGAAATCTGAAACAGAAATAATGAGAGCGGACATCCCATTCTCCCCCCGCAACCTTTTCAGAAAAAAATCCCAATATTGGGACATAATAATCATAATAAAAAATCAAACAAAAATGATGAAAAAAACAAGCTTCAAGAAGCAGGAAGCCATCGTGTGGCACCACTTTACTCGCCACGGCGATGCCATCTTCCTCAGTTTGAAAAAAGAAATCAACATCGGGGTGCTCAGCGTAGCCACTCTTGCTGTTGCATGCCCCGAATCGGCTGCAGCACAGATGGCTATGGGTCACAGCCAGCAACCCGCTGAGGACACACCCATCTACGAACAGGCGGAGGCTCAACCCAACGAGAACACGCCCGTGCTTGAATTGCAGCTTGCTGCCGCCGAGGTGACAGCCACACGCGCACCTCTCCCTGCCGACAAAGCCGTTCGGCTGGTGCAAGTCATTAGCCGCCAGGACATTGAGGCATCCAGCGCCAACTCCGTCAACGACCTGCTCAAACTCGCAGCAGGTGTGGATGTGCGACAACGAGGAGGATTCGGCATCCAAACCGACATAGGGGTGAACGGAGGCACTGAGGACCAGCTCACCGTTTTGCTCAACGGCATCAACATCTCCAATCCACACACTGGCCACCTGACCGTTGATCTTCCCCTCAGCGTTGACGACATCGAGCGCATCGAAGTGATTGAGGGAGGTGCCAGCCGAGTGTATGGCAGCCAAGCATTTGCCGGAGCCATCAACATCGTCACCCGCACCGAAAGCAACAGCCAGTTTGGCGCACACCTCCAAGGGGGCTCGTACGGTACATTCGGAGCCAACGGGCACTTCACGCTCAAGACGGGCAACTTCAACAACCGCCTCAGCGGAGGCTACCAACGCAGCGACGGAGGCACCCTGAACGATGATTTCAACAAGGGTCAAGCCTATTGGAACGCAAAATACCGAAGCAAGCTGTTCGATGCCACGCTGCAAGCAGGACTCAGCACAATGAACTACGGAGCCAACACTTTCTACGGCACAGGCTCCAACTCGCAGTACGAACAAGACCGGCGCTACCTCATTGCCGCACAAGCTGAATATAAGGGCAAGGTGCATGTGCCCCTGCAGGTTTATTGGAACCGCTCGCTCGACCACTACGTTTGGTGGCGCGACCGCCCAAAGGACTATCAGAACTTTCACCAAACGAATGTCTATGGAGCCAACCTCAACGCCTACACCACGTGGGCACTCGGAAAAACAGCCGTGGGTGTTGAGCTGCGCCGCGAAAACATTCTCTCCACTCGGCTCGGCAAGGAAATTGCCCCTGAGGATCAGCACAAATACAAAGTACCTGGATGGGATGAGCATTACAAATACAAAGACGGACGCACGAACCTTGGCATCTACCTGGAACACAATTTCATCCTCGACCCCATCACCATTTCCATCGGAGCTTTGGCCAATCACAACACGGCTGTGAGCGGAGGCATGAAATTCTACCCGGGCATCGACATCTCGTGGCGAGCCGCCGAAGGCCTCAAACTCTTCGCATCGTTCAACCAAAGTTTACGCACCCCCACCTACACCGACCTCTACTACAACGGCCCCGGCATCTTGGGCAACAGCAAGCTGAAACCCGAAAAGAGCACCGATTGGCATCTTGGCATCAGCTTCGCCAACGCCTTCATCAGCACCCATCTGAAAGGTTTCTACCGCAAGGGAACCGACATGATTGACTGGATTAAGTATGAAGGCTCCACCGCTTACACTACAGCCAACAGCGACATTGACAACATAGGAGCAGAAGCTTTGGCCAGCATGAATTTCACACGTCTGCAAGGTGAAAAGTCCATTCTGCAACGCCTCACCCTCAGCTATTGCTACAACTACAAGCATCGAGTGAATGAGGAGCACGATGCCAACTACGTTTCGCGCATGACCTTCCTGCGCCACAAGTTCGTCGCCTCGCTCAATCACCGCATTTGGCAATCACTCTCTGCCCAGTGGGACTTCACGCTCAAGAATCGGGAAGGGCAGTTCGACAATGCCCAAACAGGACAGTCCCAAAGTTTCGGCACCTTTGCCACGCTCGACCTCAAGCTCCAATGGCAGCAGCCACACTACACCCTCTACGCTCAGGCCAACAACCTGACCAACCACAAATACTACGATTTTCCCAACGTTCAACAACCCGGCATCTGGTTCATGGCGGGCATGAAGATAAACGTGCCCGTTTTCACCCAAAGCGGAAAAAAGAGATGATGGGCAAGTGCACCTTCTCTGACTAAACGAGTGAGAAACATAAATGAAGAACAAATGCATTCGCCACGAGGCAGAGTGAAGGTCAATTTGTTCTATAAGAAAGAAAAGAATATCGGAAACGGTATTCTTTTCTTCTTTTCAGACAATATTTACTTGATTTTTTTGTATCTTTGCAACGAATTTTAATTGGCATATGAGGAAAGGCTTACACATTATATTATATATAGGCATATTGCTCTTCGCCACTCCGCTGCAAATGAAGGCCGAGGGAGAGCAGTTCACCGTCGTGTTGGATGCTGGACACGGAGGCAAAGACCCCGGAGCCATTGGGTCCTCTGCTCGAAACCGAGAAAAGGACATCAATATGGACATCACACTCGAAGTGGGAAAACTGCTCAAAGCCAACAGCAAAGACGTGAAGGTGATCTACACAAGAAGCACCGACGTGTTTATCGAACTGGGACGCAGAGCCGAAATAGCAAACAAAGCCAAAGCCAACCTCTTCGTGAGCATCCACACCAATGCTCTGCCCAAGACAGCCCGCAAAGCCTGCGGCGTGCAAACCTACACCCTGAGCCTGCGAACTGCTTCAACGAATCTGGAAGTGGAAAAACGCGAAAACTCTGTCATCGCCCTCGAGGGAGAAGCCGCAAAGAAGTATGACTACTTCCCATCGGCCGAAAGCAACATTATGTTCGAACTCATGCAGGATCACGACATGAAGGAGAGTGTGGTGTTTGCCAAAACCGTGCAGAACGAAATGGTCAGAACCGCCGGACGCAACAACATGGGTGTGCACCAAGCTAATTTGGCCGTTTTGCGCCTCACCTATATGCCCAGCGTACTGCTCGAAGTGGGCTACATCTCCACCCCATCCGAAGAGCAATTCCTAATGTCGCAGAGCGGCAGACAGACACTGGCAAAAGCCATCTACAACGCTATCGTCACCTACAAGGCTCAACAAACAGGCAAGGAGTCTAAGCTGGAAAAAGTGACAACACCGCCTGACACAGCCACCCCTTCCAACTCCGCTCCTGACAACAACTCCACACCCTCAACACCCCAAGGGAAGAAAACCGTTTATAAGGTGCAGGTGCTGGCCGGCAACGTCAAGCTCAAAAGCAACGACAAGCAGTTCAAGGGGCTGAAATGTGAAATGCACCAGCAAAATGGCCGCTACACTTACACCTACGGCTCAGCCGCAACCCTCAACGAAGCCAAAAAGATAAGAAAATCCATCCTCAATAAATTTCCACAAGCTTTCATCGTAACTTTTGAAGAATAAAATGAAAATAAGCAAAGAAATCAAAATCGCCCTGGTGGCAGTATTCTCAGCCATCATCGTTTACGTAGGCATCATCTTTCTGAAAGGACTCAAGCTCTTCAACAACGAAGTGTCCTACTTTGTAGAAATTGCTGACGTGCAGGGAATGCCCACAGCATCCAACGTGCGAGCCAACGGATTGACCATCGGCACCGTGAAAGCCATCAACTTCAATGCGGCCAAACAAAACCTGACGGTGGAAATCACCATCGACCCTAAATTCCAGATTCCGCAGGGCACCAGCGTCTATATGACCAAAGAGATGCTGGGCAGCGCAATGATGAACCTGAAATTGGGACCCGACCCCACAGCCCTGCTACATCCGGGCGATACCATCAAAGGGAGTCCGATGGTTGATGTGATGAGCGCGGCAGGCAACATGATACCCCAAGTGGAAGCTCTGCTGCCCAAGGTGGATTCCATCCTGACCGCCATGAACAACTTGGCCAACAATCCTTCTATTGCTGCTTCCCTCCAAAACATGGAAGCCGTATCGGCCGAATTGAAAGTAACCACCAGCCAAATCAACGGACTCTTGGGCAAGGATGTGCCGCAACTCATCGCCAAAACCAACAACATCTGCAGCAATTTAGAGACCACCACCAATAGCCTCAACAGCATTGACCTGGCTGGAATGGCACACAAGGCCGACACCACGCTCAGCAATGTGCAGGACATGACCTTCCGCATCAACACAGCCATGAGCAGCAAGGACAACTCGCTCGGAATGCTCATGAACGACAACTCCATTGCCCTCCATATCGACTCCACCATGATGAATTCATCACGCCTGTTGGAGGACTTCCGTCTTCACCCCAAACGCTATGTCCACTTCTCGCTTTTTGGCAGAAAAGATAAGCCTCAAGGAAAAGAATGAAAGATGGGAAATGTGCGCTATTTGAATTTAGTTCAAACAAGCGCACACCTTTCTGAGCAACATTCTCAACAATCAAAAATGGCTACAAAAACAAATAATTACAACTCCCTGAAAGCATGTGATGTGCAAATGTTTCACATGTGAAACAAGCACGCAAGCATTTCATTATCAACACAAAGAATAAAATCAACATCAGTCAAGACCGTCAAGAACTCCCCAAACGTAATTGATTGAAAAGAAGCAAATTTATAGCGACACCACAAAACAGCAGAAAAATAAAATTTGGCAGATTCAAAAAAAAAGCCGAACTTTGCACTCGTTAAGAATTACAGCATAGCACTTCCAAACTAATATGGTAGAAACGGAAACAAGTCCAAAACTTCTGTGGGCCAAATGCCTTGAAATTTTTCGAGACAACATCACCCCAGAGCAATTCGCTGCGTCGTTTGCCTTCGTCGAGCTGCATAGCTTCGAGAACGGCAAACTGATACTGAATGTACCCAGCGAATTTGTAAAGAAATTGTTGGAGGAGAACTTTCTGCCATTGATGGTTTCCACCTTCAAGCGAGTATTTGGTAGCAACATCAAGTCGCTATACTATAATGTAAAGGTGGTGGATGCACGCAAGGGTGGCGAAGTGAGGGAGAAAACAGAAATCACCTCCAAGGTGGTGAACGGTCCTGCACGCGACGATGCACGCAAGACACCCGACGATGTCACAGCCCCCCAAGTGCAAGACCTCGATTCGCAGCTTCATTCCCACTACCGTTTCGAAAACTACATTGAGGGCGAAAGCAACCGCTTGGCACGCTCTGTAGGCGAAAGCATCGCCAACAATCCAGCCAAGACCTTCAACCCCTTCTTCGTTTACGGTCCATCAGGATGCGGCAAAACCCACCTCATCAATGCCATTGGCCTACGCATCAAGGAACTGCACCCACACATGCGCGTGCTCTACTTGTCTTCCCACCTCTTCACCGTCCAATACACCGATGCTGTTAGACAGAACAAGGTGAACGACTTTATCCGTTTCTATCAAACCATCGACACGCTGATTCTCGACGATGTGCAAGAACTTTCGGGCAAAACCCAAACGCAGAACACGTTCTTCCACATTTTCAACCATCTGCACATCAACGGCAAGCAAATCATCCTCTCAGCCGACCACCCCCCCATCGCTATTCAAGGGTTGGAAGACCGTTTGCTCACACGTTTCAAGTGGGGTATGCAAGCGGAAATTGAAAAACCCACCCAGCATCTTCGCTACGACATCCTCGCAGCCAAAGTGGAGGACGAAGGCCTGAACATTCCCACCAATGTGCTGAAGTTCATCGCCGAAAACGTGGACGACAGCGTGCGTGACCTTGAAGGCATCATCAATTCACTCATGGCCTACTCCGTTGTGTACAACTGCAACATCAACATGGAGCTGGTGCGGAAAATCATGCCACGCTTTGTAGAAGGAAACGAAAGTCCACTCACCATCGATAAAATCAAGGAGGAAGTATGCGAATTTTTCAGCTTGAAAGTGAGCGACATCAACTCTCGCACACGCACACAAAAAATCGCCTACGCTCGACAAGTGGCCATGTACCTCTCCGATGCCTTGACCGACAAGTCGCATGTGCAAATCGGCTTACACATCGGCAACCGAAATCACGCTACAGTCATCCATGCCATTAAGCAAATCAAAGACCAAATGGATGTGGATGAAAACACCCGTCAAGACATCACAGAGCTGACAGCCAGATTAAAACGATAAACATATACCTAACCAATACCTATTCCTAACTATTTTTTTACCTTTCATTTAAATTACCTTCATTAAAAAGGGAGGAGGCTTCAAACTCAAGCCTTCTCCCACATTGTTTATGCACAATGCAAATCCACTTCTCTGAATACGCATCACAAACAGCCCTCTTGCGCTTTCACGTTACAAAGTGCACGCATCACAAGAACCCCTGATGCTTCAGCGCTTCTATAATCCCCTTCGACATAGCCTCATTATCCTTTTTCGTGTAGCGGCAATCCGTAAACACTTGAGCCAGATTCTCTTTCTTATTCAGCTCCACAAACTTACGGTTCTCTTCCAACTGCTCCTTAACGTAATAGATAATGTCCAACTGGTTGGGTGTATAGTCCTGATACGTCTCCGCATGCACATAAGCCTGAAAAGGCAAACGATCTGTCTGCTCAGGACACTCGGCTGGCACCCCCACCGTGATGGTGGCAACAGGAAACGTCAGACGAGGCAACTTCAACAAGTCGATGATGCCCTGCGGATTATATAGCGTCGTGCCCAGGTAGCAAGTGCCTAACCCTGCCTCCTCGGCCAAAGTGCAAAAAGCTTGCACATAAAGGAGCGTGTCGCTCGCTGCATTCAGGAAGGAAAGGTAATTGTCATAGCCAGCATCGGCATGGCGAACTTCACACCACTTCGTGAATCGGTTGAAATCGGCGCAAAATGTCAACACCACAGGAGCGCCCTTCACCATCGGCTGCCCAAAATGCAGTGGCGAAAGCTTCTCCTTCATCTCTGCCGAGCGAGTAACCACTACGCTGTACAACTGCATGTTACCCATGGTGGCAGCACGCGAAGCCTGATAAAGCAACGACTCTAACTGCGCTGCCGAGATGTCCTCATCCTTATATTTGCGGATGGTACGTCTATTCGTAAATGATGACATAAGAATTTACAATTTGAGGTTTTACAATTTCTAATTATGCAAAGTTACGCATTTCCCCCCACATTTATTTTGTCATGTCGAAAAATCCTCGTATTTTTGTCCATACTTAACAATTCATTGCAACAAAAACACCATACATGTCATCTATACAGACTTTATCGACAGCCATTCTCAACATCCTCAACGACTTTGGGGAAGAGAAACTGAAAAAGGCACTCACATCCACGCCTGCTGAGGCCGAGGACAATGACGAGCGGAAAGAACTGCTTTCCCTGCTCGACAACGAAATCTACTCCTTCCGTCCCCAGTTCGAAATCACAGAGAAACGCCCCACAAGCCTCGAGTGCGATGTGGTCAAGTTCCAGAACAAGAAAGAGAAATGGGTGGCCTTCGTGGGACTCCTCGACGGCTACCCCTACGAAATTTTTACAGGCGTGCTCGATGATGAAGACGGCATCGCTCTGCCCAAAACCGTAACTGGAGGCCACATCATCAAGCACACCGAGCCTGACGGAAGCAAACGCTATGACTTCACCTTCGTCAACCGCCGCGGATACAAAACAACCATCGAGGGACTCTCCGAACGGTTCAACAAAGAATACTGGAACTACGCCAAGCTCATCAGCGGCATACTGCGCTACAGAATGCCGTTGACCAACGTCATCAAGCTGGTCAGCTCTCTCCAGTTGGAAAACGAAAACATCAACACCTGGGCAAATGGTGTGGCGAGGGCATTGAAGAAATATACCTCGGAGGAGGCTGAGGACACACCCGACGAACAGAACCTCAAAGACGAAAACGGCTGTGCAGAATAAGATTATCCTCAAGGGACTTCGGCTCTATGCCTACCACGGAGCGATGCCGCAAGAGCGCACCATCGGTGCCTATTTCACCCTAGACGTTGAAATGGTGACCCATTTCCAAGCCGCCATTGAGAGCGACAACCTGAGCGACACAATCAACTATGCAACCGTCTTCAGCACCATCAAGCGTGAAATGGCCACCCCTTCTCAACTGTTGGAACATGCGGCTGGACGCATCGCCAAAGCCCTCATGACCGAACACCCCACCATTGAGGCCGTCCAACTGCGCATGCTCAAGGAAAACCCACCCATGGGAGCCGAATGCCAAGGAGCCGGAGTGGAAATCACCCTCACGAAACAAGACCTAACCAAAACATAATCAAGCAACTCAAAATGAACAATCAACAAACAACAAAAATGACCAACTACCGTTGGATCATCTGTGCAATGCTCTTTCTAGCCACCACAGTCAACTACATGGACCGTCAGGTACTCTCACTCACATGGAAAGACTTTATCGCCATCGACTTCCACTGGAGCGACGCTGACTACGGATTTATCACAGCCGCCTTCTCCATCTTCTATGCATTCATCTCGCTCTTCGCTGGTAAGTTCATCGACTGGATGGGCACCAAGAAAGGTTACATCTGGGCCATCGTCATCTGGAGCATCGGAGCTTGCCTCCACGCTGCCTGCGGCATTATCACCATGTCGCTCACAGGCATCGAAAACGAAGAAGCTCTCCGTGCTGTCAAGGCTGGCACCGACCTTGCCCTGCTCATCTCCACTTGCAGCGTGTGGCTCTTCTTGGCCTGCCGCATTGTGCTGGCCACTGGCGAAGCGGGCAACTTCCCTGCAGCCATCAAGGTGACAGCCGAGTACTTCCCAAAGAAGGATCGCGCCTTGGCCACCTCCATTTTCAATGCCGGAGCCTCTGTGGGAGCCTTAGCTGCCCCACTCACCATTCCCGTGCTGGCAGAGTCAATGGGTTGGGAAATGGCTTTCATCATCATTGGTGGCGTAGGATTCATCTGGGCCATCCTTTGGGCCGTGCTCTACAACCGCCCCACCGAAAGCACCCATGTCAACGCAGCTGAGCTGGCTTACATTCAGCAAGACAACAATGCCCCAGCCGATGAAGAAAAAGTCGCTACTACCACCCCCATTCGCCAGCAAGCTGACGACAACCTACAGATTTCCTTCTTCAAGTGCTTCACCTACCGCCAAACCTGGGCATTCATCGTGGGCAAACTGCTCACCGACGGCGTGTGGTGGTTTTTCCTCTTCTGGGCACCTGCCTACTTCTCCGAACTGGGTTACAAATCCTCTGACCCCATGGGGCAAGCTCTCATCTTTGTGCTCTACCTCATCGTCACTATCGTAAGCATCGGCGGCGGCTATCTGCCCAAATACTTCGTCGAGAAGCGCGGCATGGAACCCTATGCCGGCCGCATGCTGGCCATGCTCATCTTTGCCTTCTTCCCCATCTTCGCCATGTTTGCCCAGCCGCTGGCCGACACCTCCGTGTGGTGGCCCTGCATCATCATCGGCTTGGCAGGTGCAGGCCATCAGTCCTGGTCGGCCAACCTCTACTCCACCATCGGCGACATGTTTCCCAAGTCAGCCATCGCATCCATCACAGGCATCGGCACCATGTTTGGCGGACTCTGCTCCTTCGCTATCAACTGGGGTAGCGGTCTTCTTTTCACTCATGCTGAAGCTCAGGGCGAGGCCTTCCAGTTCTTTGGTGTCACAGGCAAACCCGCTGGCTACATGATTGTCTTCTGCTACTGCGCCGTTGCCTACCTCATCGCTTGGGTGCTCATGAAGACACTGGTGCCAAAGTACAAGCCCATCACAAAGTAACACATCCATCATGCTCAAACTGAGCAAACAATCAAGTATTGCCCCAATCGAACCCCTCTGGACGGTTGGGGCTATTTTCTTACGTTTCAATTTGTATATTTCACGTATTATTTATAACTTTGCACAGCCAATAAACAACGAAGATATGTATGACCAAATACGGGAAGAAATCATTTATCTGATGGTTTACTCAGCGGTGACAGCATTGAATCTGGTTGCCTGCTGTTATCTGCTGTTCCGACGGGCCAACGCTATTGTTCCCAGCGTCACATCGCCAGTACGCCTGCGCCGGTGGACGGCAGCCTTCATGGGTGCATCCACCTTGAGCCACCTGTGGTTCATGCCCCTCATCTACCTCACGGATACCGAGGCTATCAAGACCACCTATTTTGTAGGCACACTACTCGACCTCCTGACGGTGTTCCCCTTGTCAATAGCCATTTTGTTCACCATGCTGCAAGACCGCCGACGCCCGCTCTGGCCCATCGCCGTGATGATGGCACCACTCGTAATAGGCATAACGGTGTGCATCGCCACGAGCAGCGATGCCTTTCTGCCGGTGATCTATACCTATTATCTGTTGATGATCGTCGGACTAGTCATATACTTCGTTCGCGCCACCCGACAATACGGACGCTGGCTGCGCGACAACTATGCCGACCTGGAGCATAAGGAAGTATGGCAGAGTTTGGTGGTACTGGCCATCATCCTGTCAGGATTCTGCCTGTACACGTTCGAGATTCATGATCTTTTCTTCAAATACGCCATGCAGTTCAATGGCATCATTCTGGTCAGCTTCCTCGTATGGAGGGTAGAGTCGCTCAGCGACCTGAGTATCAACAAGCCACAGTCCATAATCACAGAAAGGGAGGAACTCGCTGAAGACAAGATTGGACCATTGCTACAGCGGCACTGCATAGAGACCAGACTCTACCTACAGTACGACCTGTCCGTCCAACAGCTATGCAAGGCTATCGGTACCAACCGAAACTATCTTAGCCAATATTTCTCACGAAAGGGCATCACATACAATGCCTACATCAACGGCCTGCGCATCGACTATTTCATCAGCCGCTACCAGCAGGCTGTCGCTGACCGCCAACAGTTCACGCTCAAGCAACTGGCCCTGGATAGCGGTTTCCGCAACTACAGCACGTTCAGCAATGCCTTCAAACAACGCACGGGTAAGAGCGTGACGACGTGGATGCAAGATTATAGAGGGGAGAGGGCTGAGGGCTGAGGGGAAAGGCGAGAAACTATAATTGAGTTATAAAATCTGCAAAAAATGTTATGAAATCAGCAGAAACTTCCATTCCCGCTCATTGAGGACATTGCCGTTTGGCTGATAATGCTTACTTTTGTACCACTTAATATTAACCAAAAGAAGCATTATGGAAAAAACATTTCGTATGAGTTTCATGAAGGCGATGCACATATTCATCGCTGTTGTGAGTGCAGTCATCGGCATGGGTATGCAAACCAGTTGCAAAGAGGATAGCAGTGCCGACCTTGTAGTCTATGGCAAGATTTTCACCGCCGATGGCAATCAGATTGTAGAAGCCTTTGCAGTGAAGGACGGCAAGTATGTCTATGTAGGCGATAAGGCGGGAGCCGGGGCCTTCGTAGAAGAGGGCAAGACTGAGGTGATAGACTACAGCGACAAGGGTCTTGTGATGCCCAGTTGCGGCAATGGCCACGCACATTACACGCTGGGCTATGCCATCCAGTCAGTAGGAACGATTATCAGCTATGACGACAGTCCCGAAAAGTTCCTGAAGGAGATTGTTCCCGCTGCCGTCCAGAAAGCAAAAGACACTGGGGCCACGGCTATCTTTGGCCAAGGCTGGAACCTGATGACCTTCCAGAACAAGATGCCTACCCGTCACGACCTGGATGCCATCTGCAGGGACACACCCATCTACTTTGCCGATGAGGAGGGTCACAAAGGTCTGACAAACAGCATCATGCTGATCAAGGCCGGCATCCTGAGTGAAGACGGAAAGGTGCTGAAAAAGGAAATACGTGGTGGCGAGATTGGTTTCGGGACCGACGGTTTACCAAATGGTTTCCTGTCGGAGCAGGCCGGTACCTACGTGCGCTCCTTCTTAGACAACGAGAAACTCTTTTCCATTGACATAGCGAAGTCCACGATGAAGAGCGTGCAGGAGCATCTGCTGTCAGAGGGCTATACGATGTATATCGACGGCTACTCCACCTATTTCTTCAACGAAAACATATTCAAGGCCGCCCAACAGCTAGACAAAGCCGGTGACCTGCATATCGTCTTGGGGCTGACCACCGAGCTGGACAGCTGGATGGATACGGACAAAGTGCTGGCTAAGGCCGGCGATGCCAAGAAATACGCTTCCACCCGAGTAAAGCCCAACTGGCTCAAGATCTTCGTTGACGGCACGGTAGAGCCCGGCACCGGCTTCGTAGAGCCAGTCTATCCCGACGGGCACCAGGGCGTCGTGCTGTGGTCTGAGGAAGAACTGACCGACATCACGCGCAAAGCCAACGAGAAGGGAGTGACTGTACACACACACGTCATGGGCAACAAGGGTGTCAACCGCATCGTCAGTGCCTACATCAACGGAGGAAAGGACGAGATGCGCAATACACTGGTACACGTCCATCAGGTGATGCCCGACGACTATCAACGCATGGCAGACCATAACATCTACGTCACCGAAGGCATGCTCTGGCACCATTTCTCCAACGACAAGCAGGAGCTGCTGAAGGCTGGCTATGTGCCCGTGGGCATGGAGACGAAGAGCTATCCTATGAAATCCTTCTTCGACCACGGTATCAACATGTCGTCACACTCTGACTTCCCCGCACTGAGCGGCAGTCCCGACGACCCCTTCGGCATCATGGAGGTGGCTGTGACGGGAATCTATTATCCTGAGCAGGCCAAGCCTTGGTGGACAGAAGAATGCCTCACCCGCGAGCAGGCCCTCACCGCCCTGACCATCAACGTGGCCAAACAGATGTTCATCGAGAATGAGCGTGGTAGTATCAAGGAGGGCAAGTACGCCGACTTCCTGCTGGTCACGAAAGACGTGCTGACCTGCCCCGAAACGGAAATCCACGAGGCCAAGCCCGCCGCTACTTACTTCGAAGGCAAGAAAGTCTTCGAAATGAAGAATCAAGAGTGAAGAGTGAAAAATTACGCTTTAAAAATTAAGAACAAGCATTATGAAAAGGATTTTATCGATTATCGCAGTGCTGAGCATTCTCTTTGGGACAGGGATGCTCGTTGGCTGCAAGAGCAATGACTGTGCCGACCTGGTGGTCTATGGCAAAATCTACACCGCCGAGGACAATCAGATTGTAGAAGCCTTTGCCGTGAAGGACGGGAAGTATGTCTATGTAGGCGACAAGGCCGGAGCCGAAGCCTTTGTAGAGGAAGGCAAGACCGAGGTGATAGACTACAGTGGCAAGGGCCTCGTAATGCCAGGCTGCGGCAATGGCCATGCCCACTATTCGCTGGGCTATGCCATCCAGACTGTGGGTACCGTGATGAGCCGCGAAACCGATGTCGACAAGTTCATCAAGGAGATAGTCCCCGCTGCCGTGAAGAAGGCAAAGGACAATGGGGCCAAGGTTATCTTTGGCAGCGGCTGGGAGATGATGAAGTTCCCCCGCGACCTGTGCTATCGCAAAATGCTGGATGAAGTCTGTAGCGACATCCCCATCTACTTTGCCGACGAAGAAGGTCACAAAGGCATTGCAAACACCATCCTGCTGAAGAAAGCAGGTCTCATCAACGAGGACGGCACGGCAGGCAAGACGGAGGTACGCGGTGGCGAGATTGTACTGGATGCCAACGGCATACCCACCGGCTACGTGAAGGAACAGGCAGGCACCTACGTGCGCTCATTCCTCGACAACGAATACCTGTTTTCCGTCGATGTGGCCAAGGCCAACATGGTAGGCATTCAGGAGCAACTGTTGTCGGAAGGCTACACGATGTATCAGGACGGCTACTCCTCCTATTTCTTCAACGACAATTTCTACAAGGCCGCCCAGCAGATGGACCAGGCCGGCGACATGCACTTCGTGCTGGGTACAGCTTGGGAACTGGACAGCTGGATGGACGTAGCCCAAACCTTGGAGAAGGCTGCTGCCACGAAGAAATACGAGTCAGCGCACATCCGCACCAACTGGCTCAAGATGTTCATAGACGGCACCGTGGAGAGTGGCACCGGATTTGTCGAGCCGCTCTATCCCGGCGAAAAGCAGGGCATCCCCAACTGGTCGGAAGAGGAGCTGACCGACATCACCCGCAAAGCCAACGAAAAGGGCATCACCATGCACGTACATGTGATGGGAAACAAAGGTGTTGAGCGCATTGTCAATGCCTACGTCAACGCTGGCAAAAAAGAGATGCGCAACACATTGGTACACGTGTATGGTGTCAACGAGGCTGACTACAAGCGCATGGCAGACAACAACATCTACGTCACCTCAGGCATGCTGTGGCATCATGCCGACAATGAGCTGCAGGAAGAACTGATGCGCATACTCCCAGAGGGCATGAAGGACAAGGGCTACCCGATGAAGTCATTCTTCGACTACGGCATCAACGTGTCGTCACACTCCGACTTCCCCGCCCTTTGCGGTGCTCCCGACGACCCCTTCGGTATTATGGAGATAGTACTTACGGGTGTCTATCACGAAGAAAACGGGAAGCCTTGGTGGACGGAAGAATGCCTCACCCGTGAGCAGGCCCTCACCGCCCTGACCATCAACGTCGCCAGGCAGATGTTTCTGGAGAACGAACGTGGCAGTGTGAAGGAAGGCAAGTATGCCGACTTCCTGCTCGTCAACAAGGACGTGCTGACCTGTCCTGTGAAGGAGATCCACGAGGCCAAGCCAGCCGCCACCTACTTCGAAGGCAAGAAGGTATTCCCGATGTAGCAATCCCCTTTTCTGTACACACAAAAAATAGGGGCAGGGATTGCAAAGATTCCTGCCCCTACTTTTGTGTGTCAACAGTTCATATGTTCTGTCAACCCGAATTCGGGATAAGCTCGATGTTCAAGCCATTAATGCCGCTTCTCTATTTTGCAAGAGACTTTAGGTATGTTCTAAAACGTAGATGAAACAGACTTTCTTCTCAAAAGCTGAAATATTTGGTCAGGAAATAGGTCCTCTCCCAATCAACGATCTTTCTCTGTGATTCCTTTTCTGGGTGGATGTTGAATTCGTCGAGAACCATCACCTGCTTGTCCTTCAGGTCGTAGAGCGGCCACACCTTGGCCTTGCCGTCGGGAGACAGCTCCGCGGTGAGGGACGGATTGCCAGTCTTCGCGAATTGCACAAACATCTTACGTACTGTCTTCGAGAAAGTCTCGTCGAATGCACGGCCCGTATCGCCGTCCATATCCGGATGCTTGAACATAGCAGGAAGCGACACGCCATGTCCGCTCTTCATCAGCGGCAAAGACGATTCAACCGTGAAGTGGTAGGTGTACATCTTGCCGCCAGCCTTGGTCTGCTCCTCCGACATCCTGACGCATGGCGCATTGAACATAATCTGGCTGAACAGACGTGTATATGGTTCATAACTCTCTCCTTGTATGCTGTTGAAAAAGCCATCAGCAAGCGCTCTTTCTTCGTCTGTCATCGGGGCATATTTCATGGCTTTTACTTCTGAGGCCCACTCGTTGAAAGGCTCAGGTCCACCCATTGTCACCAGGAAGAAGTTCATCTCATCCTTGTTTACCCCCTGCAGGAAGTCGATATCCTTCACAGCACCGTTTGCAACAGCCTCCCACGGATTCAGGGGCAGTAAGTCGCCGTCTCTTTCGGGAGCCACGCGCAGCGGGAGCAAGGCAGAGGCTGTGCTCACGAGTTTATCGACATCTACCTTCTGCAGGTCGGCAACGGTCTTACAGCCTAAAGCCTCCATCAATTCATTTGTACAAGCGACCGCCTGCTCCTTAGACCTTGACAAGGCGGGTGTACCGCTCACGGCAATGACCCGCTTGAAATACTGTCTGGAGCCTTTGACCAATGACTGCGAGGTGACGCTTCCACCGCCAGCCGATTCACCCCAAAGGGTCACGTTATCGGGGTCGCCACCAAAGCCAGCTATGTTCTCATGCACCCACTTCAATGCCTTTTGCTGGTCCAGGAGTCCCAGGTTTTGTGCGTCAGGATAATCTTTGCCGTCTGGCAAGTGCGACAGATGCAAAAAGCCGAAGACCCCCAGTCTGTAAGCGACAGTAACGACGATGACATCTGGATTCTCCTCAACGAAATTGTGGAAGTCATATAGCGGATCGACCGTTCCACCATACTCATAGGCACCGCCATGAATCCATACGATGACAGGCTTTTTCTGATTTGCA
>ODAJ012174314.1_pt1 | contig 20133 bp, 18 predicted proteins | sample 1539241 | NCBI WGS metagenome assembly ODAJ01 (sample SAMN02144231, study PRJEB22623) | gut metagenome | biome: sheep rumen | host: Ovis aries | place: New Zealand | reverse complement strand
GCCGCGATGCTGCCGATGATGGCCTCGTCGGCGCCCGCGTCCCAGACCGATGCAAGGGCCCCGTCGTCCTTGATGCCACCGCCCCATTCCAGTGTCAGAAGGCCCAGGGAGGCGATTTCCTCCAGGGTGCGGAGGTTTTTGGGCTTGGAGGCCTTGGCCCCTTCCAGGTCCACGAGGTGCAGCCGACGGACGCCGCAATCGGCATAGGCCCGGGCCCATTCGGCCGGGTCGCCGCCGTAGTCTTTCTGGGTCGCATAGTCTCCCTGGGAGAGCCGCGTGCATTTGCCGCCGATGATGTCGATGGCAGGGATGATCTCGATCATAGGGCCAGGAAGTTTTGGAGGATCTTTTCACCGACGGAACCGCTTTTTTCCGGATGGAACTGCGTCCCGTAGAAGTTTTCGTACCGGAGCGCGGCGCTGAACATCACGCCAGCGTACTTGCAGGTAGCGACCGTATCCGGGCACAGACCGGCGAAGTAGGAATGGACAAAGTACACATACGCGCCTGACTTCATATCCTTGAACAGCTTGCCTTCCAGGTTCCCCAGGTCGTTCCAGCCCATGTGCGGAACTTTGCAGCCGGGAGCGGGGGAGAAGCGGCGCACATGGGCGTCAAAAACGCCCAGGCAGGGTTTCCCAGGGGCTTCTTCGCTGTCTCGGCACAGCACCTGCATCCCCACGCAGATACCCAGCACGGGCTGGCGCAGGGAGCGGATGACGGCCGGAAGCCCGCGCTCCACGAGATTATCCATCGCAAGCCCGGCGTGCCCCACGCCCGGGAGGATGACCTTGTCCGCCTTCCGGATGGTGTCCGGATCGGCCGTCACGCAGTTAGTCGCGCCCAGCCGGTCCAGGGCGTTCTCCAGCGACCGGAGATTGCCCATGTCATAGTCGATGATGGCGATCATAGCGTTCCTTTGGATGAGGGGAGGGCGCCGTCGAACACATTGCGCCGGACGGCTTGGCGCAGGGCCCTGGCGAAGGCCTTGAAAACGGACTCGGCGAGGTGGTGGTTGTTCTCGCCTTCGGCTTCCACGCGGAGGTTGCAGCGGGCCGCCGTGCATAGCGACTTGAAGAAGTGCGAGAACATTTCCGTGGGGGTGTCACCCACGTATTCGCGGGTGAAATCCACCTTCCATACGAAATCCGCCCTTCCTCCGAAATCAATGAGTACCATTGCTTTACACTCGTCCATCGGAAGTACGAATCCATATCGTTCGATGCCGCGCTTGTCGCCCAGGGCCTGCCCGATGGCCTCGCCCAGGACGATGCCCACGTCTTCCATCGTGTGGTGCTCGTCCACCTCCAGGTCGCCCTGGCAGGAAACCGCAAGGCTCACGCCTCCGTGGTGCGGAATCTGCTCCAGCATGTGGTCGAAGAAGTGCAGGCCGGTGCTGATGCCGGACGGACCTTTCCCGTCCAGGTCCAGCGTCAGGGTGATGTCCGTCTCGCGGGTTTTCCGGGCGATGGTCACCTGCCTGGAACTGCTCCGGATGGTTTCGGCGATCTCCGCCCATGTCATCGGTCCGACTTGCAAGGCCTGGGCGCCGAGGTTCTCGGCCAGCTTGACGTCCGTCTCCCGGTCGCCGATGACAAAGCTCGCGGCGAGGTCGTAGGAACCGTCCATATAGGACCCGAGCATCCCCGTCCCGGGCTTCCGGGTGGGGGCGTTCTCGTGCGGGAAGGTCTTGTCGATCAGAATGTTGTCGAAGACGATGCCTTCACCCTTCAAGGTGTTGAGCATCAAGTTTTGGCAGGGCCAGAAGGTCTCCTCAGGGAAGGAAGGAGTGCCCAGCCCGTCCTGGTTGGAGACGAGGACGAGCTCGTATCCCAGGCCGGTCAGGGCCCTCAGGCCGCTGATGGCGCCGGGAACGAACGCGAACTTGTCGAGGGCGTCGATCTGCTCGTCGGCAGGCTCCACGAGAATGGTGCCGTCCCGGTCGATGAAGAGGGCTTTTTTCAGGTCGCTCATACGGTATAGCTGTCTAAAGCGTTCAACAGGGCTTCGTTCTCGGCGGGCAGGCCCACGGTCAGGCGGAGGCAGCCCGCGCATCCGGGCACCCGCGTCCGGTTCCGGACGATGATGCCTTTGCCCAGCAGATAGTCATAGAGGGCGTTCGCGTCGTCCACCCGGACCAGGATGAAGTTCGCATCGCTCGGGAACACCCGCTGCACGAAGGGGAAACGGGGGAGGATAGAAGCTAATCTCTTTCTTTCATTGACAATGGTATTCACTTCATCGTCAATTGGTTTCTCCAGGAATTGAAAAGCCTTTTCCATTGCCGCCCGGCTCAGGTTGTAGGGGTATTTGACCATGGACATCAGCCGGATGATTTCCTCGCTGGAGATGGCGAGGCCGATCCGCAGGCCGGCCATTGCGCGGGCCTTGGAAAGGGTCTGGAGGACGATGAGGTTCTCCCGGACCGTGGCCTCTTTCGCGAGGCTTCCTTTTTCGGAGAAATCCGCATAGGCCTCGTCCACCACCACGACGCCGGGGAAGCGGTCGCAGATGTCCAGCAACTGCTTCAGCTCGAAGGCATTGCCGGAAGGGTTGTTCGGCGAGCACAGGAAGATGACCTTGGTGCGTTCATCACATGCGCCAAGGAGCTTCTCGCTGTCCAGGTTGAAATCGGCATCCAGCCGGATGCTGCGGACTTCGACATCGTTGATGGCCGCCGCCACGCCGTACATGCCGTAGCTGGGTGCCATGATGACGGCGTTGTCCATTCCGGGCTCGCAGAAGATCCTGAATACCAGGTCGATGGCTTCATCGCTGCCGTTCCCGAGGAAGAGGTTCTTCACAGGGATTCCCTTGATGCCGCCGATGCGGGCCTTGAGCTCCGCCTGGTGCGGGTCCGGGTAGCGGTTGTAGCCGTTTTCATAGGGGCTCTCGTTGGCATCCAGGAAGATGCCGATGGGGCCGTCGTATTCGTCCCGTGCCGTCGAGTACGGGGTCAGGGCCGCAATGTTGGGCCTGACAAGGGGAGTGATCCGGCTCATTTTCCTTCGATTCTGAGGGTGACGGCGCGCGCGTGTGCGTCCAGCCCTTCGGCTTGCGCCATGTTGACGATGGTGGGGGCGAGGGATTCCAATCCTTCGCGCGAGAGTTCCTGCAGGGTCATCTTCCGCATGAAACTGTCCATGTTGACCCCGCTGCAAGAAAGGGCCCAGCCGCTGGTGGGTAGGGTGTGGTTCGTGCCGGAGGCGTAGTCGCCGGCGCTTTCGGGACTCCAGGGACCGACGAAGACACTGCCCGCGGCCGTGATCTGTCCGGCCACTTCGGCGGCGTTCTTCCAGGCGATGATCAGGTGCTCCGGGGCATAGGCCTCGGCGAAGTCGATGACGTCCTGGAGGCTGGGGAAAACGACGGCGTAGCTGTGTGCCAAGGAACCTTCTACCTGTGCATCACGAGGAAGAATTTTTTTCTGATTTTCAACTTCTTGCAGGACTTTATCGGCATAATCCCTTTCGGTGGTGACAAGCACTGCCGTGCTGTCTTTTCCGTGCTCCGCCTGGGAGAGGAGGTCGGCCGCAGTGAAGGCGGCAGGGGCGCTTCCATCGGCCAGGACCATGACCTCCGACGGGCCGGCTGGCATGTCGATGGCGGTGTTCCGGCCGCTGACGATCTGTTTTGCCAGGGTGACCCACGGATTGCCCGGTCCGAAGATCTTGTCCACCTTCGGAACCGTCTCCGTGCCGAAGGCCATCGCGGCCACGGCCTGGGCGCCGCCGATGCGGAAAATCCGCGTCACGCCGCACTCCCGGGCCGCAAAGAGCACCTCAGGGGCGACGGAACCGTCCTTCCGGCAGGGCGTGCACAGGATACGGTCGCGGCAGCCGGCGAGGGTGGCCGGGACGGCGAGCATCAGCACGGTGGAGAACAGCGGCGCACTGCCGCCGGGGATGTACAAGCCCACGCGGCGGATCGGGACTGGCCGCTGGATGCACACCACGCCGGGCGCTGTCTCCACGCGGATCTCACGGGGAAGTTGCGCCCTGTGGAACGCCTCGACATTCCGCTTCGCTGCGCGGATGGCTTCCTGCACCGCTTCCGAAACCTTCGCGCAAGCCGCATCAATCTCGGAATCAGTTACTTCCAGGGGAGCATCGACCTTGTCGATCTCCAGCATGAGCCGCTTCAGGGCGGCGTCACCTTCAGTTTCCACGGCGCCGAGGATGGCTTCCACCCGCGGGCGGATGCCTTCATAGTCGACGCCTTGCCGCCGGGTCAGGGTGTCCCACGCCGACCGGGCCGGGTTCTCGATGATTCTCATAAGATGATCTTGTCAACGTCCATGACCAGGATACCTTCGGCACCGATGGCCTTGAGCTGCCGGACCTTGGTCCAGAGGTCGGCCGCGTCGATGACCGAGTGCAAGGAGCACCAGTCGGGGGAGGCCAGCGGCATCACGGTGGGGCTCCGCATGGCCGGCAGGATCTTGATGGCCTCATCCAGGGATGCCCGCGGGATGTTCATCAGCATGTATTTCTTGCCGCGGCTGACGGTTTCCGAGTCGATACGGAAGAGGAGGTCGTCAATAATCGCTTGATCCTCAGCCGTCAACGACTTGTTCGCAATGAGAACGGCCTCGGACTCGAAGACCGTCTCCACCTCGCGGAGACCGTTCGCGATCAGGGTGCTGCCGGAGGAGACGATGTCAAAGATGGCATCGGCGATGCCCACGGCAGGACCGATTTCCACCGAACCGGTGATGACCTCGATCTTGGCGTCGATCCCTCTGTCGACCAGATACTTGCGGAGGATGTTCGGGTAGGAGGTGGCGATGCGGCGGCCGGAAAACCACTCGATGCCGCCGTAGTCCTCGCCCTTGGGGATGGCGAGGCTGAGCCGGCAGGCGCCGAAACCGAGCCGCGCGATGACAGAGACATCGGCTCCGCGCTCTTCCACCTCGTTCAGGCCCACGATGCCCAGCGTGGCGGTTCCGCTCTCGACGACATGGGGAATGTCGTCGTCGCGGAGGTACAGGGCTTCGATGGGGAAGGTCTGCGATTTGGAAAGCAGTTTCCGCTTGGGGGCATCGACCTCGATGCCGATGCTCTGGAGGAGGGCGAGACTCTCTTCGTTGAGCCTGCCTTTGGATTGGATGGCGATTCTGAGCATGTCTATTTGTTCGTTTTTGTCTTGTCTTCTCAAATAAAAAAAGCCCGCCTTGGGGAGGGCAGGTCTTCATCGGTGTTACCATTCGTACGTATCGTGCGCCAACGTACCGCCCTAATCTATGGAGACCGGGTGATGATGGTGCTTGCTGAGGTTGTTGCGATACATACTATTGCAAAGATAGTTATTTATCCTTGCAATCCAAGGGTTTCGCTAAAAATTTTTAATAATGAAAAGCGTGGCCGGATGCGGTTTGCGGGTGGTGAATCGGGGTTGCAAATATCGTCGTACGATATTAACACTTTTGTTATTGATATAAACAATCGTGTTATATCCATTGGAATCCAATAAATTAAGTAAGAAAACCAGACAAGCGGCCTCAAAATGACAATTTCTTGTTTTTCTCGGGTATTTTGATGCATATCGAAAGGAAAATCAAGATAATTGTCTTATCTTTGAAAGATGAAACCGAGCTTGTTGATCGCCGATTTTACGGGCGTATATGCGGAGGAAGGTTTCCTGCAGAAACTGCAGGATCGCGGGGTTCCGTACCGGCGTGTCGGACTGGGTGACATCGAGGGGACGACCTGTTACTGCGACCCGGACGCGGAGGCGGAAATCAGCCGCCGCCTCGTGCCGGAACCGGGGGAGCGGATGCGGTGGATCGACAGCGGGGACTACCACTATGGGACGAAGATCCTGGCGTCGTTCCAGCAGGAACCGTTCGTACTGGTGCTCGTGGACAATCATCCGGACGATCAGGAACCGGCGTTCGGTGGCGTGCTCAGTTGCGGCAGTTGGGTGAAGGCGCTCAAGGAGAGCCAGCCGATGTTGAAGGAGGTCTGGACCCTCGGGCCGGATCACCGGATCCGGGGCCCGGAAGTGGACCGCGAACTGGAAGAGGGGATCGACGACCTGCTGGCTGCGGTGGAAGGAAAGCGCGTTTACCTGTCCATCGACAAGGATGTCCTGAGCAGGGAATGGTCCCGGACGGACTGGAGCCAGGGGACCTACTCCCCGGCGCAGCTGAAAGGCTGGCTGGACGGTCTGCTGAAGCAGGATGTCGTGGCGGTGGATGTATGCGGCGAACTGTCTCCCGAGAAGGGGGCGACGCCGGAAGACCTTCGTGTCAATGGTGAATTGAATGTTGAACTGCAGGATTTTATCCTGGGTTATTTGAATAGATGAAGAAAATAGTGATGTGGGCGGCCGCCCTCGTGATGGCGGTGTCTTGCGGCGGTGGCGGAGCGGTTTCCGGCCCCGTGGACCTCTCTCCCTGGATGGGGGCGGACAACTTGTATACGTTTACCGTGAAGGACGTCTCCTTCACCCTGGCCCCGATGAAGGCCGGCACGTTCGCGATGGGCGAGACCCTGGATATGGGCCGCTTCCGGACGCCGGCCGTGCACCAGGTGATCCTGGACGGCTATGCCATCGGTACGGCGGAAGTCTCCCAGGCCCTTTGGAAGGCCGTGATGGGCTCCAATCCCAGCCCGAAGGATGTCCCGGCCGCACCGGTTACCAGCGTGACTTACAACGATGTCCAGAAGTTCCTGAATAAGCTCTCCAAGCTTACAGGTGTTCCCTTCCGTCTCCCGACCGAGGCCGAGTGGGAATATGCCGCCCGGCAGCGGGAAGGGATGGAAGGAGGCGCCTGGGAATGGTGCTCCGACTTCTGGACCGACGATCTGGGTTACCATCTGGCCATTAATCCTCAGGGCCCCGAGACGGGGGACCAGTACGCGCTCCGCGGCGGCAGCGCCCTGGAAAAGGACAACAAGCCCATCACCCGCAAGGGGATGGCCCCGACCAGCAAGGCCGGCGACGTGGGCCTGCGCCTGGCCGTCTCCCTGGACGCACCCTATCCACAGGAACTGAAGGATGTCCTGGTCGATAACAAGATTCCCCGCGAGCACTTCGAGGCCGAGGACATGAAGCCGGAAACCATCACCGTGAACGGCGTCAAGTTCGACATGATGCCCGTGGAAGGCGGCACCTTCCTGATGGGCGGTACCATCAAGATCGCTACCTCCCGCGATGACGAGTTCCCGCCGCACGAGGTGACGCTGGACCATTTCAAGATGGGCAAATACGAGGTCACCCAGGCGCTTTGGGAGGCAGTGATGGGCGATGTCCCTTACGGTAACCAGGGGCCGGACTATCCCATCGGCAATGTCTCCTGGTACGATGTGCAGGCCTTCATCCGCCAGCTCAATGCACTGACCGGACGGAAGTTCCGTCTGCCGACTGAAGCCGAATGGGAATACGCTGCCCGCGGCGGAAAGAAGACTCACGGCTACGCGTATGCGGGTTCCCCGTACCCGCAGGGCGTCGCCCAGTACGGCTATGACGATATGCGCACGCGCCCGGTCGCCAGGTACTCCCCGAACGAACTGGGCCTGTACGATATGAGCGGCAATGCGTGGGAATGGTGCCAGGACCGTCCTACCAAGTACACCGAGGAGGCGCAGACCAATCCCGTCGGCCGGGACTTCACCCCCGGGGAGAACGATCTCCGTATCATGCGCGGCGGCAGCGTGGCAACGACGCCCGACAAGTGCCGCGTGACCAACCGCAACGAATTTGAGCCCGCCCGGTTCCGCACCACCATCGGCTTCCGTCTCGCCTTGTAAGCAACAACTAACACTCCAAAATAACACTATGTCAGAAAACGTCAATCCGGCCGAGCTCCAGAAAACCTGCCTGTACGACAGGCACGTGGCGCTGCAGGCCAAGATGAGCCCCTTCGCGGGCTTCATGATGCCCATCCAGTACGATTCCATCACCGTGGAGCACAACGCCGTCCGCCAGAAGGTGGGCATGTTCGATGTCTCCCACATGGGCGAGGTCTTCGTCGAAGGCCCCGAGGCCGAGAAATTCGTCAACTGGATCTTCACCAACGAAATCCGAGGTTTCGAGCCCGGCAAGGTCCTGTACGGGATGATGTGCTACCCGGACGGCGGCGTGGTGGATGATCTCCTCGTCTATCGCGAGTTCGCTCCCGAGCACTTCCTCCTGGTGGTGAACGCCGCCAACATCGACAAGGACTTCGCCTGGATCGAGGAGCACGCCAAGGGCTTCGACTGTGTGGTCCGCAACGAATCCCCGGTTTGGGGGCAGATCGCCGTCCAGGGCCCCGAGGCCGAGAAGGTGGTGGTAGAGGTCCTGGGCCTTGCGAAGGCCGCCGAGCTGGGCTTCTATACCTTCTATGATGCCGAGTATCAGGGCAAGCGCATGATTGTCAGCCGCACAGGTTACACCGGCGAGGACGGCTTCGAGCTGTACACCTCTCCGGAAGGCACCGTGGACCTGTGGGACCGCCTCATCGCGGCCGGCGTCCAGCCCTGCGGCCTGGGTTGCCGCGACACCCTCCGTTTCGAGGCCGGCCTGCCGCTGTACGGCGACGAGCTCAGCGCCGACATCAGTCCGGTGATGGCCGGACTCGGCATGTTCTGCAAGTACGACAAGGATTTCATCGGCAAGGAAGCCCTCCTCGCCCAGAAGGGCGGCGAGATCGTCCGCAAGCTCGTGGGCATCGAGATCGAGGACAAGGCCATCCCGCGCGCCGGTTATCCGGTGGAACTCGAGGACGGGACGGAAGTCGGCATCGTCACGACCGGCTACCACTCCATCTCCCTGGACAAGAGCATCTGCTTCGCCCTCGTGGACAAGGCCTATGCCGCCCTGGACACCCCGCTGTGCATCCGCATCCGCAAGAAAGTGTTCCCGGGAAAGGTCGTCAAAAAACGCTTCTATCAAACGAATTACAAGAAATAAACACTTAAAACACAAAACATTATGAGCAAGATTGTCGAAGGACTCAAGTATTCCGAATCCCACGAGTGGGTCAAGGTCGAGGACGGCGTGGCCCTCATCGGCGTTTCCGATTTCGCCCAGAAAGAGATGGGTGACATCACCTATGTGGACATGCCCGACGTGGACGACGAAGTCGCCGCCGGCGAAGAGTTCGGCGCCCTGGAGAGCGTGAAGGCCGCGAGCGACCTCATCAGCCCGGTTTCCGGCAAGGTCGTCGCCGTGAACGAAGAACTCGATGACGCCCCGGAGAAGGTCAACGAGGACGCCTACGAGAACTGGATCATCAAGGTGGAAATGTCCGACCCGTCCGAACTGGACGCCCTGATGGACGCGGAAGCCTACAAGGCCCATATCGGAGAGTAGGATGGCCGGATTCCCCTATATCCCGCATACCGACGCCGATGTCCGGTCGATGTTGGACCGGATCGGCGTCCAGAAGGTGGAGGACCTCTATTCGGACGTTCCGAAGGAGTTCATCAAGAAGGGCGCCTACGCCCTTCCCGATGCGATGTCCGAGCCGGAAGTCCGCGCGTGGCTGAACGGTCTGGCCGGCATGAACGCCAAACTGAAGGTGTTCGCCGGCGCCGGCGCGTATGACCACTACACCCCTTCGGTGATTCCCTACATCACCTCCCGTTCCGAGTTCCTGACGGCCTACACGCCGTATCAGTGCGAGATTTCGCAGGGCACGCTCCGGTACATCTTCGAGTACCAGAGCATGGTGTGCGAGCTCACCGGCATGGACATTTCCAACGCTTCCCTGTATGACGGTCCGACGGCCGCCGCAGAGGCGATGAAGATGACCGTGGCCTGCACCAAGAAGAAGACGCGCGTGCTCCTGTCCAAGGGCCTGCTGCCGCACGTGGTGAAGGTCGTGGAGACCTATGCGAAGTTCCACGGTGTCGTGATCGGTTACATCCCGGTGGCGGACGGCCAGACCTCCCTGGAGGCCCTGCAGGCCGAACTCGCCGTGGGGGATGTCGCCGGCGTCATTGTCCCGGAAATCAACCGTTTTGGCATTGTCGAGAACCACGCCGGTTTTGCCGATGCTGTCCATGCGGTCAAGGCGCTCCTGGTCGAGTACTGCGATCCGTCCACCCTCGCCGTCATCAAGTCGCCGGCGGAGTGGGGGGCCGACATCGCCGTGGGCGACGGCCAGTCGCTGGGCATTCCGCTCTGCTACGGCGGCCCGTACGTGGGCTTTATGGGCGTAAAGAAAGAGTATATGCGCAAGATGCCGGGCCGTATCGTGGGCCAGACCACGGACAAGGACGGCAAGCGTGCGTTCGTGCTTACCCTCCAGGCCCGCGAGCAGCACATCAAGCGGGAGAAAGCCACGTCCAACATCTGCTCCAACGAGTCCCTGATGGCCCTCTGGGTGACGGTGTACCTGTCCCTGATGGGTCCGGAAGGACTCCGCGAGGTGAACAAGCTCAGCTGCGACGGGGCGCATTACCTGAAGCGCGAGCTGCTTGCGACCGGCAAGTTCGAGGATCCGTTCCCGGGCAAGCCGTTCCTGAAGGAATTCGTGCTGAAGCCCAGCAAGCACCCGGGTCTCGTCCAGAACGACCTGGAGAAGGCGGGCTTCTTCGCCGCGCTCGAGACGGAGGAGGGATACGTTTCCTTCTGTGTGACCGAGCAGCGTACCAAGGAAGAGATCGACCAGCTGGTCAAAATCGTGAAGGAGGGCTAGGCCATGAAGTACTACGACAAACTCGTTTTCGAACTTTCGCAGAAGGGCCGTGTCGGTTACTCCCTGCCTGCCAATCGTTTCCCGGCCGCACCGGAACTTCCGGCCGAACTCCGCCGCGAAGCTTCCCTGGACCTTCCCGAGGTCAGTGAGGCCGATGTGGTGCGCCATTACACGAACCTCTCCCAGATGAACTTCGGCGTGGACACCGGCTTCTATCCGCTGGGTTCCTGCACGATGAAGTACAACCCCAAGATCAACGAGGAGGTGGCCGCCCTGCCGGGCTTCACCGGCCTCCATCCGCTGATGCATGCGGGTCTCACGAAGGGCGCCCTCAAGGTGTACCAGGACATGAACAACTTCCTGGCCGCCATCACGGGCCTCTATGCCTTCACCTTCGATCCTTGCGCCGGCGCGCACGGGGAACTGACCGGCTTGATGGTCATGCGCCAGTACCACATGATGCGCGGCGACCTGAAGCGCACGAAGGTCATCGTCCCGGACAGCGCCCACGGCACGAATCCCGCTTCCGCGGCCGTCTGCGGCCTGGAAATCGTGGAAGTGAAGTCGCTGGAGAACGGCCGCGTCGATGTGGAAGCGCTGAAGCCGCTGCTGGACGACACCGTCGCCGGTATGATGATGACGAACCCGAACACCCTGGGTCTCTTCGAGACGCAGATCAAGGAAATCACGGAGCTGGTCCATGGGATCGGCGGCCTGATGTACTACGACGGCGCCAACATGAACCCGCTCATGGGCGTGGTCCGTCCCGGGGACATGGGCTTCGACATCATGCACCTGAACCTGCACAAGACCTTCTCCACGCCGCACGGCGGCGGCGGTCCGGGCTCCGGCCCCGTGGGCGTCGCCGAGCACCTGGTGGACTGCCTGCCCGAACTCCGGGTCTCCGGCTTCCACGGCAACTTCGGCGTGATCCTGCGGGCCTATGCATACATCCTGATGCTGGGCAAGCAGAACCTCAAGAAGGTGGGCCAGTACTCGGTGCTGAGCGCCAACTACATCAAGGAATGCCTGAAGGACGCGTACAAGCTCCCGATCGAGGGCGTGTGCAAGCATGAGTTCGTCTTCGACGGTCTCATCAACGACGGTGCCCACGACGACGTCCACGGCGCCACCACGCTCGACGTGGCGAAGCGCCTGCTGGACTTCGGCTTCCATGCTCCGACCATCTATTTCCCGCTCCTGTTCCACCAGGCGCTGATGATCGAGCCTACGGAAACCGAATCCAAGGAGACCATCGACGCGTTCATCGACGTGATGCACAAGATCGCCGCCGAAGCCGCCGAGGATCCCCGGATCCTGCAGGAAGCCCCGCATGGCGCTCCCATCGGCCGTCCCGACGAAACCGCCGCGGCCCGCAACCCGATCCTCAAGTTCAAGGACGCGCAGTAACCTTTTAAGACAGGGGAGGGGTCAGGGGTGTCCGGGGGACTCCGCTTTGCTCCGGCCCCTCCCATTGTCTACTTCGTCCCCGCAAGCGGGAACTTGTATCCAACGGGCCCCTCCCCCTATACTTGTCCGGGGGTGGACAAGCCCCCGGACACCCCTGACCCCTCCCAAATTTCTTTTATTTTTCATCTTAGCGGATGCAAGATTTAGGAATGGGAGGATTTATTGGTTGTATGAGACACAGTTATATATTTATACGGTGGGCGGCGATGATGGTCGTCCTGGTTTTTCTTTCGGGTTGCATGAAGGATTTTGCGGGGGATATAGACTCCCTATCTCCTAAAGATGTCTATAGCAATCCCGGTGGGCAGATCGGGATGCAGAGTGGCCTGGCCATCGGGACGATCCGCTCCCGGGACGGGGTGCGGTTCATCCGACTGGACGAGAAGAGCTGCAGTCAAGTGATGAACCCCAAGGAGATTGCGGATCTCAAAGATGGTACGCGGGTGTTCCTGCAGTACAGGTACGTCGTGACGTCTTCCATCGCCGATTTCTGCTCCGACGCCATCCTGGTGGAATGGGCCTCGCCCATCGAACAAGGGGGCCGGTCTGCGTGGAATTTCGAGGAGGCTTTCTCGACCGATGCCATCGAGACCGCGACGTACAGCGACCCCATGGATATCGTTTCGGACTGGATGACCAGCCTGGAAGATGGTTTCCTGACGCTTCACTACATGATTCCCACTTCCGGAGAGAAGAAACACCATTTCTTGCTGTATCAAAGTCTCTGGGATTCCAATCAGTATTACTTGATTCACAAAGCCGACGGGGATACCAAGGGGTCGGTGATGGATGGAATCGTGTGTTTCGATGTGTCCCGCAGTTTGCCACAAACGGAAGGGAAGACGGTGAAACTGAGTTTTGCATATATCGATTTGAACCATACGGAGAAACGCCTGACGTTTGACTATTGCTCCCCGAAATAGCCGGTCCGAGGAAGAGCTGGTGCAGCTGGTGCGCCGGCGGGACAAGGCCGCGATGAAGGTACTCTACGATCGGTATGTGGGGTACCTGACTGCGGTATGCGCCCGCTATATTCCGGATGACGACGAGGTCAAGGACATCCTGCAGGAGGCGTTCATCAAGATTTTCCAGTCGATGGACCGTTTCACCTGGCGCGGGGATGGGTCGCTGAAGGCCTGGCTGACGCGGATCGTCGTGAATGATTCGCTCAAGTTCCTCCGGCGGAAGAAGCCGCTGCCGCTGTCGGCGACGCTGACGGAGCCGATGGACGAGGAAGAACCTGCGTTCGACGCAGTGCCGCTGGATGTCATCCAGGGAATGATCCGGAAACTTCCGGATGGATACCGGACCGTGTTCAATCTCTTCGTGTTCGAGGACAAGTCCCACAAGGAGATCGCCTCCTTGCTGGGCATCAAGGAAAACAGTTCCGCCAGCCAGCTTTTCCACGCCAAGGCGATGCTGGCCCGGTGGATCAAGGATTATATCAAATTGAAGGACAATGGATAACGAGTGGAAAAACAGTCTGCGGGAACGCTTCTCGGACTATGCTTCCCCGGAGCCGGAAGGGCTCTGGGAGGGCATAGAGCAGGGGATGGCCGGGAAGCCGCGCAGAAAGATGCTCCCCGTCTGGATCGCCTCGGGCCTGGCGGCCGCGGCCGCCGTAGCCCTCGTCGTCTTCCTCCATCCGGAGAAGACGTTGGAGACGCCCGACCTGCAGAAGCAGGCCACCCTGGCGCAATCGGTTGCTGAGCCTGTCGATACGGTCGTTGAGCTTGTCGAAACGACCGATGATTTCGATGCTTCGACCAGCTCAGCGACCGGCTCCAAGTCCGTTCCCTTCGCCGTCGCCTCCCGCCAAACCCTGCTGGCGGAGGCCGAGCCCGTCGCGTCCGTCCCTGTCTCCGAAGAGACGGTTCCGGACGCTGTCAACGACCGTCCTTCCCGGCTTGACCGGGAATCTGTGGTCAAACAAGAAACCCCGGTGACTGAGAAGAAAGAAGTGCAAGAGATGCCCGATCAGGTCGGGCATGACGATCAGGTCGGGCATGACGAGCAGGTTCCTTCCCCGGATGTGATTCCGGTCAGAAATCGGAAGCGATTCAGTATCAGTGCTTACGGAAATGGAGGGCAGGCATCCCAAGAGCAGATGCAGGGTTACGGCATGAACCGGACCGGCGCGTATCTGGGCACCCGCGCAACCGGCAAGAACGTCAAGAATGATATGGGTGGACTGATGCGTACGTTGGCTTCGAACCGGGCCTCCACCTTCGAAGCCCATCACGCGGCCCCGCTACGGGTGGGCGTGACCGCGGCCTGGGAACTGACGCCGCACCTGAATCTCGTGAGCGGCTTGAACTGGACCTATCTGAACAGCGAATTCGAGGAAACCGCCAGTCCCATCCGGACGCTCGTCGGCCAGGATCTCGGCTATCTGGGCGTCCCGCTGCGCCTGGAGGCGGGGTTCAACGTGTGGAAAGGCCTCTGGCTCTATGCCGGCGCAGGCGGGATGGTGGAAAAAGGCCTTCTGAGCTCGTCATGGACAAATACCTGGGTCAATGGGCAGGTGGCGGAAACGGTTAAGAATCCGAAGCCGGAAACGGGTGGCCTGCTGTGGTCGATCGGCGCAACAACCGGCGCGGAATACCGTTTCAGCCCTTCCTTCGGCCTGTATTTCACGCCTGGCGTCGAGTATCATTTCGACAATGGCGCCGAGGTCCGGTCGGCCTATACGGAAAAGCCGCTGCACTGGAACGTGAACCTCGGCGTGCGTTTCCATTTCGGGAATTAGTTGTATCTTTGTCACGACAGATGTTTGTGACAATGGCATCCAAAATCGGAAAAATACTGGTCGTCGATGACAACCTGGGCATCCGCCGGGCGTTGGAAATCCTTCTGCCTGTGCATTTTGCCGAGGTGAAGACGATTCCGTCCCCCGCGACGCTGGTTTCCTCCCTGGAGCAGTTCCGGCCGGACGTAGTGCTGCTGGACATGAATTTCAACACCAGCATCAATACCGGCAACGAGGGGCTTTACTGGGCGGGGGAGATCAAAAAAATGGCGCCGGACGTGGAAGTCGTCCTCTTTACGGCCTATGCCGACATCGCCCTGGCGGTGGAAGGCATGAAACGGGGCGCCTTCGACTTCCTCGTGAAACCTTGGGAAAACGACAAACTCATCGAAGTCCTCACCGCCGCCCGGGACAAGGCCCGGAAAGCGATGGGCCGCGATGCCCGATCGGGGTCGGGCATGACGGAGTCGAACGTCATTCCCGGCTCGACCGGGAATCCCATGTTCTGGGGCACCTCCCAGCCCATGGCCGCCATCCGGAAAACCCTGGACAAGATCGCGCCCACGGACGCTACGGTGCTCATCACCGGTGAAAACGGAACTGGCAAGGATGTGCTGGCGAAGGAAATCCACGCCCACAGCCTCCGGAGTGAAAAACCGATGGTGGCAGTGGATGCCGGCGCTATCACGGAAACGCTCTTTGAGAGCGAACTCTTCGGCCATGTCAAGGGCGCTTTCACCGATGCCCACGCGGACCATACCGGCAAGTTCGAGCAGGCCGACGGGGGAACGCTGTTCCTCGACGAGATCGGCAATATCCCGCTGCATCTGCAGGCGAAACTGCTGCGCGCCATCCAGAACCGGAGCATCGTCCGGGTAGGCGGTACGGAAGCCAGGCCCATCAACATCCGCCTCATCTGCGCGACGAACATGGACTTGGAAGCGCTTGTGCGTCAGGGCCGTTTCCGCGAGGATCTGTACTATCGCATCAATACGGTCCATATTTCGCTGCCCGCGCTTCGGGACCGGCAGGAGGACATCGTTCCGCTGGCGGAACGGTTCCTGAAACGCTTCGCCGAGAAGTATCACCGGCCTTTGACCGGGATTGCCCCGGAGGCCGCCGAACTTCTCAAGGCCCAGCGCTGGAGCGGCAACATCCGTGAGCTCCAGAACTGTATCGAAAAGGCGGTGATCCTGTCGGAAGGGACGGTGTTGACGGTGAAGGACCTGCAGATAGATGCCCGATCGGGGTCGGGCATGACGGGCGATGGGTCGGGCATGACTGAAATCGTCACCCCCGGCTTGACCGGGGGTCTTCCACGCGGTGGTGCTGAGGAGGAACGCCTCGTCCGCGAAGCGATGGAACGTTGCAACGGCAACATCTCCGCCGCCGCGAAGCTGCTGGGCGTGAGCCGCCCGACGCTGTATGCAAAACTGAAGAAATACGGCTTGTGATGCCTGTCTGGGCCATCATAGGGATTGCCGTGGCGGCCGCGCTGATCGCGTGGGTGCTGGCGTCAATCTATACCCGCCGGAAAGACATCAGGAAAGTGGCGTATATGATGGATGCGCTGGAGGATGGGGAACTGAATTTCCGCTTCCAGGACCGGAACAAGTTCAACCGGACGTTGAACCGTATCCGGACCATCTTCGAGAAGCAGCGGCAGGCCCACGAGCAGGATTCCTGGACCAAACTCATCCGGGTGCTGACCCACGAAATCATGAACACGGTGTCGCCGATCGCCTCCCTTTCCGACGCGATGGCGCAGTCCGTCGATGAGAACGGCCACAGCGAGCTGGACATCAAGGCCGGCCTCGAGACCATCTCCGATTCTTCCAAGAACCTCATCGATTTCGTGCAGACCTACCGGCAGCTTTCCGGCGTGGCGAAACCCATCCGCAAGGCGCTGGAGCTGCAGGAACTGATGGACAGTATCATCGGCCTGAACCGGGAATTCATCGCTTCCAGCGGCGCGGAATGCCTGTATCGGCCCGAGGAACCGGACTTGATGATCTATGCAGACGAGGGGCAGATCTCCCAGATTCTCATCAACCTCATCAAGAATGCCCTGCAGGCGGGCGCGAAGCACATCGACATCAGCGCCCGGATGGACAAGGACGACGAGATGGTCGTCCGCGTGGCCAACGACGGCGCGCCCATCCCGGCATCGGCCCAGGAACAGATCTTCATTCCTTTCTATACGACCAAGAAAGAGGGTTCCGGCATCGGTCTCAGCATCTCTCGGCAGATCATGCGGAACCACAACGGCACCATCGAACTCGTCCGCAGCGACGACTCCCAGACCGTCTTCGAACTCCGGTTCCGGTAGTTCTCCGTAAGGAGAAAAAGTGTAAAGTGTAAAGCCGAAAGTGTAAAGAAGTGTAAAGGACTTTACACTTTTTTTGTCTTGTGTATATTCTTATTTTATTATTAGTCAATGTGTTAACTGTTTTGGCACGGGGTATGCGAGGGGAAGAGGCGGTTAAACATTATTGACATGAAAAACCTTTTCATTAAGAGTGTAGTTCTGGTTCTGGCGTCCGCCGCGACGGTGCACGCCAGTGCCCAGGCTACGATGTCCCTGCACGACTGCATGGCGTATGCGATTTCCAATTCCACGAAGATGCGGATCCAGCAGGCGGCCATCGGCGACGCGCAGATCGCCCGCCGCGATGCGGCCCTGGCGCTCTTCACGCCGCAGATCAGCGCGAGTACCTATGCTTACTACAACTTTGGCCGCAGCATCGACCCGCAGACGAATACGTATTTCAATACGACCTCCTTCCACAACAACTATGGCGTGAGCGCCGGGTATGACCTGTTCGACGGCTTCAAGGCGGTGAACAACCTCAAGATCTCGAAGACCGGGATGCTGATCGCCGATTCCCAGGAGAAACAGGTCGAGGCAGACATCTGCCTGGCGGTGATGGAGGCGTATTACAACGTCGTCTATTACAAGCGTTTGGTCGATGTGTACGAAGAGCAGGTCTCCGTGGCCGAGCAGGCCTTGACGAAGGCCCGCCGGCAGGAAGAACTAGGCCAGAAGGGCCATGCCGACGTCATCCAGATGGAAGCCGACCTGGCCGACCGCCAGTATGACCTGATCAACACCCGCAATCAGTACGAAAGCCAGAAAATGACCCTCGCCGACCTGATGTTCTGGCCGGTAGGGGAGGAACTGGAGATAGATACAGGGATGCCCGATCAGGTCGGGCATGACGACACTTCCGTCATTCCCGGCTTGACCGGGAATCTCTCTGCCGATTCTGTCGTCGCCTTCGCCCTCGACCACAACCCCGCCGTTCAGATCGCCTCCTGGCAGGCGCTCAACGCGAAGCGCGAGCTGAATACGGCCAAGTGGCAGACCCTGCCTTCCATCGGCCTGTATGCCGGATGGAACACCAGTTACTATACCTATCAGGGCTCTGCGACGGCTACGTTCCGCGACCAGTTCCGCAATAACATGGGTGAATATGTGGAGCTTTCGCTGTCCATTCCCATCTGGAATCGCCTGAACAAGCAGTCGATGATTTCCCGCAAGCGTCACGCGTTCGAGAAGGCATCGGCGGAACTGGATCAGAAGCGTCGCGATGTGGAAAGCGAGGTGCGCCGGGCCATCCAGGACCGCGACGGTGCGGCCACGGCCTATGAACAGGCCTGCCGCAAGGCCGAAGTGCAGTCCGAGGCTTACACGCTCAACCTCAAGAAATTGGAGCAGGGCCTCATCTCCCCGCTGGAGTTCCAGACGGCGAACAACAACTACCTCAAGGCCCAGGCCGATGAGATGAACAGCCTGTTCAAGTATCTCATCAAGCATGCGGTGGTGCGGTATTACAATGGTGTCGAATATGTAAATCAGTAAACCATGGATAAGATCATCGAAAAGAAAACCGGATGGCGCGTCGCGTTCACGAAGAAGGCCCTGCCTTGGTGGCTGGGAGCGCTGTTGCTGGCATTTATCGTGTATCTGATCGCACGACCGAACAACAAGACGCTGCGGGTGGACAAGGATACCTTGACCGTCGCCAGCGCCGTGAGAGGGGAGTTCAACGACTATATCCGCATCAGCGGCCGGGTGCAGCCGATGACGACCATCCAGCTGAGCCCGCAGGAAGGCGGCATCGTGGAAAAGATCCTCATCGAGGAAGGCTCGCCGGTGAAAGCAGGGGATGCCATCCTCATCCTCAATAACGACAACCTGGACCTGCAGATCCTGAACTCCGAGGCCGAGCTGGCCGAGAAGGAGAACATCCTCCGCAACACCCAGATCCAGATGGAGCAGCAGAAGCTGGACGTACGCCAGAACGTGCTGGAGTATGGCACCCAGGTGGACCGCCTCAAGCGCGCCTACGAGCAGCAGAAGGCCCTTTATGAGGACAAACTCATCGCCAAGGAAGACTACCTGAAGGCCGAGGAAGACTACAAACTCGCCCTCCAGAAGTACGACCTCATCCGCGAGCGTTCCAAGCAGGACAGCCTCTACCGCGGCACCCAGATCGACCGGATGGAAGAGTCCCTGGAGAACATGCTCCTGAATATGTCGATGATCCGCAAGCGCAAGGGCAACCTCATCGTGAAGGCGCCCATCGACGGGGAACTGGGCCTGCTGGACGTGGTCCTGGGCCAGAGCATCGCCGCCGGCACCAAGATCGGCCAGATCAATTCCGTGGGTACGTACAAGGTGGAAGCGCAGATCGACGAGCACTATATCGACCGCGTCATCGCGGGCCTCGAGGCTACCTTCGAGCGCCAGGGCGAGACCTACTCGACCGTCATCCGGAAGGTCTATCCGGAGGTCCGCGACGGCAAGTTCAAGGCCGATTTCAAATTCGACGGCGAGCAGCCCGACAACATCCGCGCCGGCCAGACCTATTACCTGAACCTCCAACTGGGCCAGCCCGAAGAGGCGGTCATTGTCCCTCGTGGCACCTTCTACCAGAAGACCGGTGGCAAATGGATCTACGTTGTTAACAAAGAAGGCACCAAGGCCGTCAAGCGCGAGATCCGCATCGGCCGCCAGAATCCCCAGTACTACGAAGTGCTCGAGGGCCTTGAGCCCGGCGAAAAGGTCATCACCTCCGGGTATGACACCTATGGAGACAGCGATGTGTTGGTGTTCTAAGCAATGAAAGTATTCAGAAAGACAGGCGTTTCGACGCTGATCAATATCCTGGGAATGAGCGTCGCTTTTGCCGCGGCGATGATCCTGATGGTGCAGGTGCGCTGGGATACGACCTATGACGCCAATTTCGAAGGGCACGAGCAGGTGTTCCGGATGGAGAAC
>ODAJ012126254.1_pt1 | contig 20145 bp, 18 predicted proteins | sample 1539241 | NCBI WGS metagenome assembly ODAJ01 (sample SAMN02144231, study PRJEB22623) | gut metagenome | biome: sheep rumen | host: Ovis aries | place: New Zealand | reverse complement strand
AAAAACGCTACATCCTTTCTCTCATCTTCAGTAAGTACATCTTCCTCATCATCAAGAATAAATGATAACATCTTTGCATAACTACCTGGCTTTGTAAAATGCAAATTATTAATTCCAGTCTTTGCAAAGAAATCTAAATACTCATAATAAATTATATTTTCTTCATCATCTGTTCTTTCTGGAACTTTTCTAACCACATCCGCTGAAATATAAGATGCACCTAGATACTTTAAGACGCTTACTCTCTTATGCCCTTCTATGACATAATACTTATGCATATATTCATAAACTTGAATTGGATCTGCAATTCCAGATTCAATCTGATAATCATAAAGACTGCTCCACTTAGTTGAAAACTCACTACCATACTCAAGTATTGGCATAAAATTTGGAGCAAATGCCTGCGTTCTACCTTCAGCGTATGTGCCAACAACATCAGAAAGCGGAATTTCCATAATTCCTAAAGGCATGTCTTCAACAACTTTAACATGTGTTAATATTTCATCTAATACAGGAAGATATGCAAACTCTCCGTTAGCTATCTTCTCTCTGTGAACCTTCTGTCCTAATTTTAACGCCTGTGCGTAATCCTCTTGTGCCATGTAAATCCTCCATACAATTATAAAATAATAACCTTTCTTTATAATTATATCATCATATGCTTATTTTGCGTACATTTTTAGATACGATATTTTTAAATTCTTTTAATCCAAGCATTTGCTAGTTTTGTCCATAAACCAACATCTTCTATAACGCTCTTATCACCAGCGAACGTATTTCTATCAATCAATTGTTTCTGAGCAATTTCTTCATCACTACGGCACTTAATCTCAAAGTATTTATCATTTTCATAAACACTTGTATCAACGCCTGCAAACTGCTCCTCTAATTCCTTTCTTCTTTGTTCTGATACATTAATACCTTTTCCTTTTTTAACGTTATCAACAGCTCTCATAACCTGTTCCATAGTATAATCTAAAATGTCTCTACCATATAGGAAGTTTTCATCACAAGTTGATAAGCCATGCATACCTGTCGGAAATACATAATGAGCAAATGGTATATTCTTTTCTTTTAATGCTTTAGCGAAAAGATAACTGTTCTCAACTGGTACTAAATCATCAGTTTCTGTCTGCCATATAAAGCAAGGTGGAGTATTACTCTTAACCTGCTTTTCTAATGAAACATATTCAAGTTCTTCCTCTGATGCATCAGTTCCAACAAGTGCGTATATTGAATAAATATGTGTATACTCACCAGATGTAATTACAGGATAGGATAGAATAACTCCATCAGGTCTATTAGAAACATCCTTATATTCTTCATTATTTTCAATAACATCATCAAAATGTACCGCGAGGCTTCCACATACATGTGAGCCAGCAGAGAATCCACATAGTATCAATTTGCTACTATTTATTTTAAATCTCTCTGCATTCTTTCTAACATATCTCACTGTTCTTGATACATCCATTAATGGTTGTTTTTCTAATTTTACCGACATTGTAATATCCGTTGTATATGTTAATACAAATACATTCATACCCTGATTATAAAACTCAATCGCTGGAAGCTCCGCCTCATGTGGAACGCACATACAATATCCGCCACCTGGGCATATAATCATACAATCTCTTTTAACATCATCCTCATGCATATAAGCATGAATATTTGGAACAAAACCGTAAGCTGCCTTATAGTTATATTCATCTTCTTTCCATATGTTTTCTCTAAATTCAATCATTTTTCTTTTCCTTTGTCTTATATTTTTTTAATCACGAAGAGTAAGTAGCAATTCACTACTTACTCTTCATCAACAAATGCACCAATAACAATACCTGGAATTGTACTTTCAGGTGCAACTGTATTAATCTTATAACTTTCCAATTCTCTTAAAACAACAATTCATCTTTATCTTACTACACAAATCATTATTTCACAATAATTTCTTTGGTGGCAATTTTTTCTTTAAACCTTACATCATGTTCTACAATAAGCATTGTAGGTTTAAAGTCTAAAATTAGTTTCTCAATCTGCATCCTTGAAAACACATCGATATAATTAAGAGGTTCATCCCATATATATAAATGCGCTGCAGTAATTAAACTTGCTGCGATTAAAACCTTTTTCTTCTGCCCTTCAGAGAAATCCTCAATTCTTTTATTATACTGAGAACGCTCAAAATCTAACTGTCTAAGTACAGTTAAAAACAAAGTTTCATCAAGGCCATTTTTTTCAGCATATTCCTTAAGAGTCCCTGAAAGATTAGATGTATCCTGATTAATATATGATATTACAAGGCCTTTCGGAACTTCCAATGTACCATTTGTGATCAAATCCTGATTTTCATTATCTTTATTACTTGTTTCATTTAAATAATTGTTATTATTTATCTTACTTAAAATAGCTTTAATAATACTAGACTTTCCACAACCATTTGCTCCAGATAGTATGACCCTTTCACCCTGTTTTATATCAAATCTCAAATCAGCAAATAGCTCATCCATACCTTCATATTGTAGTGATAAATCATAGGCATTCACCAAGGTCTTTTTATGAAATTCTAAAGGATTAATCTTTAAGTTCTTAACGCTTTCAATATCCTTTAACAATCCTTCTTTTTTACTTATTTCCCTATCTACTCTTTTTTCAAAGCTCTTAATTCTAGAATTCATCTTTTTTGTTTTAGCACCTATGGTTGCACGGGTTGCAATACTTCTATCATTTTCCTTAATGGGATCAAATCCAATTTTTGTACTCTCACCTTTTTTAGCCCATCTGTCAAATCTATCAATAGAACTTTTAAGTCTACCTATCTCTTTTTTATGTTTTTCATTCTCAGCTAGATTATGAACATCCTGCATTTCTTTCTGATTCCACCATGATGTAAAATTTCCCATTTGAGCACTTACTGTTTCCTTGTTAAAAACAAGCATGTGGTCACACACTGCATCAAGCAAATCTCTATCGTGCGAAACTAATATAAAACCTTTTTTCTTTTTAAGAAAATCCTTTACAATTTCTCTTGCGTTAACATCTAAATGATTTGTAGGTTCATCTATTAATAAAAATTCATTATCCCCAGCAAATAAAACTGCAAGCATAACTCTGGTTCTTTCACCAAAACTAAGCGTATTAAAAGGTCTATATAGACATTCAGCATCCATGCCTATTTCATTAAGTTCAATTAGAACCTGCCAGTTTTCAATTTCAGGCTTCCATTCTTCTATTAATTCATATGCGCATTTTTCCATGGCATATGATGATATGGAATAGGGAAAATAATCAAACTTCATATTAGAAACTATGCTTCCCTTATATGAATACTTATCCATCAAAAGATTTAAAAGTGTGGTTTTTCCTTTTCCATTTCTACCAACGAAACCTAACTTCCAATCCGAATCTATATTAAATGATATATTTTCAAAAACATTATCCATACTACCTTCATATGCATATGTTAAATTACTTACTTTTATCTGTGCCATACTTACCTCCTGTCTTTAAATGGCAATAAAAAATCTGCTTCAACCGAAGCAGATTAAAACGCACATGAAGATGTGTATACAATAAATGAATAAGCCTAGTTATTAACCATAACAATTAATAATAGCTATACACATCATATATAACACACATTAATAAAGATTCTTCACAATGAAAACGATAATCTAAATCGGCATCAAAAACAGACCTTACGGCCATTTAATTAAAATATGTTTTTAATAATACCAAAATAAACTATCTAATCTTCATCGGTTCACCTTTCACACTATGTGTGCCCTTCTTTTTTTATAATGTGTTCTAATGTTTTAGAACTATAAAAATACTAACATAGTATAATTATCTAGTCAAGTTATCTAGCAAATAATGTTTCTCTAATTGCAACACACTTATCTGCTACGCAAACAATCCAAGCTTCCCTGCTCTTTGGGATACTTCTAAAAGTAAGAGGCCACATATGACTAGAGATAACATGCTCTACCTCTCTACTTACTCCAAAATACTTTTTAGCATTAACTGAAGCTTTCTTTGGATGACTAAATCCATGAAGTTTATGACTTCCATCATCATAATTATGCCAGTCATAAAGGTAAAAATCATGTAACATAGCACCCTTACATAAAGTATCTTCATTCGCACGAAGATGTAATTTTTTGTTTATCTTATAACTTAAATTAGTTACGCTTTCACAATGATCATATGTAGAAATTTTACCATGCTGTATAAAATTCTTCATATCCAAAGTACGTTCATTATACTTTATTTCATCAAGTATTGCTTCAATCTCTTTTTCGTATTTCTTCATTTTCACCTTTTCCTTTTTAGCATATCAAATGCTTAAATCCTTATCACAAATATTATTTAATCACTCAATAATTTAAACAATTTCAAATAATATTCTCACCACAATTTCAATTCTATCACCGACTTTTAAATATGTCATCTGTCATTATATCCAAAATATTCTTATATTTTTATTAATTTTTATCATTTAGAATACCCTGTATTTATTTGACAAAAGCAGGATTCAACACTAAGTTTAATCCTGCTTTCTTTACCCATATTTTTAGTTTTCTTATAACACTGTTTTTACTATATCTTTAGGAAAATCGATTATATATGTAGCACCAGCCTGTTCTAATTCTTCTCTATTTCCATATCCATATAATACACCAATAGAGTCAATGTTATTACCAACTGCGCCATCTATATCAAAACATCTATCACCAATCATAATATATTCATTTAAATTTGGACTTGCTGATGACTTATTAATAGCTGCCTCAACTAATTCCTTCTTTGAATAACTTCTATCCTTTAAATCAGGTCCTACTACATCTTCAAAGTATTTTGAAATATCAAAATGTTCAATTATTTTCTTTGCCATATGTGTAGGCTTTGACGTTACCACATACATTTTTATTCCATGATTTTTCAACTCTTCAAGAGTTTCTTTTATTCCTTCATATAATGGAGCATTAAAAATTTCTCCACCATTATAACACTCTCTATATAACCCAATTGCTTTTTCAATTGTTTCTTCATCCATACCATAATAATCTTTAAACGATGCTGCAAGTGGTGGTCCAATAAACTTCTTTAAAATTTCTTTATTATCCACATTCACACCAAGTTTTTCCAAAGCGAATGACACTGAATTAATAATACCAAATTCTGATTGTGTTAAAGTCCCATCCAAGTCAAAAAATACATAATTGTACATAAGATATCCTTTCTTGTTAGTTAAAAACTAAGTTGTTAATAAGTTACTATACAATCACCGAAACCGCTACGCTTGTTTCGGGATTGTACGCAGTCGTCAAATACATTCAAGTAAGCTTGATGTACTTGACTCGTTGCCAAACAAAAAAGATGCTACCTTAATGGTAGCATCCTTTCTATGTATTATAACGACTTTTTATTATTTTTCAATAACTAATTAATACAAATCATCGCTTTCTACTATATTTTCACTTGCAACACCTTCAACAGTTTTAACATTATCCTCTGTTTTGATTGTAGTCTGATTGATAACTGGATCAATACCGCTAATGTTAATATTCTTATTAACCTTAGCATCGTATGTGTTAGCTTTCATGATTTCAGTGATGTCAATTCCTGTTGCTTCCTTAACTGACTCAATAGTCTTAGCTAATACCTGAGGTACATATGAACCCATTGTATCAACACCATTACCTGCTCCACCACTGCCATCAATAATAGTAACTTTATCAATAGTTGAAAGTGGTTCAGCAATTGCCTTAGCCATTTCTGGAAGGGCCTTAACAATCATTTCAACCATAGCAGCCTGACCATACTTTTTCATAGCCTCTGCCTTCTTTTCAAGAGCTTCAGCTTCGGCTTTACCTTTAGCTTCAATAGCTCTAGCTTCAGCTTCACCTACTGCCTGGATACCAGCAGCTTCCTGTTGCTTAGCGAAAAGATCTGCTTCTGCCTGTGCTTTTCTAGCTTCAGCTTCTTTCTGTTTTTCAAACTTATCAGCTTCAGCATTTCTCTGTCTCTGATAAAGTTGAGCATCTGCTTCCTGCTGTCTTGCGAACTTATCAGCTTCAGCTTTCTTACGAATTTCAGCGTCAAGAGCCTGTTCCTTAACTTCAGCTTCACGCTTCTTTAAGTCAACTTCCTTTTCCTGCTTAGCAATATCAGCTTCAGTCTTAGTAATTTCAATTGTTTTACGCTGTGCTTCCTTCTGGATTTCATAAGCAGCATCAGCTTCAGCCTTCTTAGTATCTTCAACTGTCTTAAGTTCAGACTTTTTAATTGCTAATTCATTCTGCTTAACTGCAATTTCTGTATCAGCAATAACTTTAGCATCATTAGATTCCTTAGCAGCCTGAGCCTGTGCAATTGCAACGTCTCTGTCAGCATTTGCTTTTGCGATACTAGCATTCTTCTGGATAGTAGCCATGTTATCCTGACCAAGAGCAATAATTAAATCGTTCTGATCAACCACGTGCTGGATATTACATGAGATAATCTCAATACCCAAACGGTTCATGTCGACCTGTGCTTTTTCCTGCACCTGATCACCAAATGATTTTCTATCATTACAAAGTTCTTTTAAACTAATTGTACCAATAATTTCACGCATGTTACCTTGTAATGAATCAACTAATGCAGCCATGATTTCTTCTTCTCTCATATTTAAGAAGTTCTTCATAGCAAGCTGTAAACCTTCTTCATCAGTACGAATCTTAACCTTTGCAACCGCATCAATATTAACACCAATGAAATCAAGTGTTGGAACATAATCTCCAGTCTTAATATCAATACTAATCTGCTTAATTAAAAGTTCATCCTTTCTTTCGAAGAATGGTAACTTAAGCCCTGCACGACCAATTAAAATCTTTGGATTTCTTCTAAGACCTGAAATAATATAAGCCTTATCAGGTGGTGCCTTCACATAACTAGAAATAATAATTAATAATGCAAATAAAACTAGTAAAGCAATTGGTGCGACAATAAAAGGATTCAATCCGCTCATAGAGCTTTCCTCTTCAAATCCCAAAATTAAATTACCCATAACATACTTCCTTTCTTTCCCGTTTATTTTTTATATGTTACATTATAAAACAAAAGTTCATTTTATCAAACAAGTTTACATTATTTAATAAAAAAAGACTCCTGTTAAACGCAATTACGTTTAACAAAAGTCTTGCTATTTCAACTTAAACCGGATCGTACGATCGTTCTGACGATTTAAATACAATGTAACTTGTTAGCTACTCCCTTTTGTTTTATTGATATGGATTTTAACACTTTGTTATTTAATTGTCAATATATTTTTTAAAGATTTTTCAACTTAATTTTTCTTTTCAATTACACCCATAATCACATTATCACAGTACTGACATTTATAGTCTTTATAAACTGCTCCAACTATCGGTGCAGCACAATACGGGCAAGTATCTTTTACAATCCTTTTTGCAAGAGAAACCATAACTTCACCTTCATGAACTTCCATAGAACAATGCTTTAAATAGCCTTTATGAATGGTTCTTCTAACTTCTTTTAATTTTGTTTTTGGTTTACTAACCACACCTGCATTCGGTAACCATTCTATCTTTGAAAATGCCTGATTACAATATGCGAAAAATTGAGCAAATACATTTGCTGCTCCAGAGCTAATTATTCTTCTTAGTGCCATATAACTTAATGGAGCAAATACTAAAACAAATATGCAATCATAAATAAAACTATTTAGTATCTCTCCCTTTATTAATTCATATGATTTATATGGATAATCTGGTGAAAGTAATAAATCCCTCTGATATTCATGATCAAAATAGTGCGATAAATCAGAAACACCAATCATAAAAAAGATTACTGTTATAAATGCTCCCAGTATAAAAAATATAATTGCGCCAACTTTCTTTGAATTTAGATTTTTGGCCTTATAATAATCAGGTTTGTTTACACCATATTTAAAATCACTAGCAATACTATAAAATCTATTATCAGTTAAAACTTTAGCATGCAAATCTGAACTTCCACAATATGAACATATACCTGTAAAGAATACTCTCTTTTCTATCACGCCACCGCAGTTTTTACATTCACACATATAAGTCTTACTATATAGTTCAACCATCTCCTGTCCCTTAATAACTTTAAGTTCATAATTTTTCATATATAGTTTTCTAAAAATATGTAAATGTCTTCTAACCTTTGCTACACTATATCCTGTAACACCTGCCAAATCATGATAAGTTACATATCCATCAAGATCATTTTCAAAATAACTTGAATATATTCTTGCATTGCCTATCCACTTTCTAGATACTATTGCAATTGTTAATAATATAATTGCAACTATCATACCTCTTATTGAACTTTTCATTGAAACAGCATGCATAGCTGTGTCTAAATCATCTCTATAATAGACAAACTCAGAAATAATATATGATCCACAAAGCAAAACATTAAATGCTGCTATTATAATAAAAATAATATTCTTAATTGCTAATTTTTTAATTCTCTTTTCAAGTAAATACATTTCCCTATACCTTTCCTTAAATTATTTACAATATGCCACTTTAACAAATCTTATTTTTTATTCTTAAGCACGCCTCTATATGCATAATCCAATGTCTAGAAAAAGGCATTTGGATTAGACCACGTATATCCTTATTACACCAATAATCAATTAACCAAATTGCATTCTCATCATCACTAACTACATGCAATGACTTAAGTTCTTCTCGTGTTTCTTCAGATATCTTTTTCTTCATATCATCAAAAGATAAACTCTTTAAAATATCTTCCGTACTCTGCTTAACTTCAAGCATATATGAATATAATTCATCTATGTCCAACTTCTTTGAAAACTCAGCAATTTCCTGTTTAACAAGTTCATTACCTGTTGTTATAATTGGAGAACATATTCTTTCCTGGTAATTTCCAGTAAAAAATACCTGCTCATCTTCTTTTATCAAAGTATGAGCTACAATATCTTCAATACGAAAGATATGCCACAATGAATACGCAATTGTTTTACTATGATATCCATCTGCATTTATAAACGGAATGGCGCTATAATCATCTTTATTTAATTCTTCCTTAAATGAAAAAACTGTATTCCATAAAGCATTACGCAAAGTAATAAGTGTATCTATTCCAGTTTCATAGGTATCTTTTTTCTTTAACTGACTCTGCATAACCTTGTTAAGTTCTGACCATTCTTTATTCATATGCTTCTCCTAATTATTCTTAACAAACTTGTTTTGAATAAAATACAAATTCTTTATCACGCTTTATTTCCTTATACCCAAGTTTAGTATAGAAAGCATTTGTTCTAACATTCCATACAGGTGTATCAAGAGTAAGCTCTTTTACTTCTGAAAACATATTCTCTATATGCTGCATCATTTGTATTCCATAACCCTTACGAAAATGCTCTGGCGCAATATAGATTCTACTAACATTTAAAATACCATTTTTCAAATACAAAATTGCTCCACCAACAATTAATCCATCATCTGTTAATTTGTACAAATGTCCTTGTCTAGCCATTTTAGTATAAAATGGTACTGACATATATCCTGGCGGTCCACCAGATGATGGACCTCCTATTAAAACATCACTTTCAAATGCTCTTTTTGAAATGCCGGTTAATGTCAATGCATCTGATGTTCCGGCTTTTATAAATTGTAAAATCATATATTTTCCTTAACCATTCCTACTTTCTTCACGTATACCCTTGAAAGTTCTCCGTTCATATCCTTCATCTCAGTTACGAACTCACATCCATATTTTTCATATAGACCAATATGATCTGTAGAAATATATACATTCAACATGCCTTCATTTATAGCAAGTCTTTCTACTTCATCCATAAGTAGTCCAACATAGCGATGTCCCCTATGTTCTGGGAAAGTATATACAAATCCCATCCACGGAGTAAGCTCTGTCGACTGAATATCATCCTTTCTAGCATAAGTACAAAACGAAATTAGTTCATCTCCATCAGTTAAAAGTATCACCTTTGACTCTTCGCCTACAGCATCAAAGAATGTTCCTCTTTTTAGTAACTCATGAAGATAGCTAGCAGCTCTCCAATCACTTCTATTAATTTCATTAAGCCAATGTTCTTTTCTATCACTATCAAAATAATTTATCACTCTCATAAATTTTATCCTTTATAATAAACTTTAATCAAATCGATATTTTCCCTTTCCATGTCCTTGAACTGGCTTGATAATATCATATTCTAACATCATTTTTATAAGTTCAGATGCTCTAGTAGATTTCAAACCCGTTACTTGTTCAACATTTAATCGTCCAAAAAACTCCATACTACCACATTCATCATATAACTTTAAAATATGTTCTTTCGTTTTCACGAAAATACCATCCTCAATGTTCGTTAGTTTTGATTCAATGTCCGCTTTTTGTGTTTCAATGTCCGCTTTTCTTAATTCATCAAATTTTCCACTAATGTGCATTGAACGATTATGTAATTCATTATTTTCATCTAAAATCAAATTTCTTAAAAACAATTCAAGAAACTCTGTCGTCTCATAAACTCCATTTTTAAGATCATTATAATTTGCTCTAACCAAAGCATTTCTAAAAAACCAGGCATTTTCAGCGAAAATATCATTTGTAACTTCAAACCCTAATTTTCTTAAATACTTAATAAAAAAAACCGCGGTTGTTCTTGTATTACCTTCGCCAAAAATATGAATTTGCCAAAGTCTTGATACAAAGATAGCAAGATGATGAATAATCTCATCCATACTCAATCCCTTATAACTAAATTTCTTTTCCTCAGAAAAATCATAATCTAAAGTTGCTCGAAGTTCTGAAGCGCTACCATAAAGAACAGTTGCGCCATCCAATACCCATTCCTTCTTTGTAATATTATAATCTCTGATTTTCCCTGCATGCGAATATATTCCTAAGAATAGTTTTTTATGAATTGAAATATATTCATTTTGAGTAAAAGAAAAAGCCTTTTCAGAAAGAATCTTTGCAATTCTAACGGCAACTTTGTCAGCCTCTTCTGTCCTATCTTCCATACCTGTTTTTGGTTTTTCTTCATAATAACTATTTAATAATGCCTGCGCCTCATCAATAGAAATCTCTCCCTCAATATTTTTAATAGCCGTATCAATCAAATATTTAGACGTCTTAAGCCCATCTACCGCCTGTAGTCCAATAGCAGTATGCCATGCATATCCCTTATCACGTCTTTCTGGTTCTTTTTGTTTTATATATTCCTTAAATGGATCCTTGTTCAACCAATCACCTCCATTTTATTGACGCTCTTTCTTTACCATATAATCCTCTTAAACTCCAGCATTTCTATCATGCCTCTCCGAACTACTTATATCAGTATCTCACTTTGAAAGTTGAACTACCGTCTCCACATGTACCGCTTGTATCAGTGCAATATACGTTTTCTACGTCGCCTTCTTTAAAAGAACAATTTTTCTTATCATCCAGCAAATTGTCACGACTGCTCATAGCCGTTCACCTCCTTGCTATTTATTTTTAAACCCATCGAATTCGAGGGGGTTAAATTACACTATTTCTTTTTTGCTTTTTCTTCCAGTTCAAGTAAGAACTTATCATAATCAGACATAAACAATCTGTCCTGGACAATTCTATATTTTTCAAACTCTGTTTCTGCATGTAACTTTGCTATTTCCACAGTCACTTTGCCTGCATCAGTAAGTAATCCATATTCAAACATCTCAATAAATGAATTAAGTCGCTTTTCCCAGTCCTCCATTGTCAACGGGATATGTCTTAATGTCATTGACTCTGCAAAATCCAAATAAGCAGAAACCATTCTGTTTAGCTGTTTCATCTCTTCTTCACTCAAATAGTTTTTAGCAACTGTTACATCTGTCTTTTTTATTTTACCATCCGGCGCATCTGCCCATGTTGTAAGTCCCATATGCTTCTTTTGGGCATCTGCTCTCTTATAAATCAATTCTGCAGCAGTATTTCCATGAACAGCATAATGCATTTTATTCTGAACTGTTGCATAAAACCTTTTAGTTGCTGCGGAGTTTTTGTCATAATCAATAGCTGTGGCATAAAGATCTGTAATCTTCTGATAAAACTTTCTTTCACTGGCACGGATTTCTCTAATACGTTCTAATTGCTCATCAAAATACTTATCAGTTAAAAACGTTCCCCTTTTGAGACGTTCATCATCCATAACCCAACCTTTGATTGTGTAATCTTTTGCTATCTGATTAACCCATTTTCTAAACTGAACTGCTCTTTCTGAATTTACTTTAAAACCAACAGCGATAATCATTTCTAAAGAATAATGATTTGTATTATAAGATTTTCCATCATTGGCAGTTATTCGAAATTTTCGAATAACTGCATTTTCCTGTAATTCGCTATCATTAAATATTTTTTTTACATGATAATTAATTGTATTTGTCTCAACATCATACAATGTTGCCATCATCTTCTGTGTCAGCCATATATTTTCATCTTCATATCTCATCTCAATGCTATCAGTACTATCTCCAACCGATGCTACATATGTCAAATATTCGGCTGCGCTTGAACGAATAGATACATCATTTTTATTTTTCTTCAAATCAATGCCTCCTGCTATTCTAGAAATCTCTATAATATTAAACGTTTCCCACTACTTTCTTCATTCTATTTTTTGCATCTGTGATGCAGGCTTTTTCCATGCCTTTAAGTACAAAGGTGATTTTAAAAGGATCAACTGTTCCGTCCTCATTATAACCACCAACGATTACTTTACTTACAACATAATTTCTTTTGTTAAACTAATTGCCATTTTTTCTGCCTCTTCCCTTATACATATTTATTTCTATACTCACCACTGTATTCTCTCTCCTTTATTCCTTACGCCAAAATGATTTAATCGTGTGGATAAGCCTGCAAACATATTACATAGATTTGTACTCAACCCATTCGCCATCCTTAAGTGTTTCTAATTTTCCCCACTCCGGCTTTCCGGTACTGCGTCCTTTAACTCGAAGCGGTATAAACGCATCATGCTGACAATCCGGTAATGGATCTTCAATTTCTATCCAGCCATTCTCATCTATCAAATCATCCCATTCTTTATATAAGTCGTTTATTGAATCATAGAAGATATCAAATGAGCACTGCACAGCATCCATACTGCAATACTCAAAGAGATAAGTTCCTTCTTTTGTTTGATAAAGCATTATTTTATATATTGTGCTGTTTCTATTAACCTGTATAGGTTCTTTAAGATATGCATATTTTCTCATTATTCCTACTCGCATTTTCCTTTTATAGCTAACTTCCAATTTCCACTGAGACAATTTTGTTTTTACTCACCAATTATAAAAGTGGCAGTCTTATCCGACTGAGGTAAACTATCACTAACTAACAATATTCATCTACAAATCTTTTTTCAATGTATTCAACTACTTTTTCCCCATCATGGAACTCTGTATAACGAGGTTCCCCATCAGAATATGCAAGATGATAAATTCGATAAACTTTATTATCCAACAAAAACAAAACATCATCATTGGAATAACTCTTTGCTAAAGCTATCACATTCTGATATGGTGCCAGCACCGTTTCTTTCACAAGTTCACTTTGATAGAATTCCCTGTTTATTTCAGTACCCCAATTAAACTCTTCGCCATATTTTTTCTCTAAATTGTTTATTTCTCTTATTATATCAAACATATTATCTTATCCCTGCAATTTTGAATTTGTATACTCCTCTAAGTCTTTACTAATTATTCTCAAATTTAAACTGCCCCAATTTTTCGTCAAATTCCATATTATCATTCCTTCCATCGATTCCTCAAACATCCACTAATTGTAATCAGCTCTATCGATAACCATAGATAATAAAACTTAAATGCCCTCGCAAAGTACGTAAATGTAAGGATTTCTACGAATTCACCTTTTGTAGCAATGTGACAGTCTCCACATGAACCGTATTAGGGAACATGTCAACTGTGCATGCCTTTACTAATTTATATCCTCTATCAAGTAACACTTCTAAATCTCTAGCAAGAGATGTTGGTTTACATGATATATAAACCATATTTGAAACACCATAATCTATTATCTTGTTTAAGGCCTTAGGATTAATTCCATCCCTAGGTGGATCAAGAATAATAAAATCTGGTTTATCCTTAATATCATCAAGGACCTTTAATACATCACCAGCAATAAAATCACAATTATCAATATTGTTAAGCTTTGCATTTTCAATAGCTGACTCTACTGCTTCTTCAACAATTTCAACACCAACTACTCTTTCAGCTGCAGGTGAAATCATCTGAGTAATTGTTCCAGTTCCTGAATATAAATCAAATACAACCTTGGCTTTTGAACTTTCACTAAGCGAGTCCGTACTCATAATATACTCTCTTGCCTTTGTATAAAGTTTCTCAGCACCCTTTGTATTTGTCTGGAAGAATGAGAAAATTGAAATCTTAAATCTAAGTCCAAGTAATTCCTCATAAATGTAATCTCTTCCAAATAATATTCTGGTTTCATCACTCTGTACAACATCAGATAATGAATCATTAATGATATGCATTACACCAACAATCTCACCACTCACATCAAGTTTACATAATATATCTTTCAATTCATTAAAATCATGTTCAACCTGTGATGATGTTACAATACCAACTATGATTTCTCCAGTTGATACTGCTCTTCTTACCAGCAAATGTCTTAGAAATCCTTCATGTTTTAACTTCTTATAAAACGGTAAATTATTCTTACTGCAGTAATCAAGTACTGCATCAAGAATTAATGTATAATCATTATTTATAATCTTACAACCACTTACAGTTACAATATCATGAAAGCTTCCCTTTTTATGAAGTCCTAATGCAAGTGGACCATCCTTAAATTCATCACCAAATGAAAACTCCATCTTGTTTCTGTATGCTGTATTATCAGGACTTCCAATAATACCCTCATACTCATAATCTGAGCATACACCATCAAGAATTTCCTTAACCATTCCTGACTTTAATTCAAGCTGTTTTTCATATGGAATCGTCTGATAAGAACAGCCACCACAAAACTCATGATATGGACACAAATCTATCTCTGTTTCAATTGCAGACTTTTCAAGTACTTCCTTAAGTCTTCCTACGCATCTGCCAGATCTTTTCTTTGAAACAACAAACTTTACTTTCTGCCCTACAATTGTTCCTTTAACAACTGCAACCCCATCATCTGTTTCAACTACACCTTTATTTGGAAATTCCATTTTTGTAACTATACCTTCGTAATCAATTCCTTTTTTCATAACTTATCCTTTTCTTTATTAGTATCATTTTGCTACTAAGCGCATCAAATAATATACATTATGTATATTATCGGAAGATGTATTTATGATATTTACATAGGCTTAACATTTATATATCACACAAACGGTTGAGTGTTTCCTAAATTCAGTTTTCGTCCTTGGTATTTTTCTATAAGCTCCGAAATGCGTCGCATATCTCTGAATAATCAGAGCTATGCTCCCTTCTGCGCTTATGAAAAATAAACCAAACCTCAAACTAAATTTTTAACGGAAAACTCAAATTGTTTGCTTAGATATAATAAATGTTTTCGCTTATGTAAATATCATACTTTAAAAACTTCCGATAATATACACTATATCTACTCTTTATCTTTTAGGCTTTCAATAAATGCCTTAACATCCTCGTTTACGTCATCTAATAAATATACTTTATCATTCTGCCGATTTCCAATTTCCTCTACTTTTTGGGAAATCTTCTTTTTTATATTCTCAAGTTCTCTTTCAAACTCTCTTGAAGATATTACTTTGCAGCCAAAAGATAATGCAGTAACTCCTATAAGATTATCTGATGAAACAACGGTCATGTCTAAGTTTCTTCCAAACTTTCCTGCCATCATTTCAATAAATGTATCCGCTGTTTGATTCTCCTTAGTATAAAATACATTTATTCCTTTATATTCTTCGTTTCTATCAGAGCTTCCTTTAACATTATATGCATCATATACTACATATACATCACCATCAAAGTAACTCTTATATACACAAAGCAAGTCATTAAGTTCATCTCTTGCACCATCTATGTTATCCTTAGATAGTTGCTTTAAACTACTAACTGCATAAATCACGTTATATCCATCGACAACAAGTAATTTCTTCTGTCTTTTTACTGGCTTATATACATATGGTTTATCATTTCTTACTTTACCATTTACTGTAACTTTTCTTTTACTGGCATTAAGTTTACCTCTAATTTGCTCATTACTTTGATTAGTATGAAATATATTATCAGTATTTCCTTTTATACCATATGCATCAGCAAATATCTTCTCAAGACTTTTTTCTTCCTTTTTTAATTCCTGCTGTCTAACCTTAGCATTCTCCTTTGCAATGTCGATTATATCTTCATCACTAAGCTCGCCAAAGTCTTCTTCACTTCCACCTAAATATATATTTTTATATTTATTAAAGTTATCATCCGTAGTATGTTTCTTATCATATACTTCATCCCATGGTACATAGTAACCTGCACCATGACTACAGAATATTGATCCTACCGGATTATTCTCATCTAACAATGGATCATAACCGCACTCAGCAATAACTTCATCTTCATTATGACAATCATCATATCCATCAAATATACAAACTATACTAGCCTGACCATGTGTATATGATGTAAGTTCCTTTTGATAATTCTTAAAAGAACTAACTGGTCCTCTGCCAGTAATCATTACTGAATCACTATTATCCTCTGTAACAGAACAAGTACCAGACATCTTTTCAACATCCATCATACATCTACCTATATGTTCTCTTGGAAGCATAATTGTAAAACTATAATATGGTTCTAGTAATTTACAATCATTATTCATAAGTCCATGTCTTATGGCTCTATATGTCGCCTGTCTAAAGTCACCACCCTCAGTATGTTTAGGATGTGCCCTTCCAGCAACAATAGATATTTTAACATCAGTAATTGGACTTCCTGTTAATACTCCGACATGTTCCTTTTCTTCCAAATGCGTTAATATAAGTCTTTGCCAGTTAGTTGCAAGTTGATCCTTACTAATCTTACTTTCAAATACTAACCCTTCACCGCGTTCTAATGGCTCTATTGCAAGTCCAACTTCAGCATAATGTCTTAAAGGCTCATAATGACCAACACCGTATGATAAAGAGTTTACCGTTTCTTTATATAAAACCTTTCCTTCACCATACTCTATTAGCAGGCCAAATCTATCTTCTACCATACTTTTTAAGACTTCCATTTGAACTTCACCAAGTAGTGAAACTGTAAGTTCCTTAGTTTCATTTTGATACTTAGTCTTTAAAGTAGGATTCTCTTCTTCAAGTGTCTTAAATATATTATAAACTTCATTATAATTATCATTATTAAGTGCATTAATACTGTAATTAAGAACCGCATTAGTTATTGGTTCAATAATTGTTCTATCAACTCCAACTCCAGTACCAATTTTGGTCTCCCTAAGTCCAGTTAATGCAACTATATCGCCTGCATATGCCCTATCTACAGTCTCATAAGAATCTCCATTATAAAGTCTTATTTCATTAACTTTATCTTCTAAGATAACATCCTTAACTGCCAAAGAACCACCTGTTATTTTTAAATGCGTAAGTCTGTTATCATTCTTATCTCTATTTATCTTATAAACAAATGCTCCAAATTCATCTCCATATTTCTTTTTAAGAGCATACTTAGTTATGGCATCAAGTAACTCCTTAACACCTTCTGATTTTGTAGCTACGCCACCATATATTGGAAATACTTTTCGCTTTGAAATAAGCATTGTAATATCTTCATCATCAAGGCTTCCTTCTTCTAAAAACTTATCAAGCATATCTTCATCATTCATGGCTAAGTTTTCAAAAAAATCATCATTAAACTCTCCAAAATCAAGAGCATTTGCTGAAAGTTTATTTGTAATATCTTCAATACAATTAAGTTTATTAGCACCTGACTGATCTAGTTTATTAATAAATATAAAAGTCGGAACATCGTAACGTTTAAGCATGTCCCATAATGTTTTCGTATGTCCTGTAACCATGTCCGTTGCACTAATTAATAATATGCAAATATCAAGAACATTTAACACACTCTCCGTTTCATATGAAAAGTCAACATGTCCAGGTGTATCAACTAGTGTAATATTAGCATCACCATATGAAAATCTTGCAACTTTTGAAAAGATTGTAATTCCCCTATTTCTTTCAATTGCATTATTATCTAAAACTGTATCCTTATTATCTATTTTACCTTGATTCTTTATAGCACCCGATACAAAAAGCATGGACTCCGACAAGGTTGTCTTGCCCGAGTCCACCGATGCTAAAATTCCAATATTTATTCTTTTCATTTAATCTAATATACCTTCATTATACTCTTTTTGCCACTCATCAATGATTCTTTCTTCCTTAGGATCATCTGTAGCAAATGTCTCAACATAGATATCTATGATTTCTTCTTCTGATAAATCATCTCCATATACTTCTTCAAATGGCTCGTCCTTAAACTCATCATAGAAATCTATAAGCTGACACTTAACATCATCAGCATCAATCTTCGTTAATAAGTTTTCAACATACTCTCTTGCTTCTCTTTTATCCATACATGTCCTCCTGAAAAAGTTAACTTATTCAAGCTCATATGGTGTAGCCTGGTATACATAGTAATTAAGCCAATTACTATATAAACAGTTTGATGTACTTCTCCATGTAAGCTCTGGCTTATTCTTTGGATCATCATCCTCATAATAGTTAACTGGTATCTGAGGATTAAGTCCTTTAGCCAAATCCCTCTTATACTCCTTATCAAGAGTTAATCTATCATACTCTAAATGACCTAAAACAAAAATCTGTTTTCCATCATCCGCGAGTACAAGTAAAACTCCTGCCTCTTTTGATTTTGCCAAAATTGTAAGATGAGGATTAGCTTCTATTTCTGCTGCTTTTACACCAGTATGTCTTGAATGCGGTGCATAAAAAACATCATCGAATCCTCTTACAATAGGCGTCTTTCTATGAAGCACCTTATGTTTATAAATACCTGAAAGTTTTTGTTTTAACTGATATTTCTTAATTCCATAATGGTAGTAAAGACCAGCCTGTGCTCCCCAACATATATGAAGAGTACTAGTAACATGAGTCTTTGACCACTCCATAATTTCCTTAAGTTCATCCCAGTAGTCAACTTCATCAAATTCCAAGTGTTCAATTGGTGCTCCTGTAATAATCATTCCATCGAATTTATGATCTTTAATCTCACTAAATGAACTATAAAACTTATTAATATGACTTGCAGGTGTTGTCTTTGAAATGTGAGTATCCATCATAAGAAAAGTAACATCCACCTGAAGCGGTGTATTACTAAGTTCTCTTAGTAATTGTAATTCTGTATCTTCTTTAAGAGGCATTAGATTTGCAATTATTATCTTTAAAGGTCTAATGTCCTGAGACATAGCTCTTTTTTCATCCATAACGAATATATTCTCTGTTTCAAGTATTTTTTTAGCTGGTAAATCGCCCTGAATTTTAATCGGCATCTAACTATCCTCCTTAATTATTTAAATTATTTATATACTTTTAATAATTTATCTCTCATATAAATCTGATTATTCCTCTATCATAGATAGAAAATCTTCTTCAGATATTATAGGAACTCCAAGTTCCTTAGCTTTTTTATTCTTACCAGAATTTGAATTAATGTCATTATTAATTAAAAAGCTTGTTTTTCCAGTAACAGAACCTGTTACCTTTCCACCAAGTTTTTCAATTACTTCCTTAACTTCATCTCTATTCTTAAAGTGATTAACTGAACCTGTAATAACAAATACTTTTCCAGCTAACTTATCAGAAGATTCTTCATTAGCGACTTCTTCAAACTCTATCTCATCAAGCAAATTATTAATTCTATTTTTATTATCTTCATCACTTAAATAGTTCTCAATTTCTTTAGCGATAACATCACCTATACCCTCTATGGATACTAGGTCTTCATACTTCGCATTTAGAATATCATTACACTTATTATTATAATACATAGCAATAAGTTTTGCCACAGTTAAACCAACATTTGCTATGCCTAAAGCATTAATAAAATTAGCTGGTTTAACCTTTCT
>ODAJ014762202.1_pt1 | contig 20147 bp, 21 predicted proteins | sample 1539241 | NCBI WGS metagenome assembly ODAJ01 (sample SAMN02144231, study PRJEB22623) | gut metagenome | biome: sheep rumen | host: Ovis aries | place: New Zealand | reverse complement strand
AAGTAAGAGGCATCCCAGAGGCAAGTAAGAGTAAAGTAAGGGGCAATTCGTACTCAAATGCATAAAAACAATTGCCGATTATTAAGATTTAGGAATTATACCAACCTCCGTCTAACCTCTGCTCAACATCAGCACAAGGTCTGCTGGCGCAAAATTCATGTTTTTTACGTGAAAAACGGCTCTTCTTTGGAAAAAACGCATATAAATTTGCATATGTGCGTTTTTTTTTGTACCTTTGCACGACTTTTTGTGGGTCTATTAATTAACAGGTCGCAAACGGCGGCCAAAATGTGAATAGCTGTCAGCCATCAGCCATCAGCCGTCAGAAGAAAAACTGAATGCTGAAAACTGAATGCTGAAAGCGCAAATAAAGATGATTTAATGAATATTGTTACCAAAGAGATCGCTCTGCCCGATGGCCGAGTGATCAAACTGGAGACAGGCAAGCTTGCCAAACAAGCCGACGGCGCTGTGATGGCTACCCTCGGCAACACGATGATCCTGGCTACTGTCTGCTCCGCCAAAGATGCGGTACCCGGCACTGATTTTATGCCGCTGACCGTGGAGTACAAAGAGAAATTTGCGTCCGCAGGACGCTTCCCAGGCGGTTTTACCCGCCGCGAAGGCAAGGCTTCTGATTATGAAATCCTGATCGCACGTCTTATCGATCGCGCCTTGCGTCCGTTGTTCCCTAGCAACTATCATGCTGACACCTTTGTGAACGTCACCATGTATTCGGCTGACGGTATCGACATGCCGGAGTCTATCGCCGGTCTCGCTGCCGGTGCTGCACTGGCTTGCTCGGATATCCCGTTCGAGGGTCCGGTGAGCGAGGTGCGCGTAGCACGCGTGGACGGCAAGATGGTTATCAACCCGACTTTTGAGCAATGCGAACACGCAGACCTCGAACTGATGGTAGCTGCCACCTATGACAATATCATGATGGTAGAGGGCGAGATGAAAGAGGTGCCTGAGTCGGTTATGCTCGAGGCTATCAAGGCTGCACATGAGGCTATCAAACCGCAGTGTCTGGCTATCGACGAGATGATGAAGGCATACGGCAAAGAGACCAAACGCGAATACTGCCACGAGGTCAACGATGAGGAACTCAAGCAAGCAGTACATGACTTCAGTTATGCACGCGCTTATGCACAGGCCACTGCCGCCGATACCGACAAGCACCACCGTGAGGAGATGTTCACCCAGATCCGTGAGGACTTCAAGGCTGAGAAAGCGGACTATATGGCAGCTCGCGCAGAAGCGCTCGGCGTAGAAGTGGATGAGATAGCTGCACTGGTAGACCGCTATTATCACGATGTGGAGAAAGAGGCTATGCGTCGCGCGGTGCTCGATGAGGGCAAGCGTCTCGATGGCCGTAAGACCACGGAGATCCGTCCGATCTGGTGTGAGGTAGGTTACCTGCCCGGCCCTCACGGATCCTCTATCTTCACCCGTGGCGAGACACAGTCGCTCTCGACCGTTACCCTCGGTACCAGCCGCGATGAGAAGATCGTTGATGAGGCATTGATCCAAGGCACTGATAAGTTCCTCCTGCACTATAACTTCCCGCCGTTCTCCACCGGAGAGGCAAAAGCTCAGCGTGGTGTAGGACGTCGCGAGATCGGTCACGGAAACCTCGCTTGCCGTGCGCTGAAGAACATGATCCCGGAGGACTTCCCTTATACCGTACGTGTCGTTTCTGACATCCTCGAGTCCAACGGTTCCAGCTCGATGGCTACCGTTTGTGCAGGTACTCTCGCCCTCATGGACGCCGGTGTACCGATGAAGAAACCCGTTTCCGGTATCGCGATGGGTCTGATCTCCGAGAACCAAGGTAAGAACTACGCTATCCTCTCCGATATCCTCGGCGACGAGGATCACCTTGGAGACATGGATTTCAAGACCACGGGAACCAAGGACGGTCTGACGGCCTGCCAGATGGATATCAAGGTAGATGGTCTGTCCTATGAGATATTAGAGAACGCGCTCGCACAGGCGCACGAGGCACGTATGTACATCCTCGGTAAGATCCTCGAGTGCATGCCGGCTCCGCGTGCTGACCTCAAGCCGCACGCTCCGCGTATCACTTCGTTCTATATCCCGAAAGATATGATCGGTGCTGTAATAGGCCCGGGCGGTAAGATCATCCAAGGCATCCAGGCTGAGACCGGAGCTGTCATCTCCATCGACGAAGATGAGAAGGGCGGCAAGGTAGAGGTAGCCTCCAACAACGGCGAACAGATGGCAGCTGCTATCGCGAAGATCAAAGCTATTGTAGCACTGCCGGAGGTTGGCGAGGAATACGACTCTGTAGTCAAATCGCTCATGCCTTACGGATGCTTCGTAGAGTTCATGCCGGGCAAAGAAGGACTGCTCCATATCTCCGAGATCGACTGGAAACGTTATGAGACCATGGACGAAACCGGTATCAAAGAGGGCGACCATATCCGCATCAAACTGCTGGAGATTGATCCCAAGACCGGTAAGTTCCGCCTCTCTGCCAAGGTGCTTAAAGAGAAGCCGGAGGGCTATGTAGAGCCTTCTCGTCCTGAGCGTGGCGACCGTGGTCCGCGCCCGGAGCGTCGCGGCCCGCGTCCTGAACGTGGCTCGCGTAATGAGAATCCCGATGGCGCACGGCTGAATCGCTCACCGCGTCATTAAACAAACAAATCCCATCCTTGCAAGTAGCGGGGGTGGGATTTTTTTTTGCTTATTATCTCTTGTCTGAGGGAATTACTTCTGATTATTCTGTGCCTTTTTGGCTTTCTTGGCTTCTTTGAGCATCGCCTTTCTGGCTTTGCGCTCGGCACGGATCTGCTTGCGCTGGTCTTTGGAAGGGATATTGAAATTGTATCGCCATACAAAACCGATACCTTGAATGGTATTGGCTTGCCGTAGCGAATACTTGTCCACGGTGTGGGTGTATGCCTTGAGACGCAGCTGTCCGTCGTTGGTCAGCAGCACTTCCGCATCCAGGTCGCCGAAGAACGGACGGTTACTGATGTCATTGTACCGATAACCGACATTACCGTTGATAATCAGCCTGTCCACCGGCTGCAACTGGAACTGTGCTTCGTACTCCTGGCTGGCTGTCGCACCCGAGCCCTCCGAGCGGATCTGTACTCCTAAAGTGAGCATGTCGGTCAGTTTGCCAAGCCAGTTGTTGATCTGTCCCGTAACGGTCGAGGAAATGAACGAATAGGTCTCGTTGAGACCATAGTTCTCGGTAGTGGTGGCCATGTATTCGGGCGTGAAGAAACGGCCGAAGACTAACAGATAAACCACTTGCCGCATCAGCATCTCCTCGGTGTTGATCACTGCACGCACGGCCTGCTGGATGTTTTCTTCGGACATCGGCAATTCGATACCGAACTTCAGGATCGGATTATTCAGTCCGCCGGTGATGTTCAGACAGGTGTTCACCGGTACAGAAGTCCGGTTGACGCCGATAGAGGATATCTCATCGCCGAAAAGGTCTCGCAGGTTGGCTGTTACATGGTATTTGGCAGTGACATCCAGTACAGGATTTCCGGGATCGCCGTTCCAGACGATGGTACTACCGCTACCTATACTGAACTCGCGGCGTATCACATTGGCCAGCGTGAAGCCTAACGAACCGCTCTCTGCCGTGAAGGTACCCATTAGCGAGTAGTCTTCGGTATGGCTGTCGTAGGTGAAACGCAAAGCACCTTCACCCCTTGCCTGTATCATGTCTCCCGTCCGCTCATCCAGCATCAGCTGGAAATTGAGCTGAGGGGTCATATCGATATTAAGCGCGATCTTGAACCGTGAGTCCGTCTCCGGCAGGCGCATCCGTTTGCGGAGCGAGTCTGCCGAAACAGTGTCCCGCCATTGGCGGATAGCTGCCGTGTCAAGATGTGTGCGGAGACTGTCTTCGAAATGCACAAAATTGGTCTCACTGGCGGTGCTGGCACTGCCGAGGCTGAACCGGAACTGTGACTTGCCGGCTGTCTTCGCATCCGCCGTGATGGAGATGAGCCGTTCGTCTCCGTCGATGTATGCCGCTCCCTCTGCATAAACGCGCCCCTGCATCGTCTCACCGGCTTTGTACGGCAGGTCAAGTACCATTCCGCGGTGAGGCTTTGCCACCAAGTGGAAACCGAATTTCTGGAATTGATCGTGGGTGATAACTCCCTCAAACTCAATCGGATTACCGTCATCGTCCTTCAGGATCATGTGCGGGAAACGGATAGAGGTCGAGTCCATGATAATGGTGTCGAAGACATGATAGCGGCAGCCTGTCCATGGCAAACGGATAGTGGCATCCTCCGCCTTGGCGCGGGTCAGGACATAGACCTTGCCCTTGTCTCCTGCCACCTTGACGGTACCGGTGGCATGACCCTCTATTTCCGGCAGGATGTTCTTTGTCCAATAGGTGATGAACTGGAGAGGGAAATGGTTGGGCGTGATATTGATCTCCCATTTGGCAGTCTGCAGATCCGCCTCGCCGTATAGTCCGGCACGCTCGCGTTCGGCATCCGCTACACGGGCCTGATAAAGAATCTTCTTCTTGTGCGGATCGAACGAGATCTGTCCGTTGGCGTCTCCTATCACTTCGCCTCCCATGGAGAAGTCGGTGATATGTACATCGCCCTCTATGCCGGGATTATTGAGCATTCCGTATATCGTTGCCCAGCCATCGACGATACCGCCCATCTTGAAACTCTTCTCGCGCACTACCATCGGCATGATATAGGCGGAGTTGAGGCCTTGAATATTGATAAACAGGGCATCGCTCATCTTGTGCGACACAATGCCTTGCAGGCTGACCAGCTGGTTGTAACTGTCCGTATGGACGCGGAACTGATCTACCCGCCACGCGCTGTCTGCCGCCGAGTAGTTGAGATAGGTGTCGTCGAAGACAAAAATCGAGTCGCCGAATGTTAACTGTGTTTGGTCCAGATGCAGATCTATCATCGGTTTGCCTCTGTGCTGGCGGAAACGCGTGTGCAGATGCCAGTCGCCAAACTGCAACTCCTTAGCCGCCGTCGGATCGACAATCTGTGCATCGGCGTGCAGACTGTCACCCTGCAAGAACGCTTGCAGACCGGCGTTGTATCCCATCAGCGAGGCTGTGGCGTCCAGATAAGGCTTGCCGCCCGTGTTGCTCATCTCTACATTGAATCCGGTCAGGCTGTTTCCTCCCAATGCCATTTGCGGCTGGGAGGCTTTCAGCGAATACAATCCTGCGGCATCGTCGATAGATGCGTAGAGGGTCTGTGTCTCGCCCAGCGGAATGTCTATGCCCAAGATAGACAGCAGCTCTGCCAAACGGTAGGCATTGACATCTATAGTCAGGTGCTGACTGCCTTGCGGGGCACTTTTCTTTTGTCCGGAAGACCCCCACGATGCCGCCAATGCCGGAGGCAGCAAACGATGCACCGCCCGCTGAGCTATCAGTCCGAGGTCTTTGTAACGGAAGACTCCGTCGATATTGGCTGACAAGTAGTCGTTGGTCAGACGGATGCGCTTACGCAGACCGTTTTCGGCTTGGGCAGTGAGACTCAGGTGGCGCAGATGCAGTGTCTGCTTGCCGTTGCTTATTCTCAAAGAGTCGATATCGGCACTGCCGTTCATGTGGTCGATATCCGTTCCTGACAACTTGATGCGCATGGCGCCGCCGGCTGCCAGATCAGGCACTTTGGTGTATAGTTTCAGTGCCGCCGGACGGAATTGCCTCAACCGCAGCGCACAGTCGATATCGGGATACGTACCGCGCATGTTGACTTTGCCGTTGAAATTCAGCTGCACATTCGGGTCGTTGATACTCAATAGACCGTCAAACAACTTCGGCTCATAATGACCATCTATATGAATGCCCTGATAGTTGTATCCGTGCAGGTAGATTGATCGGATGTCGGCTGATAGTTTGGTCGTGATAGCCGAGGATGCGGTTTGCATTGTGCCCTCGGCTTTGATGTCGCCGTTCAGGTTGCCTACTTCCGTGGTGCCTAACATCTCGCCCAAACGGAAGGTGCCGGTGCTCATCTTGGCGTTATAGCGGAGGTTCTGCCATGCCGAGTCGGCGGCAAACTGACCGTTCACCAGCATGTCACCCAACGCCGTGTGAAAACCGCCATTGAGGTGCATGTTATGGATCTTGCCGTCTATGTCACCTTTGAAGTGTACCTCACCCAAGCGGTGTACCGCTGCCGGCAGGCTGACTGCTTTGTTCTCGAAATCTGACAGAAAAGCTTCGATAAGCGGTGCCTTGACGTAGATGTCTTGGCATTGGATATGTGCACGGGCTTTTTCTATATCGGGCAGCCCCACTACGGATACGTTACCCAGAATCAAACGCTCGCCGTTATAACTGAGTGATAAGTTTTCGGCTGCAATCGAGTCCACCGAACCCTCCAGGTCGCCCGTGAACTGCAATTCTCCGTCAATCGTCTTCAGCGCCGGCACAAACAATGCAATATCCGCCGGATGGAGAACAGCGGTCTTGGTATGCAGCTTCACCCTCGTGCCGTGCATCGCGCCGTGGGTCGTGACAGCCCCCTTCGGCAAATCCAGCGACACACCGGAAGCGTCTATCTCCGACTGGGGAAGCCGTACCATCAGGGTCGGGAAACATAATGTGGTGTCGGTCTTCTGAATATGCGCCTTGAAATCCTCTACTACCAGGCGCTCGCCTCCGTAACGCAGGGAGCCTTTCAGGTGCTTTATCTCCCCATCCAGTGAATCGTGTGTGAAATGGCTCAGGTCCAGTTCGGCTGTGCTCAACAGCAACTGATAGTCGTCCCAGCGGAACTGTACGTCATCAACATGAATATCCCTTATCGAGAGCAACGACCGGAATGGCGAACTCGGTTCGTCATCGTCCGACTGAAAAGCTTTCGCCAGAAAAGCATAGTTGTATTCGCCGTCGGGTAGGGTATAGACCCTGCCTCGCACACCGCGTATGTCCACACGCGAGAAACGGATCTGGTTCTTCAGCAACGGCAACGGACGGAAATGCGCGTACATCTGCTGGATATACGCCAGGGTGTCGCCCTGCTGGTCCTCCAGACAGATGTCATGAATCCGCACACGCGCAGGGAACAGGTACTCGATATGCCCGATCGAAGCATTGGCACCCAAACCGTAACTCAGTTCTTCGGTCACCAACCGGGCGATGGAATTCTGCACTTGCTCACTACCTAACGACGCAATCAGCACACCTGTCAGCAGCAGGAGACTGAAAAGCAAAACCGAGATGTAGTATAACAGGCGTTTCATCAAATTCCGTCCTTTATGGCATATTAAACCAGTTTACGGCGCAAAGTTACGATTTTTTTTGCATATATGCAAATTTTTTAGTACTTTTGCACCATGAAAGTGAATTTGGTGGTAGTTGGTAAGACTGTCAGTAAGGATTTGGAGGCGATGATATCCGATTATTGCCGGCGTTTGAAGCACTATGTGTCGTTCGAACTGGTTGTCCTGCCGGATCTCAAAAATACCAAAGGGCTCACCGAGGAGCAGATCAAGCAAGCCGAGGGAGAGATGATTCTTGCCAAAGTGGGCGGTGGCAGCGATGTAGTCCTGCTCGACGAGCACGGACTCGAATACCGCTCTGTCGAACTGGCGCAATGGATCCGGAAGAAGCAGAACGGCGGCAGAGACCTCTGGCTCGTCATCGGCGGGCCGTACGGTTTTTCGGAGGCTGTCTATGCCCGTGCGAATGGCAAATTGTCCATGAGCAAACTCACCTTTTCGCACCAGATGATACGCCTTCTGGTCGTCGAGCAGTTATACCGTGCCATGACCATCCTTAGGGGCGAGCCGTACCACCATGAGTGAAATGAACAACCGTATAGCAACCATAGGATTTTTTGATGGTGTTCATCTCGGGCATCGTTTTCTCTTCTCTCATCTGCAGGAGGAGGGGAAAAAACGTGGCTTGGAGCCGATGATCGTCACCTTTCAGGAACATCCCCGCGAAGTGCTCCGAATGGGGTACCGTCCCCAGTTGCTCACATCCCTCCAAGAGCGCGTTGCTCTTCTGGAGCACTACGCATCCGTGCAGCTCTTCCGTTTTGACCGGATACGCTATCTGACGGCGGCGCAGTTTATGAGACTTCTGCATGAGCAATACCATGTTCAATGCCTTCTTATCGGTTATGACCATCATTTCGGTTCTGACCGACTCTCTTCCCCTGACGAATACCGCCGGATAGGTGAGTCTGTAGGTGTCGAAGTCTTGCTCATGGACCAGTATAAACTTGATAACCGGCATATTTCTTCAACCGAGATCAGGCAGTCACTCCTTGAGGGAAACATTGAACTTGCTAACCGTCTTTTGGGTTATGATTATTCTCTTTCGGGCAAGGTCGTACACGGAAAAGGCTTGGGACACCAATTGGGCTTCCCTACGGCGAATATCGCGCTGGACGAGCCTCGCAAACTGCTACCTCCGCAGGGAGTATATGTTTCCGAGGTGTTGTTCCCGGACGGCGCTTGCTATCGCGCAATACTCAATATCGGTACTAACCCGACGGTCAACGCACATTCTGCCGCCTCGCCTGTTTCTATTGAGCTGCATATACCTGATTTGGAACGCAACTTATATGACTTGCACTTGTCGGTGCAACTCATTCATTTCCTGCGGCCTGAGCGCAAATTTGGTTCTCTGGAGGAGCTTCGCCGGCAGATATCGAAGGATCTGGCGATGCTCTGATTTATTCGTATTGGTAGCAGCCGGCATCCACGCGCTCGCTGCGGCTTACACCGGCACGGTCCCTGGAATACAATAGCGCACTCTCGCGGTCACCGATACCGATGGCTGGACTCAGCGAGTCTAACCGGAAATCGTAGTACCGGTATTTGCCGTATTCATAATAGCTGTTCCTGAAAACCGGCATCGTGTCGCCCTCCTGATAATAGACATTATGTCCGGCGTGTGGGATTCGCAGCGTGTCGGTCTTGAGATAGTTGCCTTTCCACACTCCCGGATAATAGCGGTCAAAAGGCGTCGCCACCACTACCTGGTTACTCAGGTAACCGGTGATGATACAGTTCTCAAAGCCGGTGACAGTCTGCGGTTTGTCCTTTCTCAGATTGTCTATATAGACGGCTGCGGCATCGTCTTTCCACTCCGAATGGATGCGGATATTCGTGTTGCCGTAATAGGATGCAATGGTCGAGTGTATAAACCGGTGTCTGCCGCCTTGGCAATATACGCAGTACGAGCGGCAGTTGCTGATCTCGCTGTTCACTACCTCGGCATCGGTGTTCAGCAGCACTAACCCGTAGGCGGCATGGTTATGAATCCGGCAGCCGTTCATTTTCAGCATCGGCAGATTTTCTTTCTGTTCGCTGGCGCAATAGACTCCGATATTGCCGGAGAGAATATCTACGTAGTTCAGCTCGTATGTGGCAGCTTTGTCGGCAATCAGATAGATGCCGTCCCAGCCTCCCGACGCAAAACGGTACGGCACCGAGTCAAACAGTTTGTCCAGCCTGTCACCCGATATGCGGATAGGCTGCTCGGCTGTGCCGGTAGCGCTTACATCTCCGCCAACGTAGATCGATGCGCCGTTGTGCATGTATATCCGGGCACCGGCTTCCATCGTCAGTTTGCCTACTACCAGAGTGTCGTAGATCAGGTAGGGCTTATGAGCCTCGAAGCGGTAAGTGCTGTAATCGCTACGCCTTCTTTTGCTCCTGATCCGTATTGCATCTTGTCCGCAGGCTTCCATATACAGCGTCTGCGTTCCGCCGGTAGAGAGATGAAAATGCAGTTCGTCGCTATGCCATAGTGTGCCGTCTTCCTGCTGGGTGGGGATACCCACGCGGACAAAGACGAAAATCGAGTCCCCGCCGTTGATCTGCAGCTGCTTTAGTCTGCCAAGATCGCTTTCGCCATCTACATTCACGTGAAACATACGCCCGTTTTCCTGCCACACGCGGTCGATCAGCAGTGCCTCCTTGTTGTCGTTATATACGATCACTTGCAGCGTTGCACTCGCTTCCTGCCCTTGGACGGAAGTGAAAACAGTGTCGAACTGTACCGTGTCTTGCGAGAAACGCAACACTTTTGACGGGTCGCTGCTTACGTGCTCTTCACGGCATCCTGCCAACACGGCGCACACGCATACAAGTATGATATATATCGTTTGCCTCATTATTCGAAATTGAAAGTCAGTACCAGCTGCCTGCTTAGCAGACGGTCGATGGATTCAGTGTAGAAGAAGTCCTGCGGGGGAAGTTCCATCCGCCCCTTGGTAGGCGACAGCTGGTTCGCAAAACCGATACGGTAGGTGATTTCGGGGCAGAACTTGAACCATGAGAAATAGAAATCGCATCCTAATCCCACTTCGCAGAAGTAATCCATCGTGTTGAGCAGGATCGGTTTCTCTCTGTCGCGGCTGACATTAAACGCCACACCGCCGCCGCCGATCACGTACGGACGATAGTTGCCTTCGCGTTCGGCCGCCCATTTGAGGTACAGCGGGATATATACCGGAATGGACAGCACGTCGGTCTTTTCCTTGTTTCCCAGACTGCCTTCTACCGGCTTGCCCGACTCGGTCTTGTAAGTCAGCGTACGGCTGGAGAACTGCATGCCCGGAGTACATCTCAGACTCAGGTGGCGGCTCAGTCTGACATCGGTGATAAAGCCCACATTGAATCCCGGCAATATACTGCTCACTCGCGCATGGTACACTTCTGTCTCGCCCGTCAAGGGGTTCACGATCGGCACTTCGGAGTCTTTCACGCTGAAACTCATGAAGTTCAGACCTAACTGGAAACCGAAATGCACACGCCGGTCATCCACATACGGATTGTTCTGCGCTTTCATACCCGTGCTGCATACCAACATGGCACATAGCACCGCCATTTCTATAAACCGATTTCTTTTCGTATCTCTGATCTTTAATTTTTCACCTTTCCTCTTTCACCTTTCCCCTCTCAATAGTCACTACTGCTGTTTCCGCTGTCGTCGAAGTCGTCGCTTCCGCCGCCTAAGTCATCTCCTCCTTGTCTGCCGCGACGGTGTCCTTGCTGGTTACCGAAGTTGTAAGTCAGCGTCAGACTGACGGTACGGCTGTGCCATCTGTTCTCGCTGAACTGATAGAACCCTTCGCCCCAGGTCGTGTTGCGGCGTGAACGGCTGTCCAGCAGGTCGCGCACGTTCAGTGCTAAAGCCAACTGTTTGTTCAGGAACGTGTGTCTCAGGCCTATGTCTATCGAGTAACTGTGACTCGTTGTTCCCTGTGCCACTACCCGCGGAGAGCGGTAGTTACCCGTGATCTGACCCGTGAAATTCTTCGTGAACATAAACTGCGCATTGATTCTCACCGAACCCGCGAAGATATTCTGCCCCTCCAGATTGACAGGGATTACATCGCCCAAGTGGCTGATGGTGTCGTGTACCGCCGCTACGTTGTTCCAGTAGAAATTCGCACTGGTCGTCAGCTGCAACACCTCGCCAAAGAGCTTGTTCTTGGCAACAACTTCCACACCCAAATCTTGTCGTCTTGCGATATTAAGATAGGTGTTTTTCATTACGTCCCCGTCCATGTATTTGATGTTCTGTACCGCACCTTCACGGTATTTCCAGAACACACCGGCACTCAGCGTGTGTCTGTCCCAGGTCTTGAGGTAGTTCAGCTCCAGGTTGTTCGAGTACGCCGGCAACAGATCTACGTTACCGTAACTGATATTCGTACTGTCGCTGAAATCCATTCGCGGATTGATCTGGTGTCCCCACGGGCGGTTCACACGACGCGTATAGTTCAACTGCAACTCGTGCCCGTTGCCGAAATCATAACTGATATACGCACTCGGGAAAATCTGGAAATAAGCCGTGTCTTTCTTGTTCGGGAAAGCGGCATAGGAGTCTTGCACCGTGCCGGTACCGTCCTTGTAGAACGACTCCAAGTGACGCATGTAATATTCGCCGCGCAGACCCACTTGGATCGACAGCTTGTCCCAGAAACGGTTGCCGTACGTGATATACAGCGCGTGATTTTGCGTCAAACCGCTGAAATCGGCATAGTAGGTCGGCAACTCCACCGAACTGCCGTTCCGGATATTATGCGCGTCCGCCAGACTGTTGTTCCAGCCGCGCGTGTAGTCGTAGCCGGCTTCCAGACGGCTCTGCGGGGTAGGTTTCCACTCATAGTCGGCTTTGATCTCTATCGACTGCTCCTTGCTTTCGCTGTTCTGGTCTTGGAACAGCGTATCGCGTGCATCTTCAATCTGCGTGTAGTCCGTAAGTTGGTTGAAACTGAAGTTGTTATACGTGCCGCTCACCATCAGTTTGTGGTTGTCCAGCTCAAAGGTGTAATCCAACGTCGCATTGCCGCCCGGATGCGAACCCGTGCTGTTCTGGTCACGCGTGTATTGGCGCAGCACATTGCCGAGCGGATCCGTCAGCAGGTATGTACGGTGGGTGCTGTTGCTCATCTTGAACACGTTCGGTTCGCTCACCATGCCAAAACCGCTCACGCCTAACGTGTGACCCTCTGCCAGACGGAAGTTCAGTCCTGCTCTCGCGAACAGTCCTCCGCCGCGGTGGGTCTGTTGCCCTTCTTGCACCAAGTGGTTGGTTATCAGGCTGGAGTCCAACTCCTGCGCACCCGTTCCGCTCAGGTTGTAACGGTCGGTCTTGCTGCCGCCGTTGCTTATGTGGTAACGGTATCCGACATTGAAATAGCCGTCCACCGGACCTGCATTGAAGTTGAGATTTAATCCCACATTGGCGCCCGGTGGCACATTCCATGGTGAGGCTAACGCATAGTCCAGACCGGCTTGTACCGAACCGTAATAGCCGGCACTGCGGTCTTTTTTCATCACTAAATTGATGATACCCGATGTTCCTTCCGGTGAGAATTTGGCACTCGGGTTGGTGATCACCTCGATCTTCTCGATTGTTCCGGCAGGCATCTGTTGCAGCACCTGACCGCGGTTCTCGCTGGTCAGTCCTGCCGGCTTGCCGTTGATCCATATCTCTACGTCCTCCGAGTTGCGCAGACTGATTGTTCCCTCCTGGTCCACATCTACCGAAGGTATGTTCTCTAACACATCCGTCACACTCGCACCTGCCGAAGCGATGTTCTGATCTACGGTGAACACTTTCTTGTCCAGCTCGAACTTCATCGAACTGGCTTGCGCCACTACCTCCACTTCCTGGAGCACACGCGTATCTTCTTTCATGCCCAAGCGCCCTAAGTTCAGGTCTTTGCCGCTGAGCGTGAAGTTTTTCGTCAGGCTGATATAACCCATAAAACTCACCGTCAGCACATACTGGCCGTTTTTCAGACCCGAAATCTTAAAACTACCCGTAGCATCGGTTACTGTGCCGTCTATCGGGGTGGTACTGCCTTGTTTGGAAATGCTTACATTGGCAAAGTCAATCACGTCACCGGAGGCTTTATCCACCACCTTTCCGGTCACTATGTTCTCCGCCCACGCGCCTAACGCGAGCGTCACGCATAAAATAATATTGAGTAATCGTTTCATAAATCCTTCACTCTTTCACTCTTTCACTCAGCCACTCCACAGCTTCTTTGTATCCTTCCGTGCCGTGCCCGATGATAGAGTGGGCGCACACGTCGGTCAGCAGACTCACCCGCCGGAACTCCTCCCGCTGGCTGATATCGCTTATATGCACTTCCACCACCGGCACTTCACACTCTTCTACCGCATCGCGCAACGCCACACTCGTATGGCTGTAGCCGCCTGCGTTCAGCACGATACCGGCTACATCTGACGGCTGAAGGCTGACGGCTGAAGGCTCTTGTATCCAGTCTATCAGGTCTCCTTCGTGGTTGGATTGCCGGTACACGAAATGCACATCGGGCCATCGTTTTTGGATGTCCAACAAAATTTGTGCCATCGTTTGTCTGCCATATATCTCTGGCTTCCGCAACCCCAGACGGTTCAAATTCGGTCCGTTCAAGATCAGAATCTTCATATCTGTCACCGCAGCAATCTTACAGGCGCAGCCGGTCAGCAGTTAACGCGCCCCGTTAACTGCTAACAAAAACTCGTCATTGTCCTCTGTCCGCTCCATGTAGTTCTTGAGCGTATCCATGGCTTCCGTGCCGTTCATGTCGCTTAACTGCTTGCGGATCTGCCACATGCGCGTCAGCACGTCTTGCGGCAGCAACAGGTCGTCTCGGCGCGTGCTCGATGCAGGTATATCTACGGCTGGGAAGATACGGCGGTTAGCCAACTTACGGTCAAGCTGCAACTCCATGTTACCCGTGCCCTTGAACTCCTCGAAGATCAGGTCGTCCATCTTGCTTCCGGTCTCTGTCAGTGCCGTAGCGATGATCGTCAGACTGCCGCCGCCTTCGATGTTACGTGCTGCTCCGAAGAAGCGTTTCGGCTTATGAAGAGCCTGTGCTTCCACACCGCCTGACAGCACCTTGCCGCTGGACGGTGCCACCGTATTATACGCGCGTGCAAGACGCGTGATCGAATCTAATAATATCACCACATCGTGACCGCTTTCCACAAGCCTCTTGGCTTTCTCGTGCACGATATTAGCCACTTTCACGTGGTTCTCTGCCGGCTCGTCGAACGTCGATGCGATCACTTCGGCATCTACGCTGCGCGCCATGTCGGTCACCTCCTCAGGACGCTCGTCTATCAGCAGTACGATCATGTACACCTCCGGGTGGTTGGCGCTGATGGCATTGGCTATGTCCTTGAGCAACACCGTTTTACCGGTTTTGGGCTGCGCTACAATCAGTCCGCGCTGACCCTTGCCTATCGGTGCAAAAAGATCGATGATACGCACACTCAGCGGATCGTTGTGACCCTTGCAGAGTTTGAATTTCTCGTTCGGGAAGAGGGGGGTGAGGTGCTCGAATGCCACACGCTTCTTGGCTTTCTCCGGCTCCAGACCGTTGATACGGATTACCTTGTCCATCGGGAAGTACTTGTCCGGCTGCGGGTTTATGCGTACCGTGCACTCCACGGTGTCGCCCGGTTTCAGACCGTAGTTGCGGATCTGCTCTTTGCTGACATATACGTCATCCGGACTCGGCAGGTAGTTGTAGTCTGCCGAACGCAGGAAACCGTAACCGTCCGCAGCGCACTCCAACGTACCCATCGCAATCACATTGTCCCCTAAGTCAATCGAGAAACGGTTTTTCTTCTTCGGCTCGTTAGACTCTTTCTTGTTTTCGTTGGCTTGCTTGTCTTCCGTCTCTTTCGTTGACGATTGGTTTTCAGCCTGTTGTGCCTGCTCAGGAGTGGTCTCTTTGGTTGCTTCGGCTGCTTCTTCGGCTACTGCTTTCTTGGGCTTGCGGCCGCGTTTCTTGGGTGCCGGTTTCTCCTCTGTGGGAGTGGCGTTTTCTGCTTTTGCCACTTCTGCTACAACTCCTTCTGTTACAGCCGCTTTGGCTGCTGTCGCTGCACCTGCCACTGCTCCTTCTGCAACGGCTTCTTCTGCCGCCTTTTCCTGGCTTTTGGCTTTCTCCGGCAGTTCGTCTTTGCTCAGCAGCGGCAACGGCTTCTTGGCATCTATGGCGAGGACTGTCTTGTTGGGTTTGTGGTTGTTTTGTTTGTTGCGTTCGATCATCTCTTTCATCTCTTCCTGTGGCGCACCTACGGTCACTACACGGTTTTCGTCCACCATGTTGGCGGTGTTGATCTTCTTCGCTTTGGTCTGTTTGACGGTCACGCGTGTACGTTCGCGTTTGGGTTTGTCGCCTTCGGCTGCTTTGCGTTCGGCTTTGGCGTCCATTTTGGCTTGTACCTCGGCGGCACGGTTGTCTGCCTGCGCGTCTAAAATCATGTAACTCAGTTCGCGCAGTCCTTGTGAGCGTCGTGCTTTGATACCCATGTTCTGGGCGATCTCGCGCACTTCTTCGAGCGTCATCCGCTCCAGTTTACTTAAATCGTATTGCATATATGGTTTTTATTATTTTCTATTATTTTCTATTATTTCTTATTGTTTCTTATTGTTTCTTATTTTTGGATAATTTTTGGTAATTTTTGACCAACAAAAAAATCTGTGTTATCTGTGCAATCTGTGTACAAATAAAATTTTTGAATAATTTTTGGTAATTTTTGACCAACAAAAAAATCTGTTTAATCTGTTTAATCTGTGGACAAATAAAAATTGTTGATAATTGTTGATAATTGTTGACCAACAAAAAATTTGTGTTATCTGTGTAATCTGTGAACAAATAAAAATTGTTGATAATTGTTGATAATTGTTGACCAACAAAAAAATCTGTGTTATCTGTGTAATCTGTGTACAAATAAAATTGTTGGATAATTTTTGATAATTTTTGACCAACAAAAAATCTGCCTTATCTGCGTAATCTGTGAACAAATAAAATTGTTGATAATTGTTGATAATTGTTGACCAATAAAAAAATCTGTGTTATCTGTGTAATCTGTGAACAAATAAAATTGTTGATAATTTTTGATAATTGTTGACCAACAAAAATCAGTGTTATCTGTGTAATCTGTGTACAAATAAAATTGTTGGATAATTTTTGATAATTGTTGACCAAAAAAAATCTGTATTATCTGTGTAATCTGTGTACAAATAAAATTGTTGGATAATTTTTGATAATTGTTGACCGACAAAAAATCTGTGTTATCTGTGTAATCTGTGTACAAATAAAATTTTTGGATAATTTTTGGTAATTTTTGACCAACAAAAAAATCTGTGTTATCTGTGCAATCTGTGTACAAATAAAATTGTTGAATAATTGTTGATAATTGTTGACAAATAAAAAAATCTGTGTAATCTGTGTAATCTGTGAACAAATAAAAATTGTTGATAATTGTTGATAATTGTTGACCAATAAAAAAATCTGTGTTATCTGTGCAATCTGTGTACAAATAAAAATTGTTCCTTTTATTATTTCTTATTGTTTCTTATTGTTTCTTTTCTAATCTCATCATCCATTTTTGTCGCATCTTTGCGACAACCCCCTGATATTCACTATATTCATTATTAGTTATTCATTAGTCCAAAAGGGGGTGATTACGGGGTGATTACGGGGTGATTACAGGGTGATTTCCGGGTGGTTCTTCCTACGTCAGCCTCACACAATCAAGACCACACTCTAACGCACCTTGGCGGTTTTCCAGCACACAATCCATGTATTCTTCATCCAAAAAAACTTCTGTTAGTCAGGAAAAAAAGCGAGTGGTTTTGAATTTCCGGTGCAAAGGTACACTTTTTTTTTGATATATGCAAATTATTTGGTGTTTTTTCTGCTTTATTTGGTGTTTTTTTTCTTCTTTTTGGGGTGTTTTATGTTTGTTTTGTGTGTATAGTGTGCCGGTTTTTTGCGTATAGTACGCCGTTTTTTTGTGTGTTTTGTCTTTGTTGGCGCAATCATTAAACTCAATATTTTAATAACAGGAAGAAAAATTCGTAAAATTCGTTCAATTCGTTTAATTTGTGAACGAAAAAGAAAGAGAATTTCACGCCATATTAGGGGAACATTTTTTTTTGGACCAAAGAAAAGTTAAGGGCAGCTTCGGCTGCCTTTGATTTCGGCTTGCGAAGGTGTAAAATTTGACGAAAATTGTGTATAAATTGTCGAAAAGCACAAAAAACAACCCCGAAAACTTGCATATATAAAATAAATTTTATATCTTTGCAGCGTGAAATAAAATACAACCATAAAAAACAAACAAATATGAGTGCAGCACAGACAATAGCAAGTGAACAGTTTCTGCTGAATATGGGACCGATGGTGGAAGATGAGAAGAAAGTGGCAGCAGTGATGCGGTTTATTGTGTCGTTGAGAGATTCCCAATCGTTCATAGATCCTGATTTCAAACAAAAACCGATGTATTCGTCAGAAGAGTATTGGAATAAGTTTGCTAAAGGTCTTGGACGTTATTATGGGTTGAATGATATTAGGGAGGCATATAAAAACCAATTTTTTGTTTAACTTTAAAAATTTAATGTATATGGAAAAGAAAGAAAATATAGTGGAGAAAGCAAAGAAGATTTCAAAAGGATGGTTGGAATCGTTGAAGACTCAAGGTAGTATTATTATCAATGATCCTGCTTTAGCGTAATGCGATATCTTCTTGATACATACCTCCCAAGACCCACAACCACATGCGTCTTGCAGATGGATGCGAATTGCTAGAGCAAATGAGTGAAGAACAAAAATCATTTTTAGATATCATCACAAATTACAATATAGAAGCACGTTATCCGGAAGACAAGGCGGCATTGGCACGAACATTAAGTCCAAAAGTGTGTCGAAGTATAATAGATGATACAAAAGTATTACAACAATGGATAAAAGACAAACTCTCAAATTTGATGAAGCCCTAAATCTTGTACGTCGTTACAAGCAGGTGATATCATCTCGTTTCCAAACGGAGCCGAGAGTGATGATGTATGGCTCGTATAGTAAGGGCTATGCAAATCCGGATAGCGATATAGATGTGGCTGTTATTGTGCCGACATATGGAAATCGCAAATTTGAAATCGCCCAAGGATTATGGAGAGATACGCGTAGTGTGAGTCTTCTGATTGAGCCGGTGTTAATGGCGGATGACTGTCCGTCTCCGTTATACGATGATGTCATGCAGACAGGTGTGGCTGTTTGATATAATGCAGAAATATAGAAACTCTATATAATAAATAACCAATCTTTTTGTTTAACTTTAAAAAATTTGAATGCATATGAGTGTAGCGCAGGCAATAGCAAGTAGTCGTTTCCTGACCGCTATGGGACCGATGATAAACGATGAGAAAAAGATGAATGAGGTGCTCGCATACATTGAGAGCATCAAGATTCAGCCGCTTCAACGACCCTTGAGTATAGATCCGGATTTCAAGAATAAGCCGATGTACACGGTTGAGGAGTATTTTGATGGTTTGGCAAAAGATCTTGGTGAAGAGTTCGGAATGAATGATATTCGTGAGGCTATATGAAGAAGTACAATATCAAACTTACCGAAGAGGCGAAGCAAGAACGTAAGTCATTGGCTCACTTCATAAAAGATGAGGTTCACGCTCCTCTGACGGCAAAGAGATATATGCTGGGGTTAGAAGAGGAAATTAAGAAATTAGAGAATTCAGCAGGCTCATTGGCCGTAGATGAAGAGTTGTCTCGTCAATTAGGGATGGAGGTTCGCCGGACGAATTACAAGAATATGGCAATAATATTCTCGGTGGAAGAAGAAAATGCTTATATCCATCATATCATACCGCAAAAGATGGTAGTGTTTGAGGTAGAAATATAAAAATCAATAATATAAAAACCAATTTTTTTGTTTAACTTTAAAAATTTTATGCTTATGCAGACAATGACTATACAATATAATCCGGCGAATGCATTGGTACAGCCGATAATCGAGCTGATCCAGCAAGTGAAAGGCATTAAGATTATCAGTCGTTCGGATGAATATGTGCCGACAAAAGAGACTCTCGCTGCTATGAAGGAAGCTCGAAACGGAGATTTGAAGACTTATTCGGACGTTGATGTAATGTTAAAAGATATTTTGGGATAGTATGTACGAGTTAAAACCCACCGGGCAGTTTAAGAAAGATTTGAAACTCTGTCAACGCAGAGGCTTGAATATGGAGAATATCAGAACCATATTAGAGTTTCTTCACCGAGACGGACAAGTTCCGGCAGAATATCTTCCGCATAAATTAGAAGGAAGAAACTACAAAGGCTTTTGGGAATGTCACATTGAACCGAATTGGCTGCTTGTGTATGACGTGCAAGAAACAGTGTGCTTGGTGGCTTTGGTAAGAACTGGAACACACTCCGACCTGTTTAAGAAATCAAAATGATTTATAACTCAAAATAATATAAAAACCAATTTTTTGTTTAACTTTTTAAAATTTAATGCTTATGCAAAACAAATTTCTAAGTAAGTCTGTTCCGAGAGGGACACGAACTATTTGGCGCTATTTAGGCGCATTATTCATTCTATTCACATTCGCCATCGGCAATGTGTGGGCGGCGGATATTACAGTAACTCCGCCAACTCCGAATAACGCATCAAATCCATTTTCTACCGGATTGTATGTGATGTCTTTTAGTGGTACTGGTTCGAAACTTTCTTCAGGTGCTATTACTACTGGTACCAAAGGAGCAGTAATCACTATCAATTTTCAAGCAACGAAGAGTGATATGTACATAAAAACAATCACTTTTAATTCGTTAGGAAATGGTACGTTG
>ODAJ012158992.1_pt1 | contig 20147 bp, 14 predicted proteins | sample 1539241 | NCBI WGS metagenome assembly ODAJ01 (sample SAMN02144231, study PRJEB22623) | gut metagenome | biome: sheep rumen | host: Ovis aries | place: New Zealand | reverse complement strand
CCTGCCGATTTATGACAAGCCGATGATCTACTATCCGGTGTCCGTGCTTCTGCTGGCGGGCATCCGGGATATCCTCATCATCTCCACGCCCCACGACCTGCCGGGCTTCGAGCGGCTGCTCGGGGACGGTTCGGATTTCGGGGTGAAGTTCTCCTATGCGGAGCAGCCGTCCCCGGACGGCCTTGCCCAGGCCTTCATCATCGGCCGGGAGTTCATCGGGGATGATACTGCCTGTATGGTGCTGGGTGACAATATCTTCCATGGCGCTGGGTTCGAGGCGCAGCTGCGGCAGGCCGTCGCCGATGCGGACCGTGGAATGGCGACTGTCTTCGGCTACTGGGTATCCGATCCGGAACGCTACGGCGTCGCGGAATTCGATGCGGATGGCAAGTGCATCTCCATCGAGGAGAAGCCGGCCCATCCCAAGTCCAACTACGCCGTGACGGGCCTGTATTTCTATCCCAACAAGGTGGTCGATGTGGCCGCGGCGGTGAAACCCTCCGCCCGCGGCGAACTGGAAATCACCTCGGTGAACCAGGCTTTCCTCTCCGACGGCGAGTTGCTCGTGCAGACGCTCGGCCGCGGTTTCGCCTGGCTGGACACCGGCACCCACGAGTCCCTCGCGGAGGCATCGACCTATATCGAGGTCATCGAAAAACGACAGGGTCTGAAGATCGCCTGCCTGGAGGAAATCGCCTACAGAAACGGCTGGATTTCAAAGGAAAAGCTGCACGAAGTCGCTTTCCCGATGCGGAAGAATCAGTATGGGCAGTATTTACTGAATCTTGCATAAGGTAATTCCGATTTAATTGCGTATCTTTGTATTCTTAAGGAATTAAGATTACAAAAATGCGCAACTATATGACCATACTGCATGGAATCACCCGGGCTGCCGCCCTTGCGGGGGCGGTGGCTCTGTTTTTTGCCTGCTCGACGCCGACGAATATCTCCTACCTTCAGGATGTGCGGGAGGGGACTACCCTCACACCGCCGAAGGCCTCCGCGATCCGGCTCGTGCCCATGGACCAGATTTCCATCGTCGTGAGCTGCCGCGACCCGCAGGTCGCCGCGATGTTCAACCTGCCGATGTACACCCGCCGTATCGGCGAGCAGTCCGCCCTTTCCACCAGCCTTACCTCGGGGAATACCGGCGTGTCCGGATATACCGTCAAGTCTGACGGGACCATCGATTTCCCGATCATCGGGGAAATCAAGGTGGCCGGTCTCACCCGGGAAGAAACCGAACGGATTATCAAGGAACGCCTCATCGAAAGCAAGCAGATCAAGGATCCGGTCGTCACCGTGGAGTTCATGAACCTGGGGTTCAGCGTCCTCGGTGAAGTCAGCCGTCCCGGCCGCTACGCCATCGACCGCGATAAATTCACCATCCTGGACGCCCTGGGCCGCGCCGGTGACCTCACCATCGACGGTCAGCGCGAGAACGTCACCCTGCTCCGCAACGAAGGGAAGCAGGACACGGTGTACCAGATCAATCTCCTGGATGCCCAGTCCCTGTATGCCTCCCCGGCCTTTTACGTACAGCAGGGAGACATCATCTATGTGACGCCCAACGAGCGCCGGATCCGCGAGTCCACGATCAACGGAAACACCATCCGTTCCACCTCCTTCTGGATCTCTCTCTCCTCGCTTGCGACTTCCGTCGCCGTCCTTGTCATCAACACCATCCGTCTCAACAATTAAACCACCATGGAAACTCCGAAGACTGTCAATAACGCTCCGCAGGAGGAGAATCCGATGTCCATCCGGGACATCTGGAACCTTTGCATCAGCCATTGGAAGTGGTTCGTCCTTTCGGTAGCCGTCTGCCTGGCGGCCGCCGCTTTCTACATCCTCAAGACGGTTCCGGTGTACAGCCGGAGTTCGTCCGTCCTGATCAAGGAGGACCGCCGGTCCGGTTCCGTGTCGGCCGATATCGCATCGGCCTTCTCGGATCTCGGTGTGGGGCAGACCTGGGTGAATGTGGGTAACGAACTGATCAACTTCACCTCGCCCGACCTGCTGATGCAGGTGGTCAAGAACTTGAATCTGAACGTGAATTACACCCGCGACGGATTCTTCCACGACTATACGCTCTACGGCAGCTCTCTGCCGGTCCGGGTCCGTTTCCTGGACATCGCCAACAATGCCGGGGCGGCCATGACCGTCACGCCTGTGGATTCCGCGCAAGTCCGGATCGATGATTTCGTCTTCCAGGGCGATAAGGTGAAGGGACAGAAATTCACGGTGACCTATGGCGATACCCTCGAAACGGTCGCCGGCAAGATCGTCGTCGAAAAGGCGGAGTATGCCGACGATTTCGACTTCCCGGTCCGCGTCACCCGTTCCGGCTTCCAGAATGCGACCCGTGCCTGCAGGAATCGGTTGAATGCCGCCCTCAACGGCAAGAACACCACCGTTATCGACCTGAGCTACCGCGACGTGAACACCCAGCGGGCGGAAGACGTCCTCCGGATGATCATCAACGTGTACAACGAAAACTGGATCAAGGACAAGAACCAGATTTCCATCTCCACCAACGAGTTCATCGCCGATCGTCTGAACATCATCGAGCAGGAACTCGGATCCGTGGACAAGAGCATTACGTCCTATCGGTCGGAACACCGTCTGCCGGACTTCTCCTCCGCCGCCCAGATGGACATGCAGATCTCCGCCGAGGCCGGCAAGCAGCTCATGGACCTGAACAACCAGCTGTCCATCGCCCGCTATCTGCAGTCTGACATCCGGGCCGCCGGGAACGGCGCGCTCCTGCCTGCGAACGTGGGCCTGAACGATGCCAGCACCCGGGCGCAGATCGAGCAATACAACACCTCGATGCTGCAGCGCAACCGCCTCGTGGAGAGTTCCTCCGAAGAGAATCTCCTGGTGAAGGACCTGGACCAGCAGCTCGCTTCGCTCCGCGGCGCTGTCCTTACCTCGTTGGACAATTACGTGAAGGCCCTGAACGTGCAGATCCAGTCTTCCCAGCGTGCCCAGTCCACCTCTCAGGCCCGTGTGAGCGACATCCCGCTCCAGGCGGGACAGCTGCTCTCCGACGAACGCCAGCAGAAGGTCAAGGAGGCCCTGTACCTGTTCCTCCTCCAGAAGCGTGAGGAGAACGAGCTTTCGCAGGCTTTCACGGCCTATGCCACCCGTGTGATTGCGTCGCCCAGCGGCCCGGCCACTCCGATTGCCCCGAACAAGAAGATGATTCTCCTGGTGGCGCTGCTGCTGGGTCTGGCCATCCCGTTCGCCTGGTTCTATCTCAAGGAAGTCCTGGACACGACCGTCCGCGGCCGGAAGGACCTGGAAAACCTCTCCGTCCCGTTCCTGGGCGAACTCCCTTCCACGCTCAATAAACGCAAGTTCTACGAACGTTCCAAGATTACCGACCGGCCTGAAGACCGGCAGATCGTCGTCAAACCTCACAGCCGAGACCTCATCAACGAGGCCTTCCGTGTCGTCCGTACGAACGTCGAGTTCATGCGGGGCAAGGAAGGCGGCGGACGCGTTCTGATGGTCACTTCCTTCAATGTGGGTTCCGGAAAGACGTTCGTCTCTTCCAATCTGGCCACGGCGCTCGCCATCAAGGGCCGCAAGGTCATCGTTCTGGACCTGGACCTGCGCAAGCGCTCCCTGAGTGCCTTCGTGGAGCAGCCCAAGCAGGGTATTGCCGACTACCTCGCCGGTACGACCACGGATTGGCGCTCGCTCGTGTGCCACAACGTGGGGGGTAACGACCTGGATGTCATCCCGGTAGGTAAGATGCCGCCGAACCCGGCCGAACTCCTTGCTGAGCCTGCGCTCTCGAACCTCCTCGGAGAACTCCGGAAAGAGTATGACTATGTGTTCCTGGACTGCCCGCCTATCGAGATCGTGACGGACTCCGACCTCATCGCTCCGAACGCCGATTTCACCGCCTTTATCGTACGCGCCGGCTTGCTGGAGCGCGCCATGCTCCCGCAGATCGACAAGTACTACCAGGCGAAGCGGTACAACGGCATGGCCGTTATCCTGAACGGTACCGACGGTACCGGCCGCTACGGCTACAAGTACGGCTACAAGTACGGTTACGGCCATTATGGTTCCTATGGCCACTACGGCTCCTACGGTTACGGATCCGATTCTGACGAAGCAGGCAAGAAGGATGCGTAGGGGAGCTTTGGCATGCGCATTGGCCCTGGCCTTTGCTTCCTGCACGGGCCCCGACGTGCTGAACTTGTTTGTGGGAACCTACTCCGACGGGTTCTATTCCTATGATTTCGACCAGCGGGCTGGGAAGTTCGTCGGAGAGGGACCCGTTGCCAAGGCAGAAATGCCCAACCCGTCCTATCTGACGGTCCATGGCAACAAGGTATACGCCGTCTCCGAGATGCCCGACACACGCGCTTCCGTCTGGGCTTGGCGCTGGGGCGGCAGCGGTTTCGAGCTCATCAATTCCCAGCCTACAGGCCTTCCCGAACGCGGCGAAGACCCCTGCTATGTCTCCACCAACGGCTCTTTCCTCGCCGTTGCCAACTATTCCGGCGGCACGCTGGCGACCTATCGTCTGCGCGAGGACGGAAGCATCGCCCCGCTGGACTCGCTGCTCGTCTCGGGTATCGGCGGTCCCGACCTTTCCCGTCAGGAGGCGCCGCACGTGCATTGTGCCATCTTCTCTCCGGACGGCAAGCATCTCTTCTTCAGTGAGTTCAGTGCCGACGAAATCGGCCGTCTGGATGTCTATGCCGGGGGAGTGCGGAACTATTGCCGCGCCTCTACCCTGCATTCCGACTACGGTCCCCGGCACCTGTTGTTCGACAGCTCCGGCCAGCACCTGTATGTAATCGGTGAGCTCTCCGGCGACATCACTGTCTTTGACTATGCCGATGGCAACCTGACCGAAAAGCAGGTCATCAAGGCTGACCGGATGGACGCCCGCGGCGCCGCGGATATCCATTTCTCTCCCGACGGCAAGTTTCTGTATGCCTCCCTCCGCCTCCGCGGCGACGGCATCGTCGTCTTCGAAGTCGGTCCCGGCGGCCTCCTGAACTACGTCGGCTACACGGCCACCGGCCCCCATCCGCGCAACTTCAACATCACCCCCAACGGCCGCTACGTCCTCGTATGCTGCCGCGACAACGACTCCGTCGAGGTCTACGCCCGTGACGCCTCCACCGGCCTCCTCACCTTCACCGGCGAACGGCTCCCGGTTTCCCGGCCGGTTTACGTCGGCTGGTAATCTTTTGATCGAATGGTACAAAAGCGACCTTAACCCTTTGAAATAGCATGCGCTGCGAAGACCGATTCTACGAAACCTACGGCCGGGACTACGACGGCATCGCCTTCTGTCCCTACCGCATCTGCCCCATCGGGGCCCATTCCGACCACAACCTCGGAAAAATCACTGGCCTGGCGATTGACAAGGGCATCCACATCGTGTATGGGGCCAAGCAGAACGGGGTGGTGGAGATGTCCTCCATCCAGTTCCCCAAGCGGGCGCAGTGGCACATCGAGAACGTCCCGCCCCGGAAGGAAGGGGACTGGGCCGATTACCTCCGCGGCGCCACCCTCTCGCTGGAGCGGGAGCATCGGCTGAAGGTCGGCATCTGCGGCGTCATCGAGGGTACGCTGCCCATCGGCGGCCTCTCTTCTTCCGCGGCCGTGATCATCGCTTTCCTGACGGCTCTCTGCCGCGTGAACGGCATCCGGTTGAGCGCCCAGGAACTCATCGACCTGGCCTATGATGCGGAACTGAACTACGTGGGCGTGTCCGTGGGCAAGCTGGACCAGAGCTGCGAGGTGCTCAGCAAGGCGCACCACCTGCTGTACCTGGATACGAAAGACGGCCAGTATGAGCTGATTCCGGAGCATCTGGACATGAAGCCTTACCGGATCGCCATCTTCTTCTCCGGACTGGAGCACAGCCTCGCCGGGTCCAAGTACAACATGCGGGTCGATGAGCTCCGCAGCGGAGTCTATGCCCTCCAGGCCTATGCCGGGATGGAATATGGCAAGTTCAAGGATGCGATGGCCCGGAACGTTCCCCGGGAGGTGTACGAGGCATACAAGGACCGGCTGCCGGAACCGTGGCGCAAGCGTTGCGAGCATTGGTACACCGAGTTCGAACGGGTGGAGAAAGGCGCCGAGGCCTGGCGCCGCGGCGACATCGAATCCTACGGGCGCCTCTCCTTCGAATCCGGCTGGAGCAGCATCCACAACTGGGAATCCGGCGCCCCGGAACAGATCCGCCTGTACGAGATCATGCGGGAGACGGAAGGCATCTACGGCGGCCGTTTTTCCGGCGCCGGCTTCAAGGGCTGCTGCATGGCCCTCATCGACCCGGCCTATGCCGACACCATCGCCGAAAAGGTGAGCGCGGCCTATCTGAAGGATTTCCCGCGCCTGGCCGACAAATACGGCGTCTATATCTGTGACAGCGCTGATGGACTGAACTTATGAAATGCCTGATCCTCGCCGCCGGCTACGCCACGCGGCTCTACCCGCTCACCGAGAATTTCCCGAAACCCCTCCTGAAGGTAGGGGAGAAGACCATCCTGGACTGGCTCATCGATGACATCGACACCGCCGGTCTGGTCGACCAGTATGTGGTCATCTCCAACCATAAGTTCGCCCCGATCTTCGAGCAATGGGCAGCTTGTCGAAATGAGATTCCCGGTCAAGCCGGGAATGACGTCGGTCGTCATGCCCGACCTGATCGGGCATCTGTTACCGTCCTGGACGACGGCACGTCCTCGAACGAGACCCGCCTCGGCGCGGTGCGGGACATCCAGTTCGCCATCGACACGCTGGGACTGGACGACGACCTGCTGGTGATTGCCGGAGATAACGTGCTGGATTTCAGCCTGGTCTGTTTCCTGGAATATGCCCGGGAGAAAGGAACTTCCTGCATCATGCGGTACTATGAGCCGTCGGAGAAAAAGCTCCACAAGACCGGTGTCGCCACCGTCGACGAGAACGACCTGATTCTTGAGATGGAAGAGAAACCGGCCTGTCCCAAGAGCCATTGGTGCTGTCCGCCGTTCTATTTCTACCGCAGGAGCGACGTGCCGCTCGTGAAGGTGGGAATCGACAGCGGTTGCGGCGTGGATGCCCCCGGCAGTTTCATTGCCTGGCTTTCCGCGCAGACTCCGGTCCATGCCTGGGAAATGCCCGGCAAACGCTACGATATCGGCAATCTTGCCTCTTACGAGGAGGTCCAGCGGACCTACCACGGCATTTTATAGACCTCGCGCGTGCGCAAACGCGAGTTTTTTCGTACCTTTGCGCGCTTATTCAGAAATGGTTATATGAAACGTAATGCGATTGAAGATACCAGGATCTGCGTGATCGGCCTCGGCTATGTCGGCCTGCCGCTTGCGCGGCTCTTTTCCACGAAATATCCCACCATCGGCTTTGACATGAACCGTCAGCGCGTGGAAGCGCTCATGGCCGGTCACGACGCCACCCTCGAGGTGTCCGACGAACTCCTGCAGGAAGCCATCGACAAGCATGGTTTCCGCTGCACGGCGGACCTGGAGGAGGTGCGCGGCTGCAACTTCTATGTGGTGGCCGTCCCGACGCCGGTGGACGAAAACAACCGCCCGGACCTGAAGCCCCTATGGGGCGCCTCCAAGACCGTGGGCGAGGTCATCTCCCGGGGCGATGTCGTCGTCTACGAGAGCACCGTCTATCCCGGTGTCACCGAGGAAGAGTGCCTCCCGGTGGTGGAGCAGGTCTCCGGCCTGAAGTTCAATGTCGATTTCTTCGCGGGCTATTCCCCGGAACGCATCAACCCGGGCGACAAGCAGCATACCGTGGAGAAGATCAAGAAGGTGACCTCTGGCTCTACGCCGGAAATCGCCGATTATGTGGACGCGGTCTATAACTCCGTCCTCGTGAACGGCACCCACAAGGCTCCGTCCATCCGCGTGGCCGAGGCCTCCAAGATCATCGAGAATTCCCAGCGGGACGTGAACATCGCCTTCATGAACGAGCTGGCGAAGATCTTCAACGCGATGGGCATCGACACGCACGACGTGATCGAGGCGGCTTCCACCAAGTGGAACTTCATCAAACTGAGCCCCGGCCTGGTGGGCGGCCACTGCATCTCCGTGGACCCTTACTACCTGATTCAGAAGGCGCAGGTGTACGGCGTGCTGCCGCGCGTGATGTCCAATGCGCGCCGCCTGAACGACGGCATGGGCGCCTACGTGGCGAACCAGACCATCAAATGCATGAACAAGAAGGGCGTGGTGGTGAAGAACGCCAGGATCCTCATCCTGGGCATCACCTTCAAGGAGAACTGCCCGGACATCCGCAACACCAAGGTCGTGGATATCTACCACACCCTGGAGGAATACACGCACCGGATCACGGTCTACGATCCCTGGGCCGACAAGGACCACGTGATGCATGAATACGGTATCGACGTGACGAACGAGCTCCCTGAGGAGAAGTTCGACGCCGTCATCCTGGCCGTCGCGCACCGGGAATTCGCGGGCCTCGACGTGAAGGGACTCGTGAAAGAGAACGGCGTGGTCTATGATGTCAAGGGTTTCCTGGACCGGGACCTCGTCGATGGAAGACTTTGACAACCGAAACGAGCTATGAAAATCGCAGTCGCCGGAACCGGATATGTGGGTCTCTCGATCGCCACGCTGCTCGCGCAGAAGCACGAGGTCGTGGCCGTGGATGTGATACCCGAGAAGGTGGAGAAAATCAACGCCAAGCAGAGCCCCATCGCGGACGAGTTCCTGGAGAAATACCTGGCGGAGAAGCCCCTGGACCTGCGGGCCACGCTGGACGGCCGCGAGGCCTATCGCGGGGCTGACTATGTGGTCATCGCCACCCCTACGAACTACGATCCCAAGAAGAATTTCTTCGACACCTCGCACGTGGAAGAGGTCATCGACCTGGTCCTGGAGGTGAATCCGGACGCCGTGATGGTGATCAAGTCCACGATTCCCGTGGGCTATACCCGGAATGTCCGGGAGAAGTTCTCCTACCGTGAGCGCCAGGCGGACGGTACGATGAAAGTCGTCGTCCCGAAGATCCTCTTCGCGCCGGAGTTCCTCCGCGAATCCAAGGCCCTCTACGACAACCTGTATCCTTCCCGGATCATCGTCGGGTATGACGGGGAGTCGTTGGAAAGCGCTGCGCATACCTTTGCCCATATCATCGCGGAAGGCGCCCTCAAGGAGGACGTCCCTGTGTTGTTCATGGGATCCACCGAAGCGGAGGCCGTGAAGCTGTTCGCGAATACGTACCTGGCCCTGCGAGTGTCCTATTTCAACGAACTGGATACCTATGCGGAGATGAAAGGGCTTGACACCCAGGCGATTATCGACGGCGTATGCCTGGATCCCCGCATCGGCGCGCACTATAACAACCCGAGTTTCGGGTACGGCGGCTACTGTCTGCCGAAGGACACGAAGCAACTCCTGGCGAACTTCAACGACGTTCCGGAGAATCTCATCAAGGCGATCGTCGATTCCAACCGCACCCGCAAGGACTACATCGCGGACCGCGTGCTGGAAAAGGCCGGTTACTACACCGCGTCGAGCGCCTTCGACTCCGCAAAGGAGAAGGAGGTCGTCGTGGGCGTATACCGCCTCACGATGAAGACCGGCTCCGACAATTTCCGCCAGTCCGCCATCCAGGGCATCATGAAGCGTATCAAGGCGAAGGGCGCGAAGGTCATCGTGTACGAACCTACGCTGCAGGACGGCATCACTTTCTTCGGCTCCCGGGTCGTGAACGACCTGGCCGCTTTCAAGGCCCAGTCCCACGCCATCATCGCCAACCGCTACGACGCCGCCCTTGACGACGTCGCCGACAAGGTCTATACGCGCGACATCTTCAAGCGGGACTAGCCATGAAACGTTACTGCCAGACCCTGGAACTCCGGAACGATCCGGAGATGATCGACAAGTACTGCGAGGCCCATGCCCATGTTTGGCCGGAAATCCAGGCCGGCATTCGCGAAGTCGGCATCCTGGACATGCAGATCTACCGCCTGGGCACCCGTCTGTTCATGATCATGGACACGGTGGACGATTTCGATTTCGTCGCTGACAACGCACGCCTCGCCACCCTCCCGCGCCAAGCCGAATGGGAGGCCTATGTGGCTCAATTCCAGGGCTGTGACCCGGCCGCCCCGTCCACGGACAAATGGCGGCTGATGGAGAAGATATTCGAACTCGAAAAGCCGGAATCCCTGTAGATGCCTGCCATCCTGACCGACCGCCTGCACCGACTGGCCTATGCGACCGACGCATCGGCCTACCGTGAGGTGCCGGAAGGGGTATCGTATCCCCGGACGGTGGCGGAGGTACAGGAACTCGTCGCCGAAGCGCGGCGGCGGGGAACTTGCCTGATTCCCCGTGCCGCCGGCACTTCACTCGCCGGCCAAGTGGTGGGGAAGGGAATCGTCGTGGACATCAAGGGTTGGAACAAGATCCTGGAAATCAATGCCGAAGAGCGTTGGGCCCGGGTGCAGCCCGGAGTCGTCCGCGATGAACTGAATCTGGCGCTGAAGCCGTACGGCCTGCTGTTCTCGCCGGAAACGTCCACCAGCAACCGATGCTGCATCGGCGGCATGTTCGGCAACAATTCCTGCGGGACTCATTCGCTGGTGTACGGCGGTACACGGGACCATGTCATCGCCTGTCAGGGCGTGCTGTCCGATGGCTCCGATTTCGATACGACGCGTGTGAAGGAGCCCGGGTACCGGGCGGCCCGGCCGCTGTTGGATGCCATCCTGACGCAGTTGGAAACTTGGCGCGACGATCCTCAAATCCGCCGGTTGATTGAAGAGAATTACCCCGACAAGAGCCTCAAACGCCGCAGTTGCGGTTACGCCATCGACGAGGCCCTGCCGGAAACCGACCTGTGCAAACTCCTCGCGGGGAGCGAGGGAACCTTGGCTTTCATCACCGAAATCACGGTCTCGCTGGATCCGCTGCCACCGAAGGAAAAGATGGTGGTCTGTGCCCATTGCGGCACGCTGGAGGGGAGTTTTGAAGCCAATCTCATCGCCCTCCGCCACCGGCCCGCCGCGGTCGAGCTGATGGACGGCAAGATCCTGGAACTGAGTTTCCAGAACATCGAACTGAAACGGAACACCACGTTCGTGGAAGGTCTTCCGGCAGCGCTGCTGATTGCCGAGTTCTGGGGAGAGAGCCGGGAAGAAATCGATACGAAAGCCACCGCGTTCGAGCAGGATGCTAAGGCCTCCGGACTGGTGTATGCCTGCACCCGCGTGTACGGATCCGAGGTCACCCGGGTCTGGGACCTGCGGAAAGCTGGCCTGGGCGTGCTCAGCGGCATGAAAGGGGATGCCAAGCCCATCGGCGTGGTCGAAGACACCGCCGTGGCGCCGGAGCGGCTGCCTGCCTATATGCGCGATTTCCGGGCGATGCTGGAGCGTTTGCACACCTCCTGCGTATTCTACGGCCATATCAGTACAGGCGAACTGCATCTCCGTCCGATCCTGAATATCAAGACAGGGGAGGGGCGGAGGCTGTTCCGCGCCATCGCCGGCGAAACGGCGGCCCTGGTGCGCAAGCACAAGGGGAGCCTGAGCGGCGAGCATGGCGACGGCCGCCTCCGCGGCGAATTCATCCCGGTCATGTATGGACCCGAGGTCTATGCGCTCTTGCGGGAAGTCAAGCGCTGCTGGGATCCGGAAGGCGTGTTCAACCGGAACAAGATCGTGGACACGCCGCCGATGGACGAAGGCCTCCGTTTCGAGGCGGACCAGCGCTACGTCGTGGAGAACGCGAAGACCGTATATAACTGGCGGGCGGTTTTCGATGAGTGTAAGGTCGAGGGCGCCAGCGGCGTCCGTTCGCAGGCCCATGCGCTGATGTGTTCCATCGAGCAGTGCAACGGTGCCGGCGCCTGCCTGAAGTCCAACCGGATCGGCGGGACGATGTGCCCCGCTTACAAGGAATCCGGCGATGAGCTGCGTTCCACCCGCGCCCGCGCAAACATCCTGCGTGAAGCGTTGACGCGCGGCGACGGCTTTGACGATCTTGCGGTTTCGGAAATCCTGAATTCCTGCCTCGCCTGCAAGGGCTGTCTCTCCGAATGCCCGTCCAATGTGGACATGACCCGGCTGCGGAGCGAAGTCCTGCAGCAGAAATACGACCGCCACGGAACTCCGCTTCGGACATGGATGGTGGCAAGGATGGCCTCGTTCGAGGCTTTCGGAGCAGCCGTTCGCCCGCTGTACAATTTCTTCGCGACCTGGAAACCGTCCGCGGCGGTCATTAAGCGGATCGTCCGCTTCTCCGCGGACCGGCAGATCCCCACGCTCTCCCGCTACAGCATGCGGAAACTCGTTTCCATGCAACCGCAGCCCCGGGATGGCCGCAAGGTCTATCTCTTCGCGGACGAGTTCACGGACCATCAGGAAGCCGAGCTGGGCCTGACGTTCGTCCGGCTCCTGAACCGGCTGGGTTATCGCGTGGAGATCCCCCGACATGTGGAAAGCGGCCGCGCAGCCATTTCCAAGGGCTGCCTGCGGCTCGCACGGAAGTTCGCCGTGAAGAACGTGTCCCTGCTGAAGGACACCGTTTCGGCCGACACGCCCCTGGTGGGCATCGAACCGTCCTGCATCCTGTCTTTCCGGGACGAGTATCCCGACCTCGTCCCGCCGGAAATGCGCTCCAAAGCGCAGGCTCTCGGCCGTAACTGTCTCCTGTTCGACGAGTTCCTGGTCCGGGAATTCCAGGCCGGGCGCATCCGGCAGGACGCTTTCCGGGAGGTCCGGGCCGATATCTGGCTGCATGGACACTGCCACCAGAAATCCCTCATCGGCGTTGGAAAATCGGCGGAAATGCTCCGGATGATTCCCGGGGCGACCGTCCATGTGATCCCGAGCGGTTGCTGCGGCATGGCGGGATCCTTCGGTTATGAGAAGGAGCATTATGCGACCTCGATGGCCATCGGCGAGATGGTCTTGTTCCCGGCCGTCCGCCAGGCGGGTCCGGGCGCCATCGTCGCCGCGCCGGGCACCTCCTGCCGTCAGCAGATCCTGGACGGGACCGGCATCCACGCCCTCCATCCGGTCGAGGTTTTGCACGATTGTCTGAAATAATTGCTATCTTTATACCCCGAAAGAACTTGCAAGCTATGATAACCCGTGTTTTCAGGCTGACGGAAGCGTCGGCGAAGTATATGGGCAACCTCCCGAAGGAGGATGCCATCCTGGTGGTGAAATCCGAGCACAAGGTGCGTCAACTGTTCATCGACGCCCTGGAACTGGCTCTGTATCAGCGCGGGGACACGAAACCCGCTTTCGCGGCCATCGGCGACTATTTCAAGGGAATGGTCTCCGACCAGGCTTTTTGGGAGAAGATCGATGCGGAACTCAAGGCGCTCCGCCACTATGTCGACGAGGGCGTCGTGTATCGTCCCGCGTTCGAGACCATCCGTGACTATGTGCTGGGCAAGTGCGCCCGGATGTGCGCCGAAACGGTCCATGCGATCATTGGCGGCACCTTCGTGGACGGGGCCGAGGTCATGGTCTGCGAAGAGGACCACGGCGCGCTCCGGGTGGACTGGGAAACCTCCATGACCCGCCTGAGTGAGCGTACTTCCGCCTCCGGCCTGTACGTGATGTCCAGCGGCTACGGTCACAATCCTTACGGTTTCAGCATCCGGCTGGGCCGCCGCGGCGAGGACTTGATGGCGATGACCATCGCCGCCCATTTCGGCGAGCCTGCCGAGGTCTATGTCCTCGGTGACCGCATCCTGAGCATCCCGGCCATGACCTACGAGGAAGCGGCCGTGTTCTGCTCGGGCGCGGAAGGCGCCTTCGCCCCCGCCGCCCTCCTGCCCATGATGAAGGCGAACCTGCCCATCCTGGTGAAGGACATCTCCGACCCGTCCTGCCTGACGGTCATTTCCGGCAGCAAGCCGGCCTCCGAGCATGTGGTCACGGGCTTCGTGGTGGAAGATGGATTTGCGCTCATCAATGTGCGCGGTACCGGTTTGGTGGGCAAGGTGGGCGTTTCTTCGTCCATCTTCGGCGCCCTGGCGCGCGGCGGGGTGAACATCCGTTTCATCTCTCAGCCTTCTTCCGAGTTCTGTATCACCGTGGCGGTGTCCAGCGAGAGCCTTCCTGCCGCCCGCGAGGCGCTGGCCGGCCTGTACAAGGACGGTCAGGTTTCCCTGGACGATGCGGTGGACTTCGTGGAGGACGTGTGCCTCCTGTCCGTCTGCGGCAATGGCATGAAGAACGTCCCCGGCACCTCCGGCCGCATTTATACGGCCCTCGGCGCCTATGGCGTGAACATCATCTCCGCCGCCCAGGGCGGTGACGAGCTCACGATCTCCTTCGTGATCCGCGCCGCGGACCGCGCCGCCGCCGAGGAAGCGCTGTCGATCCTGTAGGCCTGTAGATACACCCATATCCGGGAGGTGCACTGTCCGTGCGCCTCCTTTTTTTTGTTTAAGAATATTGACATCAAATTGTAAAGTTTATAATTTCTGTTTGAATATTTTGTCAAGTCGTGTAAAAGTAATAACTTTGTAATCATGGTAGATTACGAGATTATCAACAGAATCAAGGCTACACTCATCCGGAAAGGCATTTCCCAGCGGGAATTGGCCGAGCGGATCGGCAAGGACGAGACGGTCGTGAGCCGGTGGCTGGCCGGAAAAGTGGGCATCGGCGGACAAAGTCTCAGGCGAATCGAGGCCGAGCTCGGTGTAAACTTGACAAAAGAAAGGCAACATTCGATGAAGACAGCGCTCATCACGGGTGTGGCAGGCCAGGACGGTTCGTATCTGTCGGAGTTCCTGCTGGAGAAGGGATATGATGTCCATGGCGTCATCCGGCGCAGTTCGGTGGATTTCCGCGAGCGCATCGCGCATCTGGAAGGCCGTCCCCATTTCCACCTGCATTATGCCGACATGGGCGACTCCATGAGCCTCGTCCAGGTCATCGGCAAGGTGCGGCCGGACGAAATCTACAACCTGGCGGCACAGAGCCATGTCCAGGTGAGCTTCGACTCGCCGGAATACACGGCGAATGTCGACGCGACCGGCGTCCTGCGCGTCCTGGAGGCCGTGCGTCAGTGCGGGCTCGCGGGGACCTGCCGGATCTATCAGGCATCGACCTCGGAATTGTACGGCAAGGTGGAGGAAGTGCCCCAGAACGAGAACACGCCGTTCCATCCCTACAGCCCCTATGCAGTCGCCAAGTTGTACGGTTACTGGATTGTCAAGGAATACCGCGAGGCCTATGGCATGTACTGCTGCTCGGGCATTCTCTTCAACCACGAATCCGAGCGCCGCGGCGAGACATTCGTCACGCGCAAGATCACGCTGGCCGCCGCCCGTATCGCCCAGGGCAAGCAGGACAAGCTATATCTGGGGAATCTCTCCAGCCTCCGTGACTGGGGATACGCCAAAGACTATGTCGAATGCATGTGGCTCATGCTCCAGCAGAAGAAGGCGGAAGACTTCGTCATCGCCACCGGCGTGCAGCACAGCGTCCGGGAATTCTGTCTCCTGGCTTTCCGCGAGGCCGGCATCGAGCTCGAATTCACCGGGGAAGGAGCCGATGAAAAAGGCATCGACAAGGCCACCGGCCGCGTGCTGGTGGAAGTCAGTCCGGATTTCTACCGGCCCACGGACGTGGTGAACCTCTGGGGAGACCCGACCAAGGCGCGCGCCAAACTGGACTGGAATCCGCAGAAAACCACCTTCGAGCAGCTCGTGAAGCTGATGGTGGACCATGACATGGCGAAGGTGGCCGGCGAGGGCGCTGCGGAGAAAGTACGGATGAATCTCGCGGAATTTCTGGAAAAAGGCATCGTAAAGTAGATTTCTCGACAAGCTCGAAATGACAAAGAAAGTATTCGTATCGGGGTGCTACGACCTCCTGCACAGCGGCCACGTGGAGTTTTTCCGGCAGGCGGCGCAGTATGGCGACCTGTATGTGGGAATCGGCTCGGACGAGACCATCCTGCACTATAAGCATCACAAGACCATTTACAGCGAAGACGAGCGTCTGTTCATGGTGAAGGCGATCCGTTACGTGAAGGACGCCTACATCAACGCCGGCGACGGAATCATGGATTTCGTGCCCACGCTGGATATCGTGAAGCCGGACGTGTTCGTGGTCAACGAAGACGGTGGAAACGAGGAAAAGCGCCGGCTTTGCGAGGAACGCGGCATCGAGTATATCGTCCTCCAGCGCACGCCGCAGGAGGGACTGCAGGCCCGCTCCAGCACGGCGCTGAAACGGACTCCCTGCCAGATTCCCGTCCGGCTGGACCTCGCCGGCACGTGGATCGACCAGCCGTATGTGTCCTGCTTCGCGCCCGGATGGGCCCTGACCATCTCCCTGGAACCCACCTTCGAGATCCAGGAGCGCTGCGGCCTGTCCACGTCCACCCGGAACATGATCCGGAAGATCTGGCCTTTCCAGCTGCCGAACATGGATCCGGAAACCCTCGCGAAGCTCGTTTTCTGCTTCGAGAACGATCCGGAGCGCTCCGACGGCATCGTGTCCGGGGCCCAGGATTCCATCGGCATCTGCATGCCGGGCCTCGTGCGGCACTGGTACGACAACCGTTTCTGGCCGGACAAGATCGAGTCCTGCCATGACGAGGCCGTCCTTTCCTGGCTCGAAGACCATCTGTGCATGGTCCCGATGTTCCCGCGCCGCCCGGGCTGCTCCGTGGTAGAGGGAAAAGACATCACGCGGCCCAAGGTGGAAGCGCTGGCGAAGGCTGCCGATGATTGTTGGAATGCCATCCTCGCCCGCGACATCGAAGGTTTCGCTGCCGCATATAAGGCCTCCTTCGAGGCGCAGGTAGCCTTGTTCCCGGCCATGATCCAGCCCGGTGTACGGGAGTATATCGACAAGTACGCGGCCCTGGACGGGGTCCTGGCGTGGAAGATGCCGGGGGCCGGCGGCGGAGGATATCTCGCCCTGGTCTGCGCTGATCGGGCACACTTCCCGGAAGGCGCCATCGACCTGCATATCCGGAGGAGGGGCACCCTATGATGGAGAGGGATTCGAAGATCTATGTGGCGGGCCACCGCGGAATGGTGGGCTCCGCCATCGTCCGGGAGCTGGAGCGCCAGGGCTATACGAATATCGTCACCCGTACGCACAAGGAACTGGATCTGACCCGCCAGGCGGACGTGGAGGCGTTCTTTGTCGCCGAGAAGCCGGAATACGTGTTCCTGGCGGCGGCGAAGGTAGGCGGCATCGTGGCCAACCAGAGCGCCCTTGCGGACTTCATGTACGACAACATGGTCCTGGAGATGAACGTCATCCATGCGGCCTGGGTCAACGGTTGCAAGAAGCTCGAATTCCTGGGCTCCAGCTGCATCTACCCGCGTTTGGCGCCCCAGCCGATGCCGGAAAGCTGCCTGCTGACCGGCGAACTGGAGAAAACCAATGAGGCCTATGCGCTGGCGAAGATCTCCGGCCTCAAGTACTGCGAGTTCCTGAACCGCCAGTACGGGACGGACTACATTTCCGTGATGCCCACGAACCTGTATGGGCCCAACGACAACTATCATCCCGAACACAGCCATGTGCTCCCGGCCCTGATTCGTCGCTTCCACGAGGCGAAGGTGGCCGGCCTTTCCGAGGTGACCTGCTGGGGGGACGGCTCCCCGCTGCGCGAGTTCCTCTATGTCGATGACCTCGCGAACCTGTGTGTCTTCCTGATGAACCATTACAGCGGGAACGAGACCGTGAATGCCGGCACCGGCAAGGAACTCTCCATCAAGGAACTCACGGACCTGGTCGCCCGGGTCGTCGGCTACACGGGCGCCATCAAGTGGGATCCCTCCCGCCCGAACGGAACTCCGCGCAAGCTTCTGGACGTGTCCAAGGCCACTGCCCTCGGATGGACCTACAAGACAGAACTCGAAGACGGTATCCGGCTCGCTTACAATGATTTCCTGAACAACCCGATGCGTGCAGAACGATAGCATTTTTTTGCTATCTTTGCACTCATGTACAAGACCATACTCAAGCAAGTCAAGCAGTACAAGGCCGCGGCCTTGCTGACGCCGCTGTGGACGACCCTGGAGGTGATCATGGGCGTGCTGATTCCGTATGTGACAGCTTCCATCATCGATAAGGGCATCGGAGCGGGGAGCTTGCCTGATGTGTACCGGTATGGGGCGATGATGATCGGAATCGCCTGCCTGAGCCTCCTGTTCGGCATCCTGGCCGGCCGGTTCGCCGCCTACAGCAGCACCGGCCTCGCGGCGAACCTGCGTCTGGCAATGTACGAGAACATCCAGCGCTTCTCGTTCTCCGACATCGACAAGTTCTCCACGGCAGGGCTCGTTACGCGGATGACCACGGACGTGTCCAGCATCCAGGGTGCTTTCCAGATGCTGCTCCGGGTCTCGTTCCGCGCGCCGCTGAACATGATTTCGGCGCTGGGGATGTGTTTCCTGATCCATAAGAAACTGAGTATCATCTTCCTGGTCGCCATGGTCGTCCTGAGCGTGTTCCTGGCCGTGCTGATCACCCGCGCCGCGAAACTCTTCAAACAGATCCTCCTCAAGGTGGATGCCTTGAACGGTGTGGTGCAGGAGAACGTGGATGCCATCCGCGTGGTGAAGGCTTTCGTGCGGGAGGACCACGAGATGTCCAAGTTCGACAAGGCCGCTGTCGGCCTCTTTACGATGAATGTCAAGGCGGAGACGCTGATGGCCCTGAACGGCCCGGTGATGAATCTCATCGTCAATGGCTGTATCATCGCCCTGAGCTGGTGGGGCGCGCATTTCATCGTGGAGGGGAGTCTCACCACGGGCCAGCTGACCTCCCTGTTCAGCTACATCATGACGGTCCTCACTTCGCTGATGATGCTGTCCATGATCTTCGTCCAGCTCACCCAGAGCGCGGCCAGCGCAGCCCGCATCGCCGAGGTGATCGACGAGGAGCCTGATATGGCCGATCCCGCCGAGCCGGTGACGGAAGTCCCGGACGGGCGCATCGACTTCAATCACGTCTATTTCTCCTACAAGCAGGGTGGTGATTACGCCCTGGAGGACATCGACCTGCACATCCGGGCCGGAGAGACCATCGGCATCATCGGCGGTACAGGCAGCGGCAAGTCCTCCCTGGTGAACCTGATGGCCCGTCTGTACGACGTGTCCGAGGGTTCCGTGGAAGTGGGTGGCATCGATGTCCGGAAATATGCGATGCAGGCCCTCCGCGACGAGGTCGCGATGGTCTTGCAGAAGAGCACCCTGTTCTCGGGGACCATCCTCGACAACCTTCGCTGGGGCAAGGAGGACGCTACCCTGGAAGAATGCCGGGAGGCGTGCCGCCAGGCCTGCGCGGACGAGTTCATCGAGAGCTTCCCCGACCGGTATGAAACGGTCATCGACCAGGGCGGTACCAACGTTTCCGGCGGCCAGCGGCAACGCCTGTGCATCGCGCGGGCCCTGCTGAAGCACCCGAAGGTGCTGGTGCTGGACGACTCAACGTCGGCCGTGGACACGGCGACTGACGCCGCCATCCGCGCGACCTTCAACGCCCGCATCCCGGGTACCACCAAGGTCATCATCTCCCAGCGCATCCTCTCCATCCAGGAGGCCGACCGCATCGTGGTGATGGACAACGGCCGCGTGGCCGCGTTCGACACGCATGAGAACCTCCTGCGCACCTGCGACATCTATTCCGAAATCTACGAAATGCAGACGAGCGGCGGCTCGGGCGATTTCGACGAACCCCAAGCCTAGCCTATGCCACCCGGATTCAACCAACACCCCGGACAGGACCGCGGGCCTCGGGCCGGCGCCACCCTCAAGGACCTCAAGAAAGATTCGACGGTCTTCCGCCTGTTCAAGTTCATCTTCAGGAACTACCGGGTGAACTTCGTGGTGGTGACCCTGTGCATCATCATCTCGTCTGTCACCTCGCTCGCGTCGTCCCTGTTCACGCGGTCCCTCATCGACGACTACATCACGCCCATGACGGCCGCCGCGGCGCCGGATTATGCGCCGCTTGCCGTCGCCCTGGTGAAACTGGGCGCCATCATCCTGGTGGGCATCATCGCCGGCTATGTGCAGTCGATCATCATGATCCACGTGGGGCAGGGGACGATGCTCCGCCTCCGCAAGGACCTGTTCTCCCACATGGAGACGCTGCCTCTCAAGTACTTCGACAACCA
>ODAJ012158630.1_pt1 | contig 20158 bp, 17 predicted proteins | sample 1539241 | NCBI WGS metagenome assembly ODAJ01 (sample SAMN02144231, study PRJEB22623) | gut metagenome | biome: sheep rumen | host: Ovis aries | place: New Zealand | reverse complement strand
GGTAATACCTCTTTCCTTCTCCTGCTCCATCCAGTCCATGGTTGCACTTCCGTCGTGAGTTTCACCGATCTTGTGGTTAATACCGGTATAGTAAAGAATACGCTCTGTCGTGGTGGTTTTACCAGCATCGATATGAGCCATGATACCGATATTTCTGGTTCTCTCTAATGGGTATTCTCTTCCAGCCAAGGTCGTTCCTCCTCTTAGAATCTGTAATGTGCAAACGCCTTGTTGGACTCAGCCATCTTATGTACATCCTCTTTCTTCTTTACGGATGCACCGGTGTTGTTTGCAGCATCTAAAATCTCGTTTGCCAATCTGTCTTCCATGGTCTTTTCGCCTCTCTTGCGGGAGTAGGTGGTTAACCAGCGAAGACCAAGTGCCTGACGTCTCTCAGGTTTTACTTCCAAAGGTACCTGATACGTAGCACCACCGATACGTCTTGCCTTTACTTCCAGAACAGGCATGATGTTGTTCATTGCTTCCTGGAATACTTCGAGGGCAGGCTTACCGGATTTCTCTTCAACTTGAGCAAATGCACCATATACAATCTTCTGTGCTACACCCTTCTTACCATCAAGCATGATGTTGTTGATAAGCTTGGTAACCACTTTATCGTTGTATAAAGGATCTGCTAATACATCTCTTTTCTGAACATGTCCTTTACGTGGCACGGTTCTTCCCTCCTTAATTATTCTCAATTAAATCAACGGTACTCACATGTGTCCTCTAAATGTGTTCGTGTCGAAAGAATCATATTCAGCCGCCCTATATACAGGGCATATATCGATATACCGATCGTGAAATATGAATTCCAACACGCTACTTTCACTGTTACTGCGCTCTAATGAACAGATAGAGTGAATCGTAACATTAACAATTAGTTCTGTTTGTGGTACTTTTGCCTATGGCTACTTTCCTGCCTTAGGACGCTTAGCGCCGTACTTGGAACGAGCCTGACGTCTGTTTGCTACACCTGCGGTATCGAGTGTACCACGAATGATGTGGTATCTGGTACCGGGTAAGTCTTTTACTCTTCCGCCACGGATCAAAACAACGCTGTGCTCCTGAAGGTTATGTCCTTCACCGGGGATATAGCTGGTTACTTCGATACCGTTGGAAAGACGTACTCTGGCGATTTTACGAAGTGCAGAGTTCGGCTTCTTCGGGGTAGCGGTCTTAACTGCGGTACATACACCTCTCTTCTGAGGAGACGGAGTATCGATTGCAGTCTTGTGTAAAGAGTTGTAGCTCTTCTGAAGTGCAGGAGCGGTAGACTTCTTTACAGCGGTCTGTCTTCCCTTGTGTACTAACTGGTTAATTGTTGGCATTCAAATTCACCTCCTTTTTTGCCTTGATTTGGCGCACAAAAAGACTCGCGAGTCCATGCGCGCCTTAATAGTATAACTTTGTTATTGTCGCAATGTCAATGAAAAAATTGCAAAAATACATAAAAAGCACGGGATTTTTCATCCCGTGCCTTATTTTAACTCATTTACCGGCGGATTTTTCTTTATTCTTCCGCTGCAACTGCGGTATCTGCCGGTTCATCATCCGCATATTCCGCTGCCATCTCATCCTCTAAGGAAGTGTCCAGTTTCACATCGCGGTAACGCTTCATACCGGTACCTGCAGGAATCAGCTTACCGATAATTACGTTCTCCTTAAGACCTACCAGGTTATCAACCTTGCCCTTGATTGCGGCTTCGGTCAGAACTCTTGTGGTCTCCTGGAAGGATGCTGCAGACATGAAGGAGTTGGTTGCAAGAGCAGCCTTGGTAATACCAAGGATCACATCCGATGCGGTTGCGGGCTCTGCGTCCGGATTCTCGGCTAAGAGTTTTTCATTGATATCCTCCAACTCGAGACGATCTACCAAAGTTCCGGGAAGGAGTTCGGTATTTCCGGAGGTCTCAACACGCTGCTTCTTTAACATCTGACGAACAATTACTTCGATGTGCTTATCCGCCAGATCTACACCCTGAAGGTTGTAAACTCTCTGTACTTCACGGATTAAGTAGTTCTGTACGGCACCGATTTTCTTGATTACCAGAAGGTCATGAGGATTTACACTACCTTCGGTAAGTTCGGTACCTGCTTCGATTTCCTCTCCGTCGAGTACTTTGATTCTTGCTCCGTAAGGAATTAAGTAGGTTTTCTCTTTGGAGTCACCCTTAACCGTTACCTCACGTTTCTTCTTGGTATCGTTAATGGTTACGACGCCGCCGAATTCGGAGATGATGGCAAGTCCCTTGGGCTTTCTTGCCTCGAAAAGCTCCTCGACACGGGGAAGACCCTGGGTAATATCGTTACCTGCAACACCACCGGTATGGAAGGTACGCATGGTAAGCTGGGTACCCGGTTCACCGATGGACTGTGCAGCGATAATTCCGACTGCTTCACCAACCTGAACGGCTTCGCCGGTTGCCATGTTTGCGCCGTAGCACTTCGCACAGATGCCGTTCTTGCACTTGCAGGAAAGGACGCTTCTGATGCGAACCTGTTCGATTGCTTCCCCATTCTCATCCACGCCTTCGTTAATAATTCTCTTTGCTCTGGCGGGAGTGATCATGTGGTTTGCTTTTACGATAACATTTCCGTCTTTGTCGGAAATGGTTTCTGCTGCATATCTGCCGCGAATTCTGGATTCAAGGCTCTCGATTACGGCGTTCTTGGTTTCTTCACCTTCCACACGCTTCTTTGAACCGTCCACAAATGCGGTTGCAACAATGCTCGGAATATATCCTCTGTCAGCGCAGCAGTCAACTTCACGAATAATCAGTTCCTGACATACGTCAACCATACGTCTGGTCAGATATCCGGAGTCGGCGGTACGAAGAGCGGTATCGGAAAGACCTTTTCTTGCACCGTGTGCGGACATGAAGTATTCCAAAACGTCCAGACCTTCACGGAAGTTGGACTTGATGGGCAGCTCAATGGTACGTCCTGTGGTATCTGCCATCAGACCACGCATTGCAGCAAGCTGTTTCATCTGCTGTTCGGAACCACGGGCACCGGAGTCGGCCATCATCTTAATGTTGTTATAGGAAGAAAGTCCGTCCATCAGCTCTTTGGTCAGCTGCTTATCGGTATCGTTCCAAACCTGGATAACACCTTTGTATCTTTCTTCTTCGGTACAGAAACCACGATGATAGTTTCTGGTAATTGCATCCACCTTATCCTGTGCCGCTGCCAAAAGTTCCTGCTTTACGGACGGGATGGTCATATCGGATACGGATACAGTCATCGCTGCACGGGTTGAATACTTGTAACCCATAGCCTTTACAAGGTCGAGTACCTCAGCGGTCTTGGTAGCACCGTGGGTATTGATGACTTTCTCCAAAATCTTCTTAAGCTGCTTCTTGCCAACCAGGTAGTCTACTTCGAGCTTCAGATAATCTTCCGGAGTCTCTCTCTTGATTTCGCCAAGGTCCTGAGGAAGAATCTCGTTGAAGAGGAAACGTCCCAGAGTGGACTCTACCAGGCCGCTTACTTCGGTTCCGTCTGCAAGGGTCTTGACTACTTTTACCTTAATCTTTGCATGCAGATCGATGATACCGTTTTCGTATGCAAGAATTGCTTCATTTACATCCTTAAAGAACTTGCCTTCGCCCTTAACCCCGGGTCTTTCCTGGGTCAGGTAGTAAATACCGAGAACCATATCCTGGGAAGGAACGGCTACGGGTGCACCGTCGGAAGGCTTTAAGAGGTTGTTCGGGGACAGAAGCAGGAATCTGCACTCTGCCTGAGCCTCAACACTCAGAGGAAGGTGAACAGCCATCTGGTCACCGTCGAAGTCCGCGTTGAATGCGGTACATACGAGGGGATGAAGCTTAATCGCCTTACCTTCTACAAGAATCGGTTCGAAAGCCTGAATACCGAGTCTGTGAAGAGTCGGTGCACGGTTTAACATAACCGGATGCTCGCAGATTACATCTTCGAGTACATCCCATACCACGTCATCAAGTCTTTCAACCAGTTTCTTTGCGTGTTTGATGTTCTGGCTGATTCCGCGTCCTACCAGTTCTTTCATAACGAAGGGTTTGAACAGCTCGATTGCCATTTCCTTCGGAAGACCGCACTGATAGATTTTCAGTTCGGGACCAACCACGATAACGGAACGTCCGGAGTAGTCGACACGCTTACCGAGCAGGTTCTGACGGAAACGTCCGGATTTACCCTTTAACATATCGGAAAGAGACTTCAGTGCTCTGTTTCCGGGGCCGGTTACGGCCTTGCCGCGTCTGCCGTTATCAATTAATGCATCCACCGCTTCCTGAAGCATACGCTTCTCGTTGCGGACGATGATGTCGGGAGCACCGAGATCAAGCAGTCTGCGCAGACGGTTGTTGCGGTTGATGATTCTTCTGTATAAATCGTTCAAATCGGAAGTGGCGAAACGGCCGCCGTCCAGCTGAACCATGGGACGAAGATCGGGCGGAATTACGGGAATTACGTCCAGAATCATCCATTCCGGTCTGTTGCCGGATTCACGGAAGGCTTCGATTACTTCCAGTCTCTTTACGAGTTTAGCCTTCTTCTGTCCTTTGGTGCTCTCAAGATCGATTTCTGCCTTAAGATCGGCATATTCTTTCTCAAGATCCACGGAAAGAAGCAACTCTTTGATGGCTTCCGCACCCATACCTACACGGAAGGTGCTTCCCCATTTTTCTCTTGCATCCTGATATTCGCGTTCGGAAAGAACCGTCTTTACCGCAAGATCGGATTCACCGGGATCCAGTACGATATAGGATGCAAAATATAATACCTTGTCAAGTACCTTCGGCGTAAGGTCCAGTACAAGACCCATACGGGAAGGGGTTCCCTTAAAATACCAGATATGGGAAACGGGAGCAGCAAGTTCGATGTGACCCATTCTCTCACGACGAACGCTTGCCTTGGTAACTTCAACACCGCAACGGTCGCAGACAAATCCCTTGAAACGGATTTTCTTATACTTACCGCAGTGGCACTCCCAGTCCTTGCTGGGTCCGAAAATTCTTTCACAGAAAAGACCCTTGGGTTCCGGTTTTAAGGTTCTGTAGTTGATTGTCTCGGGCTTGGTAACTTCACCGTGAGACCATTCTCTGATTATTTCAGGTGATGCCAAACCGATTCGGATGGAATCAAACGAGATCGGTTCATAAATCTCTTTATTCGCTTCAGACATTTCGGCTCTCCTTTCGCGCTCTACTCTTCTGACTCGTCACTGTCCATGTCGGAGAAATCTCCGTCGAAATCATCCTCATCCTCTGAGAAATCATCCTCGATATCGGTTAACTCGCCCTTTTCGTCAAATTCCTGTTTCTGGAATCCGAGTTTGCCCATATCTTCGCGCTCATAGTCGTAATTCTTTCTGTCACCTTCCATCTCGATGCGGTAGGTGTTGGTAGGAGCGTCAATATTTTCACGGAAAATAACTTCCTCACCGTTTTCATCCAGCACTCTCATGTCAAGGCAGAGGGACTGCATTTCCTTAAGTAATACCTTGAAGGATTCCGGAATGCCCGGGGTAGGAATGTTCTCACCCTTGATGATTGCCTCGTAGGTCTTCACACGACCGATTACGTCATCGGACTTCACGGTCAGGATTTCCTGTAAGGTGTAGGATGCGCCGTAAGCTTCCAGAGCCCAAACTTCCATTTCACCGAAACGCTGGCCGCCGAACTGGGCTTTACCGCCTAACGGCTGCTGGGTTACTAAGGAGTACGGTCCGGTAGAACGTGCATGAATCTTATCATCTACCAGGTGATGGAGTTTTAAGTAATGCATGTGTCCGATTGTTACGGGGCCGTCAAAGAACTCGCCGGTTCTACCGTCGCGAAGTCTGACTTTACCGTCACGGCTTAAGGGCACACCCTTCCAGAGTTCTCTGTGATCTCTGTTTTCATAGAGATATTCCAGAACTTCCGGAAGAAGCTCGTCTTTATGTTTCTTCTCGAACTCTTCCCATGTATCATTTACGTAATCGTTGGCAAGATCGAGAGTATCCATAATATCTTTTTCGTTTGCACCGTCGAATACGGGAGTGGCAATGTTAAAGCCAAGAGCCTTTGCAGCCAGGGAGAGGTGAATCTCAAGCACCTGACCGATATTCATACGGGAAGGTACGCCCAGAGGATTCAGTACGATATCCAGAGGACGGCCGTTGGGAAGATAAGGCATATCTTCTACGGGAAGCACGCGGGAAACAACACCCTTGTTACCGTGACGACCTGCCATCTTGTCACCTACGGAGATTTTACGCTTCTGAGCAATATAGATACGAACCTTCTGGTTTACACCGGGTGAAAGCTCGGAGTCGCCGTTTGCTCTGGAGAATACCTTTGCATCAACAACCACACCGTACTCACCGTGAGGTACCTTTAAGGAAGTATCACGAACTTCTCTTGCCTTCTCACCGAAGATTGCACGAAGAAGTCTCTCTTCTGCGGTAAGCTCGGTCTCTCCCTTCGGGGTAACCTTGCCTACCAGAATATCACCGGCGCGAACCTCTGCACCGATACGGATGATTCCGCGGTCATCGAGGTCTTTTAATGCATCTTCGCCGACACCGGGAACGTCACGGGTGATTTCTTCTGCGCCGAGCTTGGTGTCACGTGCTTCGGTTTCGTATTCTTCAATGTGGACGGAGGTGTAAACATCCTCACGTACCAGTCTTTCGCTTAACAGAACCGCATCCTCGTAGTTATAACCTTCCCAGGTCATAAATCCGATTAACGGATTCTTACCGAGAGCAAGCTCTCCTTCGGAAGTGGAAGGACCGTCTGCGATTACCTGACCCTCAGCGATGTGATCACCCTTGAATACGATGGGTTTCTGGTTGTAGCAGTTGCTCTGGTTACTTCTTACGAACTTCGCAACCTTGTATTCCATCTTCTCGCCGTCATCGCAGGTTACCTTGATTAAATCGGAAGCAACATAGGTTACGGTACCGGGTTTCTTTGCGATTACACAGACACCGGAGTCCACTGCAGTCTTTACTTCCATACCGGTTCCGATTACGGGAGCCTCGGTGAACAGAAGGGGAACTGCCTGACGCTGCATGTTGGAGCCCATCAGTGCACGGTTCGCGTCGTCGTTCTGCAAAAACGGAATCAGCGCCGTTGCAACGGAGAATACCATTCTCGGAGATACGTCCATGTAATCGAACATTTTCTTGGGATATTCCTGGGTCTCGTCTCTGTAACGACCGGAAACCATGTTGCGGACAAAATGACCTTCCGCATCCAGTTTCTCACTCGCCTGTGCAACGTGATAATTATCTTCCTCGTCTGCGGTCATATAAACCACTTCGTCGGTTACTCTGGGGTTGTTCGGGTCGGACTTGTCGACTTTACGATAAGGAGCCTCCACGAAACCGTACTCGTTGATTCTTGCATAGGATGCAAGGGAGTTAATCAAACCGATGTTGGGACCTTCAGGGGTCTCAATCGGGCACATTCTTCCGTAATGGGTGTAGTGAACGTCACGTACCTCGAATCCGGCACGATCTCTGGAAAGACCGCCGGGTCCCAATGCGGAAAGACGTCTCTTATGTGTCAGCTCGCCAAGAGGGTTGTTCTGATCCATGAACTGGGACAGCTGGGAGGATCCGAAGAATTCCTTGATGGCAGCCTGTACGGGCTTGATATTGATTAAGTTCTGCGGAGTTAAGGTGTCCGCATCCTGTGTGGTCATTTTCTCACGAACCACTCTCTCCATTCTGGAAAGACCGATACGATACTGGTTCTGCAGAAGTTCTCCGACGGCACGGATACGTCTGTTGCCCAAATGGTCGATATCGTCATCGTTTCCGATGCCATATTCAAGATGAATATTGTAGTTAATGGAAGCTAAAATATCCTCTTTGGTGATGTGCTTCGGAATCAGGTTGTGAATATTGTTCTGGATTGCATCGGTAAGCTCTTCCGGCTTCTCGGAGAACTCGTTGATGATTTTTACAAGTTCAGGGAAGTAAACAAGCTCGGTTACCCCGAGTTCCTTGGGCTCGCAGTCAATCCATTCGGTGATGTCTACCATCATATTGGAAAGAACTTTTACATTCTTTTCCTCGGTCTGAATCATAACGGACTTCACCGCTGCATTCTGAATCTTGTCCGCAACTTCTGCGCTGACGGTTTCTCCGGCCTTTGCAATGATTTCTCCGGAGTACTCGTTAACAACGTCCTCAGCCAGAACATGGCCGCGGATACGGTTGCGAAGCATAAGCTTCTTATTGAACTTATAACGTCCTACCTTGGCAAGGTCATATCTTCTTGCATCAAAGAACATGCTGTGAAGAATATTCTCGGCACTTTCCACGCTGAAAGGCTCACCGGGATGAATCTTGGTGTAAAGTTCACGAAGACCGTCCACATAAGTCTTGGCGGGATCCTTACCGAAGGATGCGATAATCTTGGGCTCATCGCCGAAGGTCTCGATAATTTCTTCGTCGGTTCCGAGTCCTAAACTGCGGATAAACACGGTAACCGGTACCTTCTTGGTACGGTCAACGTGTACATAGGTAACATCGTTGGAATCGGTTTCGTACTCCAACCATGCTCCACGGTTAGGGATAACCTGTGAAGAATATAATTTTTTACCGATTTTATCTCGGGAAATTGTATAGTAGATACCCGGGGAACGAACAAGCTGGCTGACAATGACACGCTCTGCACCGTTGATGACAAAGGTTCCGTTCTCGGTCATCAGGGGGAACTTACCCATGAAGATTTCATGCTCATTGAAGTCGTTCTTTTCCTTCTCATCGAAAAGACGCACCTTGACACGCAGGGGTGCTTCGTAAGTAATATCGCGTTCCTTACATTCTTCGATGGTATACTCTGCCTCATCTTCGTAAAGTTTGAAATCAACAAACTCCATACGAATATCGCCGCCGAAATTCGTAATCGGAGAAATGTCATCAAATGCTTCACGTAAGCCGTCTTTCAAAAACCAGTTGTAGGAGTTCTTCTGTACCTCAATCAGGTTGGGCATCTGAAGCACTTCTTTCTGGCGCTGATAAGACATACGCATACTGTTGCCGTTCACAATAGGACGTATTCTGTTCTTTTCCATTGGCACTCGCGACCTTCTTTCCTTATTTTATCGCGCAATCGGGGCGCAAGGGGACCCTTACCCACAATAGCGCATTGTCCATTATATCAAAAAAAGCAATCGATTGTCAACAACAAATTCGATTGCTTTTTTTATTCTTTTAAAATTTATAATCCGGAACTCTGAATTACTTTAAGGTAACCTTAGCGCCTTCAGCCTCAAGTTTGGTCTTAAGCTCTTCAGCTTCTTCCTTGGAAACGCCTTCCTTAACGTTCTTGGGAGCGCCGTCAACAAGATCCTTAGCTTCCTTAAGTCCAAGACCGGTAGCATCACGAACAACTTTGATAACCTTAACCTTGTTAGGACCTGCTTCGGTAAGTTCTACATTGAACTCGGTCTTCTCTTCTGCTGCTGCACCTGCATCGGTAGCTGCTGCTGCAACAACAACGCCTGCTGCTGCGGATACGCCGAACTCTTCCTCACATGCCTTTACTAAGTCGTTTAATTCAAGTACGCTAAGCTCTTTGATAGCGTCGATAAATTCCTGGGTAGTTAATTTAGCCATTTTAATTTTCCTCCGTTTTAGTTTAAGTAATTGTTATGCTTCTGCGCCTTTTTGCTCTGCAATCTGATTCAGGACGCGAGCCATATTGGCAATAGGTGACTGCATACTTCCGAACAATCTTCCGAGAAGTTCTTCTCTGGAAGGAATTGCGGAAATAGCCTTGATTCCGTCTGCATCGTAAACGGTACCTTCCACAACGCCACCCTTAACTTCAAGCTTTTCAGCCTTCTTTGCAAAATTGCAAATGATTCTTGCGGGTGCTGTTGCATCTTCTGTTGAGTAAGCCATTGCACTGGGGCCTTCCAGATAAGAAGTTAATCCTTCGAAGTCGGTTCCCTTGAATGCAAAGTTCATCATGGTGTTCTTATATACCTTGTAGGTTACGTTCGCTTCGCGAAGTGCTTTACGAAGGTTGGTATCCTGCTCTACGGTAAGTCCGCGGTAGTCAACAAGCACTACAGACTTCGCATCTTTGATACCATTGGAAATCTCTTCCACGATGGGCTTTTTCTGTTCAACTTTAGCCATTCTTTTTTCCTCCTTTTAGATTTTCTCTGCCGAAAAGGAGTTTTCATGCTCTCTGTACCGTTTGGTACCTAAAATAGAAAACCTCCTGCCGCAAGGACAAGAGGTCAATTTATCACATTCCATCTCACTCATCCTCGGTAGGCGCATCGCTTACGCCGCTTATCCGCGGCACCTACTGTCTTCGGCACGGTCGTTTTTGGCGACCTTGATTAGATTAACACACCCATACGGTCGGTGTCAATGAATTTCTTTCTTTTTCCGCTGTTTTCTTCGGGATGACCGATTTCTACTCTCCGAGAACATCCATTTTAGCGGCAAGCCAGATATCGCCCCGTTTTACAAACACCACGCGGTAAGCGTTCTTAAGCTCGTAGTTGTACCGTTTGTACCAGCTTGATGCCTGCATCTCGGCGTCGTAGGAAATCGTGCAGACGAAGCAGTCATCGCTGATGCGGTGAATATTCTCGTAGCGCAAATCCTTATACTCCGTCTTCGTGGCGGATGCCCAGATCATCGCATCCCTGGAATTGGCCACATAGCGGTAAAGTTCCGTGCCCGGCAGGATTTTTCCGAGCAGAGCGTAGTAATTTCCGGACTGAAAGGCATACGCGGAATAATGCATATAGGCTTCAAAATATCCTTTTGCCACCATGGACAGTTCCTCATCGTTTCCGTCATCGGCAAAGACATAGAACGAATCTCCGGTGGTGGCAAGAATGCTGCCCTTCTCCCCGTCGGCAACCGTCACCTCGGGAGGTAAGTAAAGACCGTTCAACTCATAGGTAAGAACCGGGTAGGTTTTGCCGGCTGCGAATTCATCCAGTCCTTCAACCAGATTTTTCGCCCCTCCCGCAGCATCATCCCGGGTCAGTTCGGCTCCGTTTACGCAAACCTTTAAATCCTCCGGTGCATGAATCACAACGCGGTATTTGCCGGTGGATGCCTGATAATAATATTTGCCGTCTTTTTCGGTATAGGAAAGAACTTTTCCTTCCGCATCGGTAACTTTTAAATCCCTGTAAAGCGGTCCGATCCGGTATTCTTCAAAAACCGGAATCTCTGCGCCGCGACTCTCAATATCGCTTAAGTCGGGAATTTTCACCTCTTCGTCCGCAAGATACGCTTCCGTGATTTCTTTTCCGTTTAAATATGCCTTTTCTCCGGGTAAAATATCCACCACAACATCCGCGGAGGGCAGAGCATCCGTTACGGACGAAACATGGATGGATTCCACTTCCCAGTAATTTCGTCCGAATCCCGGGGATTCTCCCTTTACTTTCAGGGTAACGTCAAAGACAATTCCCGCGCCGCACTGAACCACAAACGAAGGATTCTCTTCGGTGGAGCGTTTGTTGTCGCTTCGGTAGGACATTTCCTTTGAAAGATCCACGGTTTTCAGATAATCTTCGTAAAGTTCGATTTCATTCTCATATTCTGTGACATCCAGACGAAGATCCGTCTTCGCAAGACCGATTAATACATCCGCATCGTTGTTTTTTAACAGTTCCTCGACCGTGGCCTCCGGCCTGGTCACTTCGTAAATGGCAAGGTAACGGTATAAAAAGACGCACAGACCCAGCCCGAGAAGGAGCATTGCCCCTGCCCAGATTCCGAGGAACGCTCCCCAGGGGAGGCGCTTCTTATTCTGTTTTTCCGGCTTTTCACTCACCTGTAAGGTTCCGGTTTCAGCCGCCGTTTTTGTTTCTTCCATCTTGTTTTTTTTCGTGTTTCTATTGTTTTTTGTGATTCTATTCTCTTTTTAAAATCCGGTTCGGATTCTCAGTTTCCCGAACCCGTCCATTCTTTATCAAGAACGATGAATCCCGTCGGGATTCTTCTCGGACCGGTTACCGATGCACAATGATTAATGATTTCCCCGTCATATACCATTACGGAGGACGATCCGCCGTCAAGGTTTCCGGCATTTACCGCTCCGTATTCGAGCATGATATCCGCCACATCCTGCATGGTGGCACCAAGCGTATTAATACTGCGTCCGTCGAGAACAAGTAATAGCAGCGCTCCGTCTTCCCTCTGTCCGAGAGCGGTTCTCGGATTCACGCCGCCGCCCATGTTTTTCTTCTGCACTTCTCCGTTGATGATAAGGGAAGATGCCAGACCGTCATGCGTAACGAAACTGACCGCCCAGAGCATTCCTTTATCCAGAGCATCCTGGGCCTTCATGGCTCCCACATGCAGAATTCCGTCATTGTCAATCCCTACCATGTGGTAAGTCCCCTGAGGACTTCCGTAGAGAATTTTACCTTCGGAGATTACGAGTCCCTGAGGGGTTCCGCCGTCGCCGCGTCCGTTTTCGTCGTTAAACCCGCCGGCATTGACTCCCGCAATTCCGTTATATTTCTTTACCATGTCGGTAAGCTGAAGTCCGGGCTGGCTTCCGAAACCGTTGTTGGTTCCGAGAATAACCTGCTTCGGATTCTTTACAATCAAAAGTTTGCCCTTACATGTACCTTCCGCGATATCGATCAGTTCGACACTGTCCTCTTCGGAAACGTTTTGTACATCCGCCGGATGAATCAGGGAAGTGTTAATCTGCTCGGTCTGCAGATCTTCCGTGCTGACAGACTTGTATTCTTCGATTTCTTCTTCGGTCAGGAAAATATTGCTCACCCAGCGAATCGCCGAAGTCTCGCGCACGGAGCGCGTAAACATTCTCGTCGCCGTAGGGGACGGACCTTTCTCCATCACCCAGACCACGCCCAGCAGAATAAGAAGGAGACACGCCAGCGTGACTCCCGCGAGAGAAAAGATTCTTCCCATTATTTTTGCTGCTTTTCCTGTTTTTTTGTTCATTCCAACCTGTCTTTAGTTCTGTTTATGATTCCGGGTCTTTAAGTAAAAATCGCCGGGGTAACAATACCCCGGCGGTCTTAGTTTCATTCAATTAAAATTTTGCGCTGTTAACTTTTACGCCGGGTCCCATGGTGCTTGTAAGGGTTACGCTTCTTAAGTACTGACCCTTTAAGGTGCTGGGTTTTGCCTTGATAATGGCAGCCATCAGAGCATCAAAGTTCTGAAGCAGCTGTTCCTCGGTGAAGGAAGCCTTACCGATGGGGCAGTGAATGATGTTTGCCTTATCCAGTCTGTATTCAATCTTACCGGCTTTAATATCGTTGATGGCCTTGGTAACGTCCATTGTTACGGTACCTGCCTTGGGGTTGGGCATGAGTCCTTTAGGACCGAGCACCTTACCGAGACGACCTACAACACCCATCATGTCGGGAGTTGCAACAACTACGTCGAAATCAAGCCAACCTTCGTTCTGAATCTTCGGAATCAGTTCGTCGCCGCCAACAAAATCAGCGCCTGCTGCCTCTGCTTCGGCAACCTTGTCGCCTTTTGCAAAAACAAGTACACGAACGGTTTTACCGGTTCCGTTGGGAAGTACAACCGCACCACGGATCTGCTCTTCTGCATGACGTCCGTCGCAACCGGTTCTGATGTGAATCTCAACTGTCTCATCGAACTTTGCGGTAGCGGTCTTCTTTACCAGTGCGATCGCATCGGCAGGATCGTAAAGCACGCTTCTGTCTACCTGCTTCGCAGCTTCGTTATATTTCTTACCATGTTTCATTTTCATTACCTCCTTGTGGTCGAATGCCTCTCGGGCTCCCACTTCTGTGCTTAGTCTTCTACTACGATACCCATGCTGCGGGCGGTACCTTCGATCATGCTCATTGCTGCTTCAATGCTGGCTGCATTTAAATCCGGCATTTTAAGCTCTGCAATCTCACGAACCTTAGCCTTGGAAATCTTTGCAACCTTTTCCTTGTTGGGCTTACCGGATGCTGATTTCAAGTTGCATGCTTTCTTAAGAAGAACTGCAGCAGGCGGAGTCTTGGTAACAAAGCTGAAAGATCTGTCTGCATATACTGTGATGACAACGGGGATGATCAAGTCACCCTGATCTGCTGTCTTTGCGTTGAACTGCTTGGTGAATTCAACGATGTTTACACCATGCTGACCCAGTGCAGGACCAACAGGGGGTGCCGGTGTTGCTTTGCCGGCAGGAATCTGAAGTTTGATATAACCTGTAACTTTCTTTGCCATTTTGGCTACCTCCTAATAATTGTGGTTTGGCGCTGCGCCCTTCGGCGAAGCTCCCACTGCCTTACCGTAAAATATTACGTCAGGCAACTTCTTGCTCTATATAAAAGGATATGCCCTTTTATACCTTCTTTACATCGGCAAAGCCGATTTCTACCGGAGTCTCGCGGCCGAACAGATCCACGTTGATAACAACAACCTGCTTGCCTTCGTCTACACGCTTTACGACGCCCACGGTATCCTGCCAAACACCGGAAACAACGGAAACCGTATCTCCTTCTTTGACATCGAGGTGAATCTTTCTTTCACTCTCATCCATATTGAACATGCGCATTTCCTCTTCGGTAAGGGGAACGGGCTTGCTTCCGGGTCCCACGAAGCCGGTAACGCCTCTGGTATTACGAACCACATACCATGCATCGTTGTCGTCTGCGTCCATATGAATCAAAACATAACCCGGTAAGAGTTTCTTCGAAACCGTCTTCTTGGTGTTGTTCTTTACTTCCACAACATCCTGCATGGGAACACGGACCTCGAGAATTTTCTCTTCCAAATGACGGTTGACGATTGCCTTCTCGATGTTGGTCTTAACATTATTCTCATAGCCGGAGTAGGTATGAACAACATACCAGCCCATGCCTTTTCCGCTCTTATTGCTGGACTGTCCGATATCATATGCTTCTTCGGCAGCGGCTTTCGCAGCCTCGGTAGCATCCTTAATCGCTTCAGCCTTGGCACTTTCAGCGTTCTCGGCAACTGCGGTTTCTTCGGTTACGCTAGTTTCCAAAATCTCTTTCTCTTCCATTTATAAACCTCGTCTTACAGATTAACTAATTTGTCTATGCCGGTCTTTGCAAGGAAATCAATTCCCGCAATCAGGGCAGAGCAAACAACAGTGATTACGGTAACCAGTAAGGTCTGCTTAATCACGTCGTTTCTCGTAGGCCAGGTAATCTTCTTAAACTCACGCTTTACTCCATGAAAGAAATTCGGCTTGTTTTCCTTCTTTGTTGAATCTGCCATTTCGGATCCTTTCAATTATAAGAGAAACTTATTTGGTTTCTTTGTGTAAAGTATGTGCCTTGCAGAATCTGCAATACTTCTTGGTTTCCATTCTGTCGGGATGAGTCTTCTTATCCTTCGTAGTGTTATAGTTACGCTGTTTGCATTCTGTGCATGCCAAAGTAATTCTAGTACGCATTTCTTCACCTCCACTCGTATGCCGAGTAAACCATAATTCCTTATTTTTAAGGCCTTTTCCGAAATTAAAGTGCACAAAAAAAAGACCTAAAAAATCAATCTCGCCTATGTAGAATAGCACAGCTTTCCATACTCGTCAACAAATATTTTACGTTTATGAAAAGGAAAAATTCGGGAAGGAAACATTTCGTTCCTTCCCGAAAGCTGTCTTTCTTATTCTCCGAGTCCGCTTTCAATCGCATTTACAAGATGCTCCAACGCTTCTTTCTCGTCCACGCCCTCGCAAATGAGTTTGATTTCATCACCGCTTTTAACGCAGGCCCCCAAAACGCTTAATACACTCTTGGCATTTGCCGTGCTGTCACGGAATTGAAACGTAATCAGGGATTTATATTTGATTGCCTCTTTGCAGAGGTTACCGGCCGGTCCCAGGTGCAGACCCGTCGGGTTCTTGATAACTACGCTCTGACTGACCATTTGCGTACCTCCAATCCATTCAGTTTTTGTATTGCTATCCCCTAAAATGCATCTTGTCTTCCCCCGAAGAAAAAATGCGAAATAACTTGTAACCCTGTGCTTATTATACCATATTATAAACCGGCAAGTAAACCTTATCTTACAGCATGGTATGCGTAATCAGTTCCGCCAGTTTGTTGGCTTCTTCTTCAATCAGCTTCTGATCCTTGCCTTCAATCATGACACGAACCATGGGCTCCGTTCCGGAGGGACGGATTAAAACCCTGCCTTCGCCGGCAAACTTTTTATTCAGCTCCTCAATTGCCTCGGCGATTTCGGGATACTCCAGGTAATGCTCTTTCTTATGGTTCGGAACCTTTGCGTTTACAAGTGCCTGCGGAAGAACTTCCATAATGGAAGCAAGTTCGGAAAGGGTCTTTCCCGTATCCACTACAACCTGCAGAAGTAAAAGTGCGGATAAAAGGCCGTCACCGGTGGTGTTGCGGTCCAGGAAAATAATATGTCCGGACTGCTCGCCGCCCAGATTGTAACCATGTTCCTTCATATGTTCCAGAACATAACGGTCGCCGACCTTGGTCGTCTCAAGGTTGATTCCCTCTCTCTTGGCCATTAAGGTCATACCCAGGTTGCTCATTACGGTTACAACGATGGTATCCTGCTTTAAGGTACCGCGTTCCTTCATATAATTACCGATGATGGACATAATCTGGTCGCCGTCTACAAGCTTGCCGTTCTCATCTACCGCAAGAAGTCTGTCTGCGTCGCCGTCGAACGCAAGTCCCAGGTTCGCTTTCTCATAAACAACTCTTGCGCAGAGCTCTTCCATATGAGTGGAACCGCAGTTTGCATTGATGTTGGTTCCGTCCGGATTGTTGTGAATGGCTACCACGTTGGCTCCGAGCTCTTTTAAGGCTTCCACGGAGGTATAATAGGAAGCGCCCTCCGCGCAGTCCACAACGATTTTTAAATTGGAAAGGTCCACGTTGACGGAACGGATGGAGTGGTTAATGTACTCTTCTCTTGCGTCCGTACGGTATTTGATTTTTCCGACACCGGAACCGGTGGGGAAATTTACGCCTTCCATGTTGCTCTTGATTAAGGCTTCGATTTCGTCTTCCATGGCATCGGGAAGTTTGTATCCGTTGCCGTCGAAAAACTTGATTCCGTTGAATTCAACAGGGTTGTGGGATGCGGAGATTACAACACCGGCATCCACTTTGTATTTCTTGGTAAGGTAAGCAACCGCAGGGGTGGGAAGCACTCCCACGTATACGGCATTGGCTCCTACGGAGCAGGCGCCCGCCATCAGTGCATTTGCAAGCATGTCGCCGGAAATTCTGGTATCGCAGCCAACCATAATGGTCGGCTTATGGTTGGTTTCCTTGGATAATACATAGGCTCCAGCCTGTCCGAGCTGCATTGCAAGAAGCGGAGTTAGTTCCTCGTTTGCAACTCCTCTGACGCCGTCAGTACCAAACATTCTTCCCATACTTTTGTCCCTCTTTCTGATTGTTATTTTATTGTAAAATCATTTCCTCTACAGATCCGAAATCCGGATGTGAAGCTTGCCCTCTTCCAAATGAACACCGGTAGGAAGTTCAACGGTCGGCTCAATGTAATAATTGCCTGCCGGAAGTTCCGTCATATCGTTATCGTTCATGTAATCCGCGATATCAATCACAAAGCTTAAGCTCTTTTCGTCAATTTCCTCAAGTCTGTCGGACAGACCGAAAATACGGATTTCCAGTTCGCCATTTCTAACAAGGGTATTGTCATCCACGATTTCCATCTTCTTTCCGGTAGGAAGCCCTTTGGCAGAAATGCTCTTTACGTCCTTTTTCAGATTCATGTAAACTTCTTTCTGAATTACGGCCGTAACGGTGGTCACACCGGAAAAATCTTTGGACGCGAATTCAATGTTCGTCGGCAGGTAATCTTCCAGGTCAATGGTAAAGGAGGTATTGTTCCTTGCTCCTTCCACGGAAAGATCCTGACCCTGGACATAAATGGCTTCAACGGCATCCAGACGGGATTTCTTGCCGCAGATATATACCTGCTCCACTTTTGCCTGTGTCTTGTCCGAAAGCGCATATCCTTCTTCCGGGGTGCCCGTAAACCGGTAAACAACCGGAACAATTTTGGTATACAGAATTTCCTGATTGATGCTTACCTTAGCGATATTCATGTTCAGTCTCGGAGACTCCACCACTTCACCCTTCTTGTCGTACAAAACAATCGGGATGGAAGCCGAAACATCCGCCGTAGCATTGGTAACATCCACTTCGGCTCTTGCGGTCTCGATGGTGGATACGATGGATTCCGGTCCGGAAATTTCCACCTGGTTTAAATCAAGCGAACGGTTTCCGACAATATATCCTTCGGACGGTGTACCGTTTGTCTGAATGTAGATTCGCTTGGATACTTTCGACAGTTTCTCGACCTCGAGCTTGACATTCTCATCGGAAAGCCGGATGGAGTCGAGCTCATTGGCGGATTTGTTGCATGTTGCCTTAATGGTTAAGGTGTTCATGCTGGTCAAATCCTTCATATCCGCCGTCGCAGAAATATTTTCCTTGGAAATCTCCTCGATTACGCTCCGGCGTCCGGTAATGGTTACCGTGACATAGTTCGACTCATCGAGAATATCATAGCAAAGGCCCTGTTTTTCAAGTTCCGCGGCATTGAGAATCTGCACCTCAACTCCGGAGAACTGGATGCTCTTTGCGGGATCGTCGATATTTACAACGATTAACCACAGAATGACCGCAAAAACAATGGCCAGAATTTTCAATTCTAAGTTATGCGTCAGCTTTTCCTTCATTTGCCTTTTGCTCTAAACCGTTTTCCCCTTTGCCGGGTTCTTCTTTCTTATCTTTCTTATCTTCCTTGTCGTCTTTTTTGCTTCTCTTAAAGAAACTGAACTTGCTTTCCTGCAGTCTCTTGTCCTGAACGATTTCCAGTTTCTTGCGCAGTTCCGATACTTCCAGCGCACGGTAAATTTCTCCGCCGTATGCCACACTGACTTTTCCGGTTTCCTCGCTGACAATGACCGTCATGGAATCCGTATTCTCGGAAATTCCGACCGCCGCCCTGTGTCTGGTTCCGAGTTCCTTGCTTAAGCTTCGGTTGTCGGATAACGGCAGGTAACAGGTGGCCGCCGCCACACGGTCTCCGCGAACAATCACAGCGCCGTCGTGAAGCGGGGTATTATGCTCGAAAATATTAATCAGAAGCTGGCTTGTCACCACCGCATCCACGGCAATACCCGTTCTTTCATACTCTCCGAGCGGAGTATCGCACTCGATTACAATCAGCGCACCGGTTTTTGCACGGCCCATTTCGTAACTTGCAACGATAATCTCATTTAATGTCTTGTCGGAGAAACGGCATTCCACCTTCTTGTCGTCCAGCCTTGCGATGGCCGTAATAATGTTCGTATGACCCAGATCTTCGATCAGACGCCTGATTTCCGGCTGCAATGCCACGATGATGGCAATGGATACCAGGGTAAACAGGCTCTTTGCCAGCCAGATAATGGTGGTCATGTCAAAAATCACCGCAATGGCCATAAAAACAAGAACAATGGCAAGGCCCTTAACGATGGACCATGCCCTTGTATTCTTCACCCAGACCATAATCTCATAAAGGATGAATGCCAGAAGGATGATTTCCACCACATCCGGAATTCCTACCTTCGGAAGACGAAAGGCCGAAAAATATTCACTTGCCAGATTTGCGATTCTTTCCATCTTCTCTTTCCGTGTTATCGTTTACCGCTTTCACCTTTTTAACCTTCCTTTCGGAAGTGGAAAGCGTAACCTTCGGAACCGCCTTTACAAAGTAATAATAATCGTCATCCTCGAACTGGACCTTTTCCGTTCGGGCATAGTCCAGATTGAAGGCGAAAAATTTCACAACATAAGCTACCGCGAAACCGATGATGGTTCCGATGATGGTTCCGAGTACCGGAACCTGGGTATTCAGTGCCAGATCCCCGACAAAGAGAATCAGCACGTTCAGAAGCGCACCCACAATCATGGCGATGGTCCATGCATGATCGATGTTCATGCGGCGAACCAGATAAACGGCCAGCGTTGCCGCAACGAATGCCACAACCGCTACCATCATGCCCTTGTTTGTGACGATGCCCTCGATAATCGATTTTAACTTCGTGGCCATCTCGGTCATTTTGGCTTCACTGCCGGACTTTGAAATACCCGCTATAAAATGCAGGCAATAGTAGGCAATGACACCACATCCCACGCTGACGCAGGTTCCCGG
>ODAJ011964366.1_pt1 | contig 20158 bp, 21 predicted proteins | sample 1539241 | NCBI WGS metagenome assembly ODAJ01 (sample SAMN02144231, study PRJEB22623) | gut metagenome | biome: sheep rumen | host: Ovis aries | place: New Zealand | reverse complement strand
TAGGCTTCACATTAGCATGGTCGCCTACAAATGCGCCGCCATCGGCTAAAATTATTTTTGTTTTTTTTGAATTTAATCAGCGTTTCCATAAATAAAAAACAGAGTGAGTTCCAAAATCAGACACACTCTGTTTTTTTGTTAAGTAAATAGTCAATGATATTCGTATTCCGCAGAAATAAATTTCTGCTACATACTCAAAAATAAAGACGGTTTAAACCCTTTCCGCAATTTCGTAAAGCAGTGTTTTTGTGTCCTCAAAGCCGAGACAGGGGTCGGTTATGCTCTTGCCGTAAACGTGCGGCTCACTTCCGTTCTGATTGCCCTCCACAAGATAGCTTTCTATCATCACGCCCTTGACCATCTGCTCTATATCGGTGTTGTAGCTGCGCGAATGTAAAACTTCTTTTACTATACGCGGCTGCTCAAAGAACTTCTTGCCCGAGTTTGAGTGGTTAGCATCCACAATAACGGCAGGATTGAGATAACCGCCCTCAATATACATATTATAGGCAAGGCGAAGATCCTCGTAATGGTAGTTGGGCAGATTATTGCCGTGCTTGTTGACCGAACCGCGCATTATGGCGTGCGCAAGCGGATTGCCCGTAGTCTTTACCTCGTGACCGTTATAAAGGAAGTTGTGTGAATGCTGTGCAGCCCTTATCGAATTGAACATAACGGTAAGGTCGCCGCTGGTGGGGTTTTTCATGCCCACTGCACAGTCTATGCCGCTTGCGGTAAGACGATGCTGCTGGTTTTCAACACTGCGTGCGCCTATTGCTATATAGCTTAAAAGATCGGATACAAAGGGCAGGTTTGAGGGATAGAGCATCTCATCCGATACGGGCATTCCCGTTTCTTCGATAACGCGGATAAAAAGCTTTCTTATGGTCAGCAGACCTTCAAGCATATTCGGCGCTTTTGTCGGGTCGGGCTGGTGCATCATGCCCTTGTAGCCCTCGCCTGTAGTACGCGGTTTGCCCGTGTAAACGCGCGGCACTATAACAAGCTTGTCCTTTACTTCCTCGCGCACTTCTTTCAGTTTACCCATATATTCCATCACCGCATCTTCGTCATCTGCGGAGCAGGGACCTATAACAACGATGAACCTGTTGTCTTTTCCCGTAATAACGTCGGCTATCTGCCTGTCGTTCTCCTTTTTGGTCTGTGCCGCTTCCGCCGATAAAGGCACAAGCGAAATAACGGCTTCGGGCGACGGTATCGCCCTTACATTTGTAAAACTCATTTATATTACCTCTTTCTTTTTATATTATTAAGTTATATTCGGTTAACTTGTTTTTTTATTATAAAACATTTTTGCAAATTAATCAAGAGGAATGAAAAATTTTGAGTTTTAATAGTTGTTTAAGATAAATTATTGTTTTTGCTCGTTGTCACTTCCGTAAACCCCTCAGTCAGCCTGCGGCTGCCAGCTCCCCTGAAAGAAGGGGAGCCGAGACTAATGCAACTTTTCAATTATAGTAAGCGTTGCATTAGCCGAGGGAGCGCAGCGACCGTGCCTCCCCTTTAGCGTAAGCGATCAGGGGAGGGGGACCGCGCGTAGCGTGGTGGAGGGGTTTACGGCAGCAAGATAGCAGCGATAAACAATAATTTTTCTTTTAAAGAAATGGCAAAACTCAAAACTCACCCCCTATGTATTGCAAAAACCGACACATTATGTTACAATATAATTATTGATATCGGAAAAAGGGGTGGTGCTATGGACAATGAGAAGAAAAAGGGGCTTTCGCTCAAAACAAAACTTATAATAGCGGTGTTTTTTATCGGTGCGCTGTTTTTTTCATACCTTACATACGGTACACTCAAACTGATGTCTTCGGGCGAATGGGGCAAAAATGCTTCACAGAACGTAAACGATCTTTTGCTCGGTGAGGAGGGCAAGGTCACTACGGTCACGCAGGCGGAGCTTGAAAAGGTGATACGCACGGCAAAGCTTTATACTGCCGAATATCCGTATAACGGCTATGCGACAGTGCGCGGTGACAACGGCAAACCGAAGTATTATGTGGCTTATGAGGGCATCATCCGTGCAGGCGTGAACACCGATAAGATAACTGTAGATATAAACGAGGACGAACGCAGTATTGTAATACGTCTGCCGTATATAGAAATGGCGGACCCGATAATTGATGCAGGCACGCTGGAATATATTTTCACAAGCTCGCGCTATAATGTCGGCGTAAATTCAAGCGAGGCATATAATGCCGCCATAGTTGACCTTAAAACAAAGGCACTCAATGACCAAAATATGCGCGAAGTTGCCGAGAACTCGGCGAAAACGGCAATAAAAGCGCTTGTCGAGCCGTGGGTCAACAACATAAATGAGAATAATTACACCGTGACCGTCCTTGCAAACGGCGAGGATGCGCCCGAAAACACGGCAAAGGAGGGTGAGTGATATGCGCAGATACCTTATTGCATTTTGCGTTATGCTTGTCCTTTCGGGCTGCGGCAAACAGGCGGCGCAAGGCACACAGACCGCGCAGAACACTAAAAGCGGTGCGGCTGCCGTAACAAATGTGCCCCGTATCGACAGAATAAAAAACATCTGCCGTCTTTCCACCCTGAAATGCTATTATCACAATATCGCAAAATCCACCAAAACCCCCGGAACGGGCGCGGTGCATTTCGGCGAGAAAGAACGCTCGTTCTGGATAGAATACACGGGAATGGCGGAGATATCCTATGATGCGGAAAAAATCAAAATGTCGCAGGATGGAAATATTATCACCATCACCCTGCCGCATCCCGATATAAGCTGCACGGTAGACCCGAACTCGTGGACGCCCGAGTCGCACGTTGAGTCGGAAGACAATATTGCAAACCCCAATCCGATAACCATGCAGGACTGCACGCAGGCAATAAATGCCGCACAGACCGAGATGCAGGCAAAGACCGAGAACAACATCGCACTTTTGAATGCCGCAGAGGAACAGGCAAAAGAGCTTATAACAAACTATATTGACCGTATAGGCGAGGTATCGGGCACAAAATACACGATAATCTGGCAGACGGAGGACAATGCTCAGACATCGGAGTCCGAAAAATAATCCGTAATGCCCATATATATCGCCCATGCAGTGCGTTTTTGGTATTCGGGCGTGTTGAGCGCCGCATTTTCGGGCGGATTGCTCAAAAAACCGCATTCCACTATAACGCTGGGCACCTTGCTGTTTTTCAGTATATAATAACTGCCGTTCGGCTTTTCAATGCGCTTGTTTTCGGCTATGGCGGACTTTTTCAGCCGCTGCTGGATATTGGCGGCAAGCCGTTTTCCGCTTTCGGAATTTTTATAATAAAATACCTGCGCGCCCCTTACCTCGGGTGAGGGGTAGCTGTTTTGATGAATGCTGACAAAAAGGTCGGGGCTGCTGTCTTTTACGATAAGCAGGCGGCTTTTTAAGTCGGCATTTTTTCTGTTTGCAAGGGCTTCGTCTTCGCTTCTTGTTACGGTCACGACTGCGCCGCTCTGTTCAAGATAGCCCTGTAGAAGCCGCATTATTTCAAGGTTTATCGCCTTTTCTTCCGTGCCGTTTTCCGCAACTTTTCCGGGGTCGAAACCGCCGTGCCCCGCATCGAGAACAATATGTTTTTTATGTACGGGCAGGGCTGCCGCAGGCGCGGTGCGGTTATAGTAAACGTGCGCCGTACCGATAAAAATAAGTGCGATATATAAATAAGTCAGTATATTATTTTTTTGCATATCCAAAACTCCTTATTTGCCCAGAACTACCTCTCCGAGCAGTTTTGCAAGCACTTCAATGCTGTTGTTTACCTCTGCGCGCGTGTTGGTCTGCGCACCAAGCTCAATAAGCATACTTTTGTCAAGCATATGCAGCGAATAACGGTAGGCATTGAGATATATCTTCCTGCTCAGCCCCGGATAATTCCTGTCAAGCGCAAGCTGCATTTTCAGGCTCAAAGCAAGGTTTTGCCGCAGATACGGATTTTCAAGCCCCACACCGACCGCAGCGCCGTTTTCGTTTTTTTGACAAAGACCGTTGAAAAACATTATTTTTGCATAGTCTTTCCCTTTTGTCCTTTTCACAAGCCGCACATTGTCGGAAACACCGTCACGGTGCAGGTCTATGGCAAGCTCAACAGACGGATTTTCTTCAAGCACACGTCTTATATACGGCTCTGCACGCTCATAAGCGCCGTTTCGCATCATTTTGCCGTTTTGCATATCAAAATCCTCGGTGACGTGCAGCACTTTCACCCCGTACTGCGTTTCAAGCAGCTGTTTGAGATACTCTCCCGCACCCACAACGCCCTCCGCCTTGCAGGTGCTGTCGGCATACAGCTCGTTTGCGTGAGTATGGAAAATAAGTATTTTCGGCTCGTTTCCCACTGTATTTATGCGGCAGTCCTCGGCAAGCAGCTTTGGTATGTCAAACAGATCTTCCGTCATTATCGTCTTTTTGTCAACGGCATAAATATAGCGCATAAGGTCGGGGATACCGTTAAGCTGCGATATATCGTAAGTCTCCGCCTTGTACGCTTCAAGCTCGCCTGCCGTGGTTAGTTTTGCGGGCGCAAGTTCATAAAACCGCGCTTGTGCCGTCGCCGCAGGCTCAATTTTTTCGGTTTTTGTATGTATATATATAAGCAAAAGCACAAGTCCTGCCAATATTGCGGCAAAGACCGTGCTTCTGCGCAGTTTTCCCCTTTTTTTCATTTTTTCCTCCCGATAAAACCCGACTTAAAGAAGATAGGCAAGCGCATACAGCATACCTGCTCCCGGCAGTCCGAGCAGACCGCAGACCGCTGCGGTAAACGGATTTATGCCTACACACAGCCCGAAAGGCGAAAACAGTATATCCAGCACAAATATGCCCGCGCTGCCTGCCGCTGCGCGCAGTACTATATTGAAAACGCGCATCACTGCACCTCGTCGGACTCTTTTGCCCTGCTTTCACGGCAAAGTCTGATATAAAAATTGTATTTGTGCTGCAAAGATTTTATCTCGTATATAAGCGCATCTATCATATCGCTGTCGGTCGCGTAATTCAGCCTGCTGCGCGCTGTTGCAAGCTGCTCTTTTATTATCCCGATCGCTTCGCTCCATTGTCCCTGCATGGCTTTTTCCTCCCTTTTGCGCCTTGTATAATAAGTATATGCACTCTTAAAAATAAAAATACACCTAAATTGATCTGAGTTTTTCAAATAAAAAAGTAACACTTTTGAGCGCTGTTGTATCGCAAAAAACAGAAAACAAAAAAGGCTGCCGCAATTTATACGACAGCCTTTTGCTGATATACTGTTATTGATTTTTTACTGGATAAGATACGGTTTTTCAAATGTAGCGGAAAGCATAATATAGCTGCGCTTATTATCCTCAACAGCCTTTTCTGCATTAAGCACGCCAAGTCTTGCCTGCTTTACCGTAAATTCGGTAGCCATGCCTGCATTGTAGCTTACCACTGCGGAATTGTAGTTAATGATAGCCGTTTCAACATCAAGTTTAAGCTGCTTGTCTTTGAGTGCCAGCTGCTGGAGCTGATGATAAGCGGAGCGGATGTTCTTTTCAAGGGTATCCTTGCCGTCCTTTAAGGAACGCTCTGCGGAGTTAAGGTCGTTCTGCACACCCTTGCGCGACTCGGTAACAAGCGCATCCGTTGTTCTGTTTGCGTACTCGGCAATGGTAACATTACCGTCAAGCACCTTGATATTGGGCGCACTCTCACGCTGTTTCACAACAAATGTTTCAAGGTCGAAGTTTGAAAGGTCGCTGACTTCCTTGTCGGACTCAACATAAACATCTGTTTTTGCATCAAGACCGAGAGTGAAGTTGAGTGCCTCTTTCTGTGTAGCAAGGCTCTCGTTTGTGAGTTCAAGGTTTTTCTCCAGCTCTTCCTGTGCAAGCTCTGCCTTTTTAACATCCACATCACTTGCATAGCCGAGGCTGTTTTTAAGCTTTGTATTTGCAAGGTCTTCCGCATTGATAGCAATGCTCTGTTCAAGCAGCTGCTTTGCGACTTCCGTGCCCTTGATAGCGTTTATCTGGCTTAAAAGGGTTATCTCGATACCGTCGCGCACCATCTGTTCGTTTACCTTTGTAAGGCTCTGCTGAACATCTATCCTCTTCATTGCACGCGCTGCACTGATAAGACCCGAAATACTCTCCTGAAGCTGTGTCTGCACCGTGAGCGCCTTTTCCGTGTCCTGAATGGTCGCAAGCACCATTTCAAGCGAGCCCGAAGCCCTGTCAAGCGTGGTAATGGTCTGACTTAAAGTATCACGCGAGTCCTTCATATAATCAACGGAATCTTCGATATTTTTCAGCGTGGAACTCTTGTTTTCGGCAAGTTTCTTCGCTTCTTCAAAAGTGAGGATACGTGTATTCTCGTTCACATTTGCTTTAAGGTCAAGCAGGATATAATCGCTGTCGGCTTTTCTGATGTCGATATTTCTCTCCTCGGGGTCCCACACAACTTTAAAGCCCAAAGTTTCACCCATAAGGCGCACGGGCAGGTAAATGCTGCCGTTTATGCGCTGTACATCAAGGTCTTTTGCTTCGCCGTTGATAGTGGCTCTGCCGTCCTCCCGAATAACTATGCGCATATCGTCAAGAGTGACCTTTGCCTCGTTTTTATACTTGTTCCAATCCACCTCGCCGCCGAGAAGTTCAAACATAGCACGCATAGGCAGATAGTTCTTGCCGTCAATATTGTAGATCTCATCCTGTGCGGGTGTTCTCATACCGCCGATAGTGAAGCTCACATTGTTAGGTGCAGGCTCGCCTGCATAAACAGGTGCGCTGCTCACAGCCGTGAGAACTGTAAGCAAAAGACATGATATACGTTTTTTCATATAATAAAACTTCCTTTCGGGTACATAATTAGTTTTAGTGTAAAACTATTGTACCATAAAACTATATGTTGGTCAACATCAATTTTGGGACAAAATATCGGGCGAACCCCAATATTTTTATACATTTTTTACAAAAACAGGCTCTTTGCCCGTTATCAGCTTGAAAGCCCCGTGTTTTCATAGTCGAGTTCCTGCTGTATCTCAAGCCGCAGCTGTTCGCCCGCTTCGGGCATAGGCGGCATGGTCTCCAGATTTTTAAAACCGAAGTAGCGCAAAAATTCCTCCGTAGTGCCGAAAAGAATGGGGCGCCCCGGTGCATCGAGCCTGCCTGCCTCGTCCACAAGACCGTATTCCACAAGCTTGTTTACCGCATGGTCTGCGCTTACACCCCTTATCTCCTCTATCTGACCTTTGGTTATGGGCTGACTGTAGGCGATTATGGCAAGGGTTTCAAGCAGCGTGGTCGAAAGTACCTTGCGTTTCGGTGCCTGATAGAGCTTTTTTATGCTGTCAAAATAATCGGCTTTGGTACACATCTGATAGCTTTCGCCGACCTCTATTATCTGTATGCCGCGGTTTTGATAATCATCGACAAGGTCCTGCATTATTGCGTGCATAGTCCTTGTGTCCTGCTCAAGTGCGGAAGCAAGCGCACGCAGTTCCACCGCCTCGCCTGCCGCAAAAAGTATCGCCTCCGCCGCATATTTAAGCTGTTCTATTGTCATCAAACTGCCTCCTTGTAGGGCGAGATAACTATCTCGTCAAACAAATGATCCTGCTGTATGTATATCTTTTTTATCTTTATCAGTTCAAGCATTGCAAGAAAGGTCACAACTATCTCGTTTTTGCTTGCTTTCCTGCGGAAAACGCTGCGGAAAGTTATACGGCTGTTCAGCGTGAGCAGGTTGGTTATATGCTTTATTTTATCCTCAATCGTGAATATCTCGCGCGTTACCGAGTTAAAGCCTGCGCGCACCTTGTCCGTCCTGACCTCGCGGCGGCGCAGCACCTCTTTGAAAGCATCCATAAGCATATCCATATCCGCACCGTAAAGTATATCGTCAATACTCTTCGGCACATCCTTGCGTATCTTGTCGATAAGTTCCTTATCGGGCAGTTTATAGTAGCTGTAGCCCGCATCTTTCTGCCGCTCGTCAAGCTCGCCTGCCATTTCCTTGAAACGCTTGTACTCGATAAGACGGTTGACAAGCGCCTCTCTCGGGTCACCCTCTTCCTCTTCCTCGTCATCTTCGGGACGCGGCAGAAGCATACGCGACTTTATCTCGATAAGCGTTGCCGCCATGACTAAAAACTCACTCATAGACTCCATAGAGTTCGGGTCGAGAGTGTCAATGCAGCTTAAATACTGATCTGTCAGCTCCGCTATCGGTATGTCGTAAATATTCATTTTGTTTTTTGCAATAAGATGCAAAAGAAGCTCCATAGGACCCTCAAATGCATCGAGTTTTATATTTATGTCCATGTCTGTCCTTTTCACTCAAATATCAACTGCATTGTATCATCACCCTGTTTTTTTTGGCTGCGGATATTATGAAATCAACCGTTTTTTCTGTGACTTTTTCATCGGAATACGGCGGTTCCCACTTTGTCATAGTATTTTTATACACGACAAACCTCCTGTTTGTAAGCAGCTCACCCTGCGCTTTCATTCTATGCCCATCTTCCATATCAAATATTATGTATGACCTTGTTCCCGTTATTTTCATTGAATGTCCTCACAAAAATACTCAATGCAGTCTATCCGGTATATCCGATGCACTGTATAAAACATTGGTTACTGTAACATTATCCTGCTCAATGCGATAAAATACCGAATAATTATCGATCGGCATTTGCCGTAATTTCATGCCGTTTTTTATTTTATATTTTGTTTCGCTGTATCTTTCCGGAAATATATCCAACGCCAATATACTTTCCGCAATTCGGTCATATTGAGCCATTGCCGTTTCCGGCGAACGCAGTTCATATGCTATATAATTATATATTTTTTCCATATCATCAAGCGCCGCATCGGTTATCTCAACATTATACTGTTTCATATCAATGCCTTTCTTTGAACGCGGCAAACGCCTCTGCTGCGTTTTTCACCTTGCCTAATGATATATCATCATAGCCTTTTTGCAGTTTTTCAACCAATTCATCATCCGACATCATGTCCATATTAAGACTGTCGGGTGCTTTTGGCAAAGTTACCGCAAAAGGTATACCTCCCGTAAGATATATCTGATTAAGATACATATCTATCGCGGTTGACATAGGAACACCAAGCTTTGTCAAAACTTCTTCTGCGCGTTCCTTAACTACGGGATTTACTCTTAAATTTAATGTTGCTGTCTTTTCCATAAAAACACCTCCCGATTTATACATTCACATTCTGTATATATTGTAACGCAAATGTAACGACAAATCAAGAGGCATTCTTTTATTTTTTAAATAAATTTTCAAAACAATGCAAACAGCACATTTCCCAACGCATTAACCGCCATATCGAGATACGGCGTTATCATACCGAAAAACCACAGCATCAAAAACACCATTTGCAGTATTGCGGTATTCTGACCGTATTTGAAAGCGGCATTGGGGCTTAAAAAGCACTTTAATATCTCACTGCCGCACATAGGCGGTATCGGGATAAGGTTGAATACCGCAAGTTTGAGAAAAGTCTCCGATATTTGCCTTATCAGCGAATACAAAAAGATAATGCCCATCGTACCGAAGCCGACACTTTCAGCAGTGCCGAAAAAAGCCTGCCCAAAGCCTTTGAACATAAGTTTGCCGATAATATCGAAAACAACGGCAAGTATAACGGAAACTATGATAGGCGCGGTATAGGTGATAAAAGCACCCGATTTGCGGTCTTTATAATATCTTGGCGCAATGGGCGCGGGCTGACCCCAGCCGTAGCCGAAGAAAAAGCCAAGCAAAAAACCGATGGGTTCAAAATATCTGAATATATTTAAAGTCAGCATTTTGTGCTGTTTCGGTGTCGGGTCGCCCTGCAATGTCGAAACCACCGATTTTGTTATCTCAAACACGTAAAAGCACAGAAGCAGTGAAAGTATCTGCGCAATATAATATAAATAAACCATATTATTCATTTATCAGATCTCCTCGTCCTCGATATCCGCAAGCACAACAGTACCTGCCGCCCTGCTTTTTTTCACATCTATTATCCGCTGATTTTTTGAACCGCGGAATGTGAGCAGCAGGCTTTTCTGCTCCTCTATAAACGGGCCGTCTATCAGAAAATCCACCTCGTCAAGAAGGCTGCGCTTTTCCGCATCTTCAAGCAGCTGTTCATACAAAAAGCCCGTGTAGCAGAATATATTAAAGCCCGACTTATGCGCCTTTTTGGCAAGGTCACAAAGCGGCAAAGGCTGCATAAAAGGCTCGCCGCCCGAGAAAGTCAGCCCCTCGAGCAGCGGATTTTTCTTTGCCTGTTCAAGTATATCATCGGTATCGGCGTCATAACCGCCGTTAAAATCGTGTGTCTGCGGATTGTGGCAGCCTTTGCACTTATGTGGACAGCCCTGCACAAAGACCGTAAACCTTATGCCCGTACCGTCTACAATGCTGTCGTTTACCGTTCCCGCCAAACGTATTTTCATTTTACCATTCCCTTTTTAGGTGCATATACTATATTGTAGTAAACAGCCGTTTCCGTAGTTTCCTCCGAAACACTTTCCGAAGCATTTTCCGAAGCATTTTCCGAAACACTTTCCGAAGCATTTTCCGAAGCGATCTCCGAAACATTTTCCGATACTATCTCTGAAACCTCGCCATCTTCGTTTCCGTCGGCGGCATCTACAGCTTCACCCTCCGTTTTAACGGGTTCCGCCTCGGCAAACTCTATTTTTCTTATCTTATCAATATCATTTGCTTTAAGCTGCTCGGCAGGAACGGAGAATATCTCATAAGAGGTCTTGCCTGCATGAGCCTTTATCACGGCAAGTTCACCGTCTATCTCCGTCTCGTTGATATAGACTTTATCATATACCAGCTCTATATCCTTATCGGTCTTGTTTGTTACAAGCAAGCCGAGAACTGCGCCTGACTTTTCAACAGCATAATCAACAGCCGTGACCGTCACATTCTCATTGTCCAAAAGAACTTCATCATTTTTTTGCACGCCTCTTATATCAATATATTTAACGGCATTTTCTCTGCCATAGGGATAAATATGCACACTGCCCTCAAAAACATCCGCAGGCTTGTCTTCCATCAGCTCCGCAGGTATCTGCGCGATCTCGTTGTTTTTGGTTTCGGAAGTCTTGTTCAGCTCCGCATAGAAAGGATCGTTATGATCATATATTTTGAATACAAATTCAAGGTCGGAAAACTTTTCGGTATTTGTACCGCACAGCTCAAGATACTTCTTGTCTATAAACATTTCAACTATCTTGCTGTGCTTTGCCTCTACCACGGGCGCAATGCCGTCTGTGCAGGCAATGGCATTAAGACCGTCAAGCTGCATATTGTAGGTAAGGTCGTTTGCCGAACGGTTTTCAAGATAAAACCTGACAATGCAGCCTTCTTTTGCATTCTCCGCCGCTTCGGGCTCGACCCCGAACACCTGGATATAGCAGTTCTGGTCATTTGCGATTATCTCGCTGACTATTGCACTGTCGGCAAGTTCGTTCCATTCCGCGCGGTTGGCAAACTGCGACAGGCTGACTGCAAGTTCGCTCATTTGCTGTATCTGCAAATATACGACGATATAAACTATCGTTATCACAGACATAACCAAGAATACAACAGTTCTGTCATCGATTATTTTTTTCTTCATGGCGGTACCTCCTCTTCTCAATGCCCTAAAATAGTTTTCCGTGCTTGACGGCATTGTTGTTTTTTATTCGCCTTTAAAAAAATCACTGTATTCGCTTGAATTTCTTTTCAAGCTCATACTTTGTCATTTCTATTATAGTAGGTCTGCCGTGCGGACAGCTGAACGGATTTTCAAGCCCGAGCATACGCTCTATAAGCTCCTTTGCCTCGGAAAAACCGAGTCTGTCATTTCCCTTTACAGCCGCCTTGCAGCTCATTGTTGCGACCGCATCGAGCTTTGTCTGATAAGGTGTTGAAACGGGCTGTTTTTGCAGCTCATCAATTATTTCCATAAAGAAGCCCGCACCCTGCGGTTCGTGCAGGATATAGGGCACGGCACGCAAAGCGTAAGCATTTGCGCCAAAAGGTTCAAGCTCAAAACCGAAGCTTTCCAGCAATTCGCGGTTTTCTTCTATCACCGCCGCCTCGGCAGGTGTGATATTCAGCGCAAGCGGCTGCAAAAGCAGCTGACTTACAGGTTTTTCATCATCATTGAGTCTTGATACAAGTTCCTCATACAACGCACGTTCATGCGCCGCGTGCTGGTCTATCATATACATTGAATTGCCCTGTTCGACTATCCAATATGTATTGAAAAGCTGGCCGATTATCTTATAATTGTTGAAAAACCTCTTTTTATCGTCTATTTTATCAAGAAAATCCTGCTGAACGGGCTTTTCCGCAGAGGGTTCAAAAAACGGCTTTTCTTCCGCCTTGTCTGCGGTCTGTGCGGTGACGGCAGCGGTCTGCTCTTTTTGCTCCGTTGTCGGCTCGTTCTCGGCTTTTTCGCTTTTCTCTGCCTTTATGCCGCCCTGCATTATTCTATCATAAGCCTCGCTCATTTTTTGGCTGACGCCCATTTTTTCATCCCTTGTGGACGGTTCCGCAAAGACAAGTACATCTTTGTTCTCTTCCGCAGGCTTTTCCACGGATGTCCGTTCTATGACAGATTTCGACTCGGCAGGCGTTTTCACGGCATTTTCGGCAGTTTTTTCAACCGCCGTTTCAATACCTTTTTCACTGTCTTTTGCGGGGCTTTCTTCTTTATCGCTTGCAGTCTTGTCAATTTCCGCAGGTTTCAGAAAATCGACATTTTTGTTTTTGGGCGCATCCCATTCGACTTTCGGGATAAGCACCTCTTTTTTGAGTGCATTGAAAACCGCGCCGTAAATCAGGTCATAAATAAGGTTTTCATCCGAAAAACGCGCTTCAAGCTTTGCAGGATGTACATTCACATCCACCGTGTTCGGCGGAACGGTCAGATCAAGCATAAACACGGGGAATTTGCCGACCATGACCCTGCCCTTGTAGGCATCCTCCACTGCCTGTGCAACAAGCGGACTTTTGATATATCTGCCGTTTATAAAAAATATCTCATAGCTGCGGTTTCCGCGGTTTATTTCGGGCTTGCCGATAAGACCTTTTATGCGGAAACCGTCTTTCTGCACATCAACGGGGATAAGCGAAGCCGCCATATCGCTGCCGTAAATGTAAAGCACCGCCGTTTTAAGTTCACCGCCGCCGTTGGTCTGAAAGACCGCACTGCCGTTGTTTATAAATTTTATCGCAATTTCGGGATGTCCGAGTGCTATCTTATACACCGCATCCGATATATAGCCGCTTTCTGTTGCGGGCTTTTTAAGAAATTTGCGTCTTGCAGGCGTATTGAAAAACAGGTTCCTCACCGTAAACACCGTACCGACCTGCGCCGCACACGACTGTTTATCCGTTATCTTGCCGCCCTCAAGCGAAATTCTTGTGCCTGCTTCATCCTCCGACGTCATGGTCACAACTTCCACCTGCGCCACCGAAGCAATGCTTGAAAGAGCCTCGCCGCGGAAACCGAGAGTAAGTATATTGCCAAGGTCATCAAAGGTATTGAGCTTGCTTGTTGCGTGACGCAGAAACGCTGTCTCTATCTCGTCGCGGGGTATGCCCTTGCCGTTATCGGTTATCCTGATAAGGCTGATACCGCCGTTCTGTACCTCGATGGTGACATTTTTTGCGCCTGCATCAATGGAGTTTTCCACAAGCTCCTTTACCACCGAAGCGGGGCGCTCCACCACCTCACCTGCGGCGATCTTATTTATTAAATTACTGTCAAGTACATGAATTTTTGCCATTTTGTCTTTCCTTTAATTCAATGCCGCTTTCATATTGTAGAGTATTTCCCACGCCTCGCGCGGTGAAAGCGCATCAAGGTCGATGCTTTTGATGTGGTCGGTGATCTCCGCATCACGCTCCGCCTTTTTAACATCAATACTGCTTTGTTCTATATAGTTGCCCTTTGCATCCGAAAGCATGGTCAGCCCCGTATCCCCGAGGATATTCAAAACCTCATCGGCGCGCCTGACCACAGCCGAGGGCACGCCCGCAAGCTTTGCAACGTGTACGCCGTAGCTTTTATCCACAACGCCCTCTTTTATTTTGCGCAGGAAAACAACATCATCACCCTGTTCCATAACGCTTACACAATAGTTTTTGATACCGTCCGTCCTGTCGGCAAGGTCGGTAAGCTCCTGATAATGCGTTGAAAACAGTGTTCTTGCCTTAATAATTTTTGCTATGTATTCAATGACCGCCCATGCAATGCTCATGCCGTCGAAAGTGGAAGTACCCCTGCCGACCTCGTCAAGCACCAGCAGGCTTTTTTGTGTAGCGTTGTTGAGTATGTTTGCTACCTCGACCATCTCGACCATAAAGGTAGACTGACCCGAAGCAAGGTCGTCCGAAGCACCGACACGGGTGAATATCCTGTCAACAATGCCTATCTCCGCACTGTCGGCAGGCACAAAGCTGCCTATCTGCGCCATAAGCACGATAAGTGCGACCTGCCTCATATAAGTGGATTTACCTGCCATATTCGGCCCCGTGATTATCGAGACCATATTATCCGCGCCGTTTATAAGGCTGTCATTGGGTATATACCGACAGTTTTCCTGCTGTTCCACAACGGGATGTCTGCCGTTTTTTATGATTATATCGCTTTTATCGGTCATATGCGGTCTTGTGTAGTTGAATTTATCCGCAGCGCAGGCAAGACTCTGGATAAAGTCCGCCTCTGCAACAAGACCTGCCATGCGCATTATATCCCTGTATCTGTCGGAAACACGCTTTTTTATATCCGCAAAGACCATCGACTCACGCTCTTTGAGTTTTTCATCTGCCGAAAGCAGGGTCTCTTCAAGCTCTTTCAGTTCGGGGTTGATAAATCTTTCGCCCGTTGTAAGGGTCTGGCGGCGTATATAGGTATCGGGCACCTGATCGAGATAAGAATTGCTGACTTCGATATAATAGCCGTGTACACGGTTATAGCGTATACGCAGGGTCTTTATGCCCGTTTTTTCCTTTTCCTCGTTTTCCATTTTCAAAAGCCAATTCGAGCCGTCCGACATAGCCGAACGCAGCCTGTCTATCTCGGCATCGTAACCGGGGCGGATAATGCCCTCTTCCTTTACAACGCCGTCTTTAGGCTCCTCTATAAGACTTTCGCAAAGCAGGGTATGTATATCCGAAAGGTCGTCCCAATCGTGCAGCAGCGTTCTTGCAAACGCACAGTCAAAGCCCTGCAAAACGCTTTCTATATCGGGCAGAAGTGCAAGCGAGGCACGCAGCGCAAGAAAATCCTTTGCGGCGGCATTCCCGTAGACTGCCCTGCCCATAATACGCTCTATATCGTAAACACCTTTGAGATACCCCCGCAGTTCGTTCCTGCCGAAAGCGTTTTCCTTCATCTTCTCAACGCCGTCAAGACGGAAATCTATCTGCGGTATATCCGTAAGCGGCTGCTCTATGCGGTTAAGCAAAAGCCTCGCGCCCATAGCGGTCTTTGTATCGTCAAGCACCCACAAAAGTGTGCCTTTTTTTGCCTTTGCATCACGCAGAGTGCTTGTGAGTTCAAGATGCCTGCGCGCGCTTATATCCAGCGCCATACCGTTTGAACGCTCGTAATATTTAAGCGTTTGTATGTTCTCCATACCGTTGCGCTGTGCATCCTTAATATAGGCAAGCAGTGCGCCCGCAGCCGATATTGCGCAGTTTTTGCCCTCCAGACCGAAGCCGTAAAGGTTAAGTGTTTTGAATTGGTTGCAAAGCAGTATATCTGCCGTCTGCAAATCAAAATTATAGTCCTCGGAGACCTCGGGTCTTATATTGAATATATTTTCAACGCTTTTTCTGTGTTCTTCGCCGAAACCGCTGCTGCATATTATCTCGGACGGGGAGAATTTCGCTATCTCGTCAACAACTTTGTTGAACTCCTCCGCACCGAGCTCCGTAACGACATACTCGCCCGTGGTTATATCGCAGGCGGAAACGCCGAAGCCCGTCTTGTTCTCGAATATGCAGAGGATATAATTGTTCCTGTCGGCATCAAGTGCATTGGTATCCATAATGGTACCCGGCGTGATGACCCTCACCACCTCGCGCTTTACAATGCCCTTTGCAAGCTTCGGGTCCTCTACCTGCTCGCAAACGGCAACTTTGAAGCCGTTGTTCACAAGCTTTGCGATATAGTTGTCCGCCGCATGAAAAGGCACGCCGCACATGGGCGCCTTTTCGTCCGTACCGACACTTTTGCCCGTAAGCACGATATCAAGTTCCTTTGATGCAATAAGCGCATCATCATAAAAAAGCTCATAAAAATCACCGAGCCTGTAAAAGAGCAGTGCATACTTGTATTGTTTTTTTATCTGCATATACTGCTCCATCATCGGTGTCAGCTTTGCCATTTTGTATTGCTCCTTTTGAAAAATGTGTTATGCCAAACTCAATGGCAGCCGCCGCAGGTAGCGCAGCTTCCGCTGCATCCGCCCTGCAAGCCGTCATCGCCCGCAAGTGTTGCATTAAATACATTCATAACATGGTTTACTATATTGTTGAAATTCTGCTCCGCAATAAACAGGTCCCTGATAACGGGGTTCTGCTGAAGTTCCTTTATCTTTGCGGCAATGACCTCATTTTCTTTTTCAAGTTCTTCTTCGGTGATGTCGTCATTGTTCGCCCTCACCTGTATGCGCTGACGATAAGCCGCATAGTCCGAAAACATCTGCTGTGCCTCCTCGTTGCCGTCAAAAATATAGCGCGCATCGTTGAGCGCCTTGCCCTCATCGGTCTCCAAAAGCATCTCCGCAAGCTTTCTTGCAGAATCAAAAACAGCTGTTAAATTATCCATTGTATTTCCTCCTGTATCTAAGCCTAAAAACTTTTAAATCTTTTCTCCTATAAGATAAAACGGCTTGCTTTCCGTTATTTTCACATTCACCAATTCACCTATAAGGTCTTTGCAGCCCCTGAAATGCACAAGGGTGTTGTCGGTCGTCCTGCCCGTTACAAAATCGGCATCGCCGCCGCTTATATCGTCCACAAGCACTTCGTAAGTTTTGCCGAGCTTGCTTTGGTTTATCTCGTAAACAACAGTGTTTACCTCATCGAGCAGTTTATTGAAATAACCCTTTACAACATCCTCGGGCACCTGGTTTTCCATTTCGGCGGCAGGTGTGCCCGTGCGTTTTGAATATATAAAGGTAAACGCGCTTGCAAACCGCACTTTTTTGACCACATCTATTGTTTCAAGCACATCTTCCTCGGTCTCGCCCGGAAAACCGACCATAATATCGGTAGTCAGCGCAATATCGGGCACAGCCCTGCGCACCTTATTTGCAAGTTCAAGATAATGCGCCTTTGTATAGCGGCGGTTCATCTGTTCGAGTATGCGGTCGCTGCCTGCCTGGAACGGCAGATGCAGATGGTTGCAGACCTTGTCACACTCCGCCATTGCTTTGATAAGCTCGTCCGAAAGGTCTTTCGGGTGGCTGGTCATAAAACGTATGCGCTTCAAGCCCTCTATTTCGTTGACAATGCGCAGAAGTTCCGCAAAACTCGTCTCTTTTTCAAGACCCCTGCCGTAGCTGTTCACATTCTGTCCGAGCAGCATAACTTCCTTTACGCCGTCAGCTGCAAGCGCCTTTATCTCGGCAACTATATCCTCGGGTCTGCGGCTGCGTTCGCGTCCGCGCACATAAGGCACTATGCAGTAGCTGCAAAAATTATTGCATCCAAACATAATATTTACGCTTGCCTTGAATTTATACTTGCGTACCGTAGGCAGGTCTTCGACTATTTCCGCGTGTTTCTGCCATATATCAAAAACGGGCGCACCGCTTTCGATATTGGTCATGATAAGTTCGGGCAGTTTATAAAGATTGAACGTACCGAAAACTATATCCACATGGCGGTATTTTTTGCGTATGGTCTCGATAACGGTGGGCTGCTGCATCATACAACCGCACAGCGCTATTTTCATATCGGGGTTATCCTTTTTTGCGTGCTTTAAATAGCCGAGATTGCCGTACACCTTATTTTCGGCATTCTCACGCACGCAGCAGGTATTGTATATTATAAAGTCCGCACTTTTTTCATCATCGGCAGGTGCATAGCCCATTTGGCGCAGCATACCGTTTATCTTCTCGGAATCGTGCGCGTTCATCTGACATCCGAAAGTATTGATAAAAAACTTCGGCGCGGTATCTTTTTTGGCATTGAGCGCCTTTATTTTTTCCATAAAGCCGTTCTGGCGCTTTATCTCGTCCTCATTGGGAACGGTAACTGATGTTCTCACTTATATAATTCCTCCGGAACAAATACTGATTAGTTACAACAAACCGACATATTTTATGACAGTCCGCCATTTTTTATTATAGCAGATTTTTATGAAAATGTATAGTATAAATTTTGAAAAACTTGTGCGTAATCAAAAAAACTGCCGCTATCTATTGATCGTATCATCAGATGCGGCAGTTTTGTATGCGGTATTTTTATCAGATACCGAGTTTATTTACTTTATCGAATTCGTCAAGTACTTTCTTGCTGGGCTTCTTATCAAGCAGCGAAACGACAACTATGAGTGCAAGCGAGATAAAGAATGCGGGAAGCAGTTCATAAATGCCCGTAGGTTCCGCAAGGTACTTGTTCCATACCATAACGATGAGGGCACCGCTTATCATACCCGTAAGGACACCGTTCATTGTGGTTCTTCTCCAGAACAGGCTCAGAAGCATTGCGGGGCCGAAAGCCGCACCGAAGCCTGCCCATGCGTTTGACACAAGCGACATTACGGTGTTGTTGGGGTTAAGCGCGATAACATAAGCGATGATCGCAACAACGGCAATAGCAATACGGCTCAGTCTGAGCATAGTCTTTTCATCCGTGCCTTTTTCGGCAAAAACGCCGTAAATATCACTTGTAACGGCAGATGCGGTAACAAGCAGCTGCGAGTCGGATGTACTCATAATAGCAGAAACGATAGCGCAAAGCAGGAAACCTGCGATAAGACCCGGTGTAAGTTTCTGCACAAGCACCATAAATATAGTTTCTGCGGAAACGGCATCAAGGTCTGCAATACCCGTATGCTTGAGATAAACATAACCCACACAGCCCACCGCAACGGAAGCGATAAGCGAGATAATTACCCAGATCATAGCTATTATACGGGATTTCTTTATCATATCACCCGATTTTATCGACATAAAGCGCACAAGGATATGCGGCATACCGAAGTAGCCGAGACCCCACGCAAGGTTCGATATAAGGTCGGAGAACGCATAAGGCTCCGAGCCGTTTGCCATAAGGTTCATATAACCCGTTTTTGCCGATGTGATAGCGGCAAATTCCGCACTGCCCACTGCGAAATACGCAAGGATGGGGATAATGAGCAGGGCAAAGAACATAAGCATACCCTGGAAAAAGTCTGTCCATACAACGGCGAAATATCCGCCCATAAATGTATATATGAGTATAACGACCGCACCTATCGTAAGACCGATGGTATACTTGATGCCGAATACGTTTTCAATAAGCTTTGCGGCAGCATTAAAGCCCGATGCTGTATAAATAAGGAAGAAAACGAAGATGATGACTGCGCACACGACCCTTACCGCAGACGAACGCGAATCAAAACGGTTCTGGAAATACTGCGGTATGGTTATCGCATCACCTGCGACCTCGGAATAGTTCCTCAAACGCTTTGCAACAAGTTTCCAGTTAAGGTATGTACCTATACCGAGACCTATTGCTATCCACGCGGAGCTTACACCGCTTAAATAAACTGCGCCGGGCAGACCCATTATAAGCCATCCCGACATATCCGATGCCTGCGCCGACAAAGCGGTGAGCCAGCTGCCCATTTGTCTGCCGCCGAGGAAGTAATCGGACATATTGCTTGATTTTTTCGAGAAAAAGACGCCGATGCCTATCATTACCCCGAGATAGATGGCAAAAGCTATCAATATCCAAATATTTACCTGCATTTTTGACCTCCTGTTTTATAAATATAGTCAATGATATTCGTATTCCGCAGAAATAAATTTCTGCTACATAAGCCGAAACGCGCGATAAGCGCGTACAGGCTCATCCTCTGTAGGCTATACACGCCTTTGGCGTGTTACGCCATAACTCATAACCAACGGAATTGCAAGCAATTCCA
>ODAJ012163881.1_pt1 | contig 20175 bp, 17 predicted proteins | sample 1539241 | NCBI WGS metagenome assembly ODAJ01 (sample SAMN02144231, study PRJEB22623) | gut metagenome | biome: sheep rumen | host: Ovis aries | place: New Zealand | reverse complement strand
GGAAGAGGCTCCCGGACGGTGACGGTGAAATTCAGCATCAGGGTGTTGCTGGGAGCAAAATAATGGCTGTGGTTGAAGCGCAGAGAGCTGACCGTCATGCGCAGCTCCTCCCGGACCTCCCGGGCGGCGGCGTCCTCCGCGTCCTCTCCTTGGTTTACATAACCCGCAACCAGCACCCAGGACGGGCGGCCATATTGCCGGATCAGCAGGACCTTTTCCTTCGCCTCGTCCATCACCACCATGCTGACGGCGGTGTTATAGATCGGGTAGCGCCAGGCGCCGCAGCTCTCGCACCAGGGGATGGGGCGCCCCTCGCCGGGGTGATCCCGCAGCAGGAGCTTGCCGCCGCACTGCACGCAATAGTTCATCTCCATGGTTCAGTTCCCCTTTCCCGGGGCAGGGCTCTCCTCCGGCTGGGGGAAGCCCTGGTCCTGCCAGGTGTTGCGGGCATAGCGCAGCAGGATTTCGGTGGCCTGGTTGCGGGCGTCTGCGCTCTCGGCGCCCAGGACGATGGCCACGGCGGTGTGGGTCTCGCCTCCCACGGTGACGGGGAGTGTGGCGGCAAGGCAGGAGCCGGCCTTGTTGGTCGAGCCGGTTTTCAGACCGTTGCAGCCTTCCAGGTTGAAGACCACCGCGTTGGAGTTGGCGGTGACGTAGTTGTTGAGAGAGGGCATGCTGCCGTAGCGCTCCCGGGTGATCTTGGTAATGTCCGGGCACTCCTCCAGAATCGTCCGGCACAGGAGGAACAGATCCTCCGCGGACATGACGTTCTGGGACTTGGTGGTGATGGCCTGGGGGAGATAGACCGGCAGTCCGTTGGGGTTAAAGAAGCGGGCGGATTCCATGCCCAGCTCCTTGGCCCGGCGGTTCATCCGGTCCACAAAGGCGCCCTCCGAGCCGGCCAGATGCTCGGCCAGGGCCAGGGCGCACTCGTTGCTGGAGGCGAGGAGCATGGCTTCCAGCAGCTCCTTGGCGGGCACGCTGCTGCCGGCGTTCAGGGTGACCATGGCGTCCACCGTGCGGGAGAGGGCAGCGGCGTTTTCGGAGATGACCACGCTGTCGGAGAAGGACATCTCCCCGGCCTTCACGCCCTCGGCCAGGACCAGGTAGGTCATCAGCTTGGTGATGCTGGCGATGGGCACCGGTCCTTCGGCGTTGTGGGCGTAGAGAAGGGCGCCGGTGTCGGCGTCGGCCAGCAGAACGGCGGTAAAGCTGTCAAAATAGCCCTGCTCGTCCAGGCGCAGCACATCGGGGTAGAAGTGTTGGCCGGGGTAGAGGCGCAGCCCCTGCTCCTGGAGCTCCGCGGGTATGTCCAGCATCAGCTGCACGTCCGTCAGGCTCATGTACAGGTCCCGCCCGTCCCGGTAGGTGTAGTAGCGGTGCTCCAGACCGTTGACAAAGATCCGGTTCCGGAAGGGCGTGAAGGAGGAGATCCAGGGCTTCTCGGTGGGCTTGCCGGCGCCGCTTCCGGTCCCGGCGCTGACGCCGGTGTCCACGGTGAAAAACTCCCCGTCCGCGGCGGTGCTGTTGTAATTGAAGCGGAAAGCCTTGGCCGTGCCGCTCAGCACGGCGGACAGATCCGTCAGCGACAGGTAGTAGTTGCCGCTGTAGTCATTCTGCATGGCCCGCACGGAAACGCTATGATCCCCGATCAGCACCTGCAGGGAGAAGGGGCTGGGGTCGGCAAAGGCTGTGGCGCCGCTGCCCAGCAGCAGCGCGGAAATCAGCAGCAGGGCCAGAATCATTCTTCTCAGCTTCAAAGCAAAGCCTTCTTTCTGGGTAAAAATGTGTGGAAACGGACGCGCTCCGGCATGGAGATGCTCAGGCAATAGGGTTTTCCAACTCCCCGATGCCCTCGATGCCGCAGACTACCCGGTCGCCGCTTTGGAGAAAGCGGGGCTCCGGGTCGCCCATCAGCACACCCTTGGGGGTGCCGGTGGCGATGATGGTCCCGGCCCGCAGGAGCATCCCCCGGGAGAGGGTGCTGATGATTTCGGCGATGCTGTGGATCAGAAAGCCGGTGTTGCTGTCCTGCCGCAGGACCCCATTGAGGGTGGTGTAGATGCGAAGCCGGGGCGGGAAGGGGATCTCGTCCGCGGTGACGATGCAGGGACCCATGGGGCAGAAGCCCTCCAGGCTCTTGCCGAAGTACCACTGCTTGTGCCGGGTCTGCACCTCCCGGGCGGAGACGTCGTTGAGCACCGTGTAGCCGAAGATATAGGAGCCCGCCTCCTCCTGGGGCACGTTCTGCGCGTCCCGGCCCAGGATCACGGCCAGCTCGTTTTCAAAATCCAGCTGCTCCGTCAGATCCCGGTGGGCGGGAATGGGGGCGCCGCTGCCCTGGGAATAGCCCACCCGCTTGGAGAAGAAGATGGGCGCGGCCAGCTCCACGCCGAAGGCGTCCCGGGAGAAGCCCTTGGCCTCGGCGGCGTGATCGTGGTAGTTGAGCCCCAGGCACAGCACATCCTGCAGGGGCCGGGGGATGGGGGAGAGCAGGGTGACGGCGCTGAGCGGCAGGCACGCGCCCTCCGCGGCGGCCATGGCCGCGCGCTCCTCGGGCGTGGAGCGGAGGATCAGCTCATTCATATCTGCGTAGGAAAAGCCCAGATCCCGCAGCGGCAGGACCGACGATCCCCGCAGCAGACCCAATTCCTCAAGCGTCTCGCCCCGGCGGGTAAAGGTGACCAGTTTCATGCAGATTCCTCCGATCCGTGTTTTCTTTCATTATAACCGCATTCAATCCCCACCGCAAGAGCAAAAATCGCCCATTTCCCGCGCTCGTGGCGGTTTCAGACCTCAAAATGAGAAATCTTATCCCCACTTTGACAAATGCGGCTGCTTTCACGGCGCAGGGAAAGCAAGGAGAGCCGCTTTCGTTCCGGCATAAGACGCCCGCCCGGTTACGGACTTTTCCGCGGCTCTTGCATGTGGGCGGGGGAGCGGCTATAATAAAAAAGCCCCCAATCGCCCTGTGGGGCGCTTCTCCCCAGGGGGGAAGCAAGAGAACGAAAAAGGACAAAACGCCATGCCGAATATCATCGAAATCTCAGACTTCAGCGCCCCGGAGCTGGACGTGTATGCCCGGCTCACGGAGAACCAGCTGGTGAACCGGGCGGACCCGGAGCACGGCCTTTTCATCGCCGAGAGTCCCAACGTGATCCTACGGGCGCTGGACGGAGGCTATGAGCCGGTGTCCCTGCTCATGGAGCGCAAGCACATCCAGGGCCAGGCCCGGGAGGTGGTGGAGCGCTGCGGGGACCTGCCCCTGTACACGGCGCCGCTCCCGGTGCTGACGGAGCTCATCGGCTTCCCGCTGACCCGGGGCGTGCTCTGCGCCATGCGCCGCCGCCCGCTGCCCGCGGCGGAGGAGATCTGCCGGGACGCCCGCCGGATCACCGTGCTGGAGAACATCATGAACCCCACAAACCTGGGGGCCATTTTCCGCTCCGCCGCCGCCTTGGGAATGGACGCGGTGCTGCTGACCCCCGCCTGCTGCGACCCATTGTACCGCCGCTCGGTGCGGGTCAGCATGGGCACGGTGTTCCAGGTCCCCTGGGCCTATCTGGGGGAGAGCGCGGCCGACTGGCCGGAGGCGGGAATGGCGCGGCTGCGCGACCTGGGCTTCCGCACGGCGGCCATGGCGCTGCGGGAGGACTCGGTGTCTGTAGACGATCCCGCGCTGATGGCGGAGGAGAAGCTGGCCATTGTCCTCGGAACCGAAGGGGATGGCCTGGGAAACGACACCATCGCCGCCTGCGACTACACTGTGCGCATCCCCATGAGCCATGGAGTGGATTCCCTGAACGTGGCGGCGGCCAGCGCGGTGGCCTTCTGGCAGCTGGGGAGGCGGCCATGAGCGTTTGGATGCCGGATTTCTACCCTGCCTTCCGCTGCAGGGCCTCCGCCTGCCGGCACAGCTGCTGCCGGGGCTGGGAGATCGACGTGGACGAGGACAGCGCCGCCTATTACCGGCAGCTCCCCGGCAACCTGGGGAGAGCGCTGCGCTCCGCGCTCTTTGAAGATGGGGAGGGCTGGCATTTTCGCCTGGACGGGGAGGAGCGCTGCCCCTTCCTGCAGCCGGATGGGCTCTGCCGCCTGATCCGGGAGCTGGGGGAGGACGCGCTCTGTGAGATCTGCGCCCTGCATCCCCGCTTTTTCCAGGATGTGGGGGAGGACGAGCTGTGGGGCCTGGGGCTGAGCTGCGAGGCGGCCGCGGCGCTGCTGCTGGCGCAAAAGGAGCTGCGCTTTGCCTGTCCGGAAACCGGAGAGAGCCTGCGTCTGCCGGAGCTTCTGGAGCGGCTGGGGCTGCCGCTGCCTCCGGAGCTGCTGCGCTATGCTTCGCGGATCGACGAGGCCCGGCGGCGGGAGCTTCTGGACCGTTTCCGGGATACCGAGCCCATCGACGACCTCTGGCCCCGGCAGCTGGAAGCCCTGGCGACCTCACCGCTGCCGGGACCGGGAGGGAGCGACCTCTACCAGCGAATCTATGAATACATCCTCTTCCGGCAGATCGAAGGTGCGGCGGATCGGGGCTGGCCGGAGATCGGGGAGTATGCCCGCCTCTGCACGGACTTCATCGCCCTCTGGGACGCACTGGAGCCGGACACCGCCGAGCATCTGCGCCGCTTTTCGGAGCAGATCGAATACAGCACGGAAAATGTGGGCCGGCTGATGCCATAGAAAACAGGACCCGGAAAGCCTGAACGGCGCCGGGTCCTGTTTTTCCGGTTTGATACTGGTATTATGCCGCGTCCTCCGCCACAGCCTCGTAGTAATCCGCCTCGGAGGCGAAAAGACAGTAGCGCCCATCGACCAGGCCGTAGTAACCGCTGGCGGTAAAATATCCTCTCATGGGAAAGCCCCCTTTCGTTTTCTGATCCAAGCATACAGCAGAGACTGTCCCATAAAACGGACTTTCAAAGCCAGTTTTTTCTTTTCTTTTCCGCGCCGCCGTGGTACAATGATGAAAAGCAAGCCAAGGAGGGATCGCCATGCCGAAATCGCCCAATCAAAAGCTGAAGCTGCTGGTGCTGCTGCGCTTTCTCCAGCGCCAGAGCGACGAGGAGCACCCGGTCACCATGGCCCAGATGATCGAGGAGCTGGCCCGCTTTGACATTGCCGCCGAACGCAAGAGCCTTTACGACGACCTGGAGACCCTGCGCGCCTTTGGGGCGGATATCGTGTCCCAGCGGGGCAGGAATCCGGGCTATTATCTGGGCCAGCGGGATTTTGAGCTGGCGGAGCTGAAGCTGCTGGTGGACAGCATCCAGTCTTCCAAGTTCGTCACCCAGCGCAAGACCCTCTCCCTGATCCGCAAGCTGGAGGGCCTCTGCAGCGTGCACGATGCCCAACTGCTGGAACGGCAGGTCTACGTCCGCGGCCGGGTCAAGAGCATGAACGAGAGCGTCTATTATAATGTGGACGCGGTGTCCGACGCCATCAGCAGGGACAGAAAGATCCGCTTCCGCTATTTTGAACTCACCGTGGCCGGGGAGCGGCGCTACCGCCGGGGCGGAGGCTACTATCAGCTCAGCCCCTACGCCCTGCTCTGGGACGATGAAAACTACTATATGCTGGCCTGGGATGAGGCGGAGGGCCGCTTCAAGCACTTCCGGGTGGACAAGATGACCCAGATCAGCGCCATGAAGGAGGCCCGGGCGGGGGGAGAGGCCTTCCGGCAGCTGGACATGTCCGGCTACTCCAGCCGGGTTTTCGGCATGTTCGCCGGACAGCCCGTTCCGGTGCGCATGCGCTTTGCCGCCCACCTGGCCGGCGCGGTGATCGACCGCTTCGGCAAGGAGCTGATGCTGATCCCCAACGGGGAGGACGCCTTTACCTTCACCGCCGACGTGGCGGTGAGCCCCCAGTTTTTTGCCTGGGTCTTCGGCTTCGGCACCGAGGCGGAGATCCTCTCGCCCCCGGAGGTGCGCCGTCAGGCCGGCGCGCTGGCGGGAGATATCGCCGCCCTCTATGCCGATTCCCCGGAAACGCCCCGGGAGGAATCCGAGAAATAAAACATTTTGCCCCGGATTCGTCCAAGTCCCCGGGAGGACAGCGGTGGAAGATCTTTTCTGGAAATCTTATCCCTTCCCCTTGCAATGGAGGGGCGGATACGATAAAATACTTGATATAATAGTCGTAATGTCGGCGCCTGGAGGAATCGCGGAAAGCAGGCGCTCTGCATAAATCCCGCGGGGGAGCGCCGCGGAAGGAGGAAACAAGCGTGTTTTGCAAATACTGCGGAAAGCCCATAGATGAGAGCACCATGCGCTGCCGGGTCTGCGGCCGGCCTGTGGGGCCGCTGGAGGGCGGCAACGGCTTCTGGGACCTGGCGGAGAAGCAGCCGGAGCCCGCACAGCCCCAAGCCGCTGTGGATGAGACGGTGATCCAGGAGCTGCGCGATCAGATCAAGACCCTGCAGGAACGGCAGGAGAAGCGGGAAGCCCGTCCCGCGCCGGCGAAGCGCTCCGTGCTGGGGCTGATCGCCCTTGTGCTGGCGCTGCTGGCCCTGGGCGCGGGAGCCTTCGGTCTCTATCGCCAGCAGCTTTTGACGCTGCGGTTGCAGAGCGCGGAGAACGACCTGAAACGGCAGGAGCAGAGCCTGGACGCCCTGGTCCGCATCCTGCAGGATGAGCAGGACAGCCAGAATGCCGCCGCCGAGCAGGGCACCGCCGGAGAGAGCAAGTGGATCGGCCTGAACGATCTGGCGGGCATCGCCCTCTATCCGCGCCCCAACCTGTTTGAAGGGCCCAAGAAGGGCGACGGGGACGAGCGGGGCCAGAGCATCGCCCTGGGCCTGCCGGAGAACGGGTATGAGGAGACGCCGATCTTCACCTCCCGCTTTATCGGCCCGCCGGGGACCTACCGCTATTACTGGGTCCGGGTGGAGAGCATCGAGGAGACGGGGGAGACCTATTTTACCCCCCTGCGGGAGGACGAGGGCTATCGCTTCCGGGAGCCCTTCCCCTCCGATACGGACCAGGTTTTCGTCCTCTCCATCGTGGGAGAGGTGAAGGAAGAGCACATGGGCCTCTACTCCTTCGTGGTGGTGGACACCCAGACCAAGGCCGCCTATGTCAGCGGCGTGATTGAGCTCTATGACAGGGCCGAACGCAGTGCCCCTGTCCCGTCCGGAGACTGATATGGCGGCGAAAGACAAGACCGGGGCGGGGCTGATCGGCTCAGCCGACTTCCTCTTTTCCTGCTGCGGCGGGAAGGACCCCCAGAACGGGGAGGACAGCTATGTCTTCTCCATCAACGAGAGCATGGCGCTGATCGGGGCCTTCGGCGGCTGCGGCGGTGCCTCTGCCCTGCGGTATCCGAAAATGAAAAACAAGACCGGGGCCTATCTGGCTGCCCACAGCGCTGCGGCCGCCTATCGGGACTGGTTTGATGCCCTGCGTCCGGGAGAGGACGTGTTTGCCCGGGAGCAGACGCCCCCTGTGCGGGAGTATCTGCAGCTCTGCGCAGAGCACTGCGGCGAGGCGGAGGGGCGCGTTCCCGGCGGCCTTTCCGCCTGTGCCGCGGTCGCCCTCTGCCGCTCCAGCGCCGGCGCTGCCGATGTGCTTCTCCAGTGGGCGGGGGATTCCCGGGTCTATCTCCTGGACGGGGAGGGCCTGGCCCAGCTTACCGAGGATGATCTGGGCGGCATGGACGCCATGCGGGATCTGCAGGTGAAAGGGCGGCCCACCAACGCCATCAGCCTGACCCGCCCCTTCCGGGTCCATACGGGCCGGCTCACCGTGGGGCGTCCGGGCCTCCTCTTTGCGGCGACGGACGGCTGCTTTGACGCGCTGTCCACCCCGATGGAGTTTGAATATCTGCTGCTGCGGACCCTCCAGAGTTCGCCCAGCGCGTCGGACTGGGAAAAGACCCTGGGCGCGGAGCTGGGCAGGACGGCGAAGGAGGACTTCGCCCTCAGCGGCATCTGCCTGGGCTTCGGGAGCTATGACGATTTGAAGCGGCAGCTGGCCGGCCGGGCCAGTCGGCTGTACCGCACCTATATCCACGGCCTGGACGCCTGCAGCGACGAGGAGAAGCAGCAGCTCTGGGAGCACTACAAGGCCCGGTATCTTCGCCATCTGTGCCGCCCCTGAGGCTTGCCCGGGCGGATGAAAAACTGCGAGAACAAGGATTGCAAAGGAGCGTGAGCCCATGAGAACAAGGTCCAAAACCCCGAATGCGATGAAGATCATTGCCCTTGTGCTGATCCTGGCCAGCGCGGCGATGCTGCTGCTGCCCTGGATGAAGCTCTCCGTCACCGTGGATGGGGAGCGCTATTCCGGCGGCCAGATCCTGGGCAAGCTGGCCGAGGACGAGGGGATCAGCAAGGAGGAGGCCCGGGCGGAGCTGCGGGAATCTGTGGAAGAGCTCTGCGACCAGGCCGAATGGTACGGAATCAGTCTTGATGCGAACAAGGCCTACAGCTTTGCCGAGAAGATCATGCGCGGCGCCTGGTCTCCCTTTGCCCTGAGCAGCATTCTGGGCACCGTCAAGAGTACCGCCGACCGGATCGAGCCCTCCCTCTCCATGATGGAGTGGATGATTGGCAGCTCCACGGTGGATACGATCCGCACCGCCGCCTCTGCGGTGGGAACGGCCCGGACTGTGCTGCTGATCCTGCTGATCGTGACCCTGGCGCTGGCGGCGCTGGCCGTGATCTGCGCCCTGACGGATCACCGGCTGGGAGCGATCCCCTATGTGGTCTTTGCGCTGATCCTGCTGCTGGTGTTTGTGCTGCTGATCGCGGCGGGTAACAAGAGCCTGGAGGAGAACTTTGATTCGCTAAATCTGGGCATTCCCACCGACGTGCTGGCGCTGCGGATCGGCCTTGGCGCCATCCTGTGCCCGCTGCTTGCCCTGCTGGGCTTCGTGACCCTGTTTATCCCCGGAGACGCGGAAAAGACGGCGGCCGCCCCCTCTCGCGGCCCGGTCAACAGCTGGAAGTGCCCGAACTGCGGGGCCGTTCGCCCGGCGGATCAGCGCTTCTGCCTCAATTGCGGGACCAGGCGTCCCGAGCCGCCGGCCTCCCGACCGGCTCCCGGCTGGAAGTGCCCCACCTGCGGGGCGCAGCTGAAGCCGGACCAGCATTTCTGCCTCTATTGCGGAACCAAACGGCCGGAGAGACCGGCCGCGCCGGCTCCCGCCCGCGCTGCCGCTCCCAGGGGCTGGACCTGCCCCGGCTGCGGCGCGAAGCTGAAAACCAGCCAGAATTTCTGCCCCCGCTGCGGCACCAAGCAGCCGGCACAGAACGGGGCCGCCCCGGTCCGTGCCGCCGCGCCCGTCGGCTGGACTTGCCCCGGCTGCGGCGCGAAGCTGAAATCCGAGCAGAAGTTCTGCCCCCGCTGCGGGACCAGACAGCCCGGTGAGGCGGCGCCAGCCGCTCCCAAGGGCTGGACCTGCCCCGGCTGCGGCACCGCCCTGCGGGAGGAGCAGCGCTTCTGCCCCAATTGCGGAACCAAGCGCCAGCAGCGTCAGCCGAGCCCTGCTCCGACCTCTCCCACGGTCCCGCTGAATCCGCCGAGCGCTGCCGCCCCTGCGCCAGCGCCCGCGCCCGCCGCGGCGCCCGTTTCCGCCCCTGCGGAGGAGCGAATGAACGTCTGCGCGGTCTGCGGGATGATCCTGGCGGAGGAGCTGAGCTTCTGCCCCCGCTGCGGAACCCGGGTGGGGACGACCATCCCGGCGGAGAGCTATCAGCCCGGGCAGACGAACAACGACTCCGAGCCTGCCGCGGAGACGATCCCGATGACGAACTTTGCGCCGCCCACCGTGGCCCTGGACCCGCCGACCCCCGCTGCGCCGGAGCAGGCGGACAGCCCGGACGACGGCGATCAGACCTGATACAGTTTCCCCGCCCCGGACCGGCCGGGGAGAGAAGGAGAATCATTCCATGAGCAAACGGAAAAGTCCCGCGGCGGTCAAGGTGATCGCCTGCCTGCTGCTTCTGGGGAGCCTGGCCTGCCTGCTGCTGCCCTGGATGAAGCTGGCCATTGATACCAGCGCGGGCCGTATGAACCCCGGTCAGCTGCTGCAGGAATTCGTGGGGATGGATGCCGCTGCCGCCAGGCAGAGCCTGGGACAGGCGGTGACCCTGGCCGGCTACCCCGAAATGACCCGGACCACGGACAGCCTTCTGGACCTGGTGCTGGACGGCAGATTCCGCCTGCATGAGCTGGGCGTTCTCTGCCGGGATCTGGGCGAACTGGGGCCTGTGATCCAGCGGCCGGATCTGGGGAGCGCGCTTTCCACCGCCGGCCTGGTGGTCTGGATCATCACGGGGCTTCTGGCGCTGCTGGGCCTCATCGCCCTGATCTGCCAGCTCTGCGACGCCCGCTGGGGGATTTTGCCCTACATCCTGCTGGGAGCCGCCGTCACGGCCGGCCTCCTGTTCCTGCGCGCCGAGCTGAATCGGACGCTGGTGGAGCAAGGCGACGCGCTTTTGACCCAATACGGCCTGGCGGGGCTGATCTCCATGCTGGGGATCGACCTGGAGATCGTCAAGATGGGCATCGGCGCCTATCTCTGCCCTCTCCTGGCGCTGCTGGCCCTGCTGCTGATGGGCATCAAGAAAAAGGCCCCCCAGCGCAGAGCTGCCCAGGAGCGGGGAACGGTCAGCCCCTATCCGGCCCGAAGAGCGGAGGGAAGCCCCGCGCCCCGGCCCGCGGCCCGGCCAGGCTGGACCTGCCCCGGCTGCGGTCGTCCCAGCCCGGCTGACAGCAGGTTCTGCCAGCACTGCGGCAGCCCGCGGCCCACGCCTACCCTGGTGCTCTGTCCCTTCTGCGGCAAGCGCCTGCCCCGGGAGGCGGCCTTCTGCCCCGATTGCGGAACGCGGATCGGCAAAAGCGGAACCCCCGGCGGCGAGCCCGCCGCGCGCCTGCCCCGGGAGCCGGGGAACTGAGCGCGGCGCGCTGTTCGATGCAGTTGACGCTGCCCGGCTCCTCGGGGAGGCGAAGCAGCGATGCTGAAATCTGTATGGAAAGGGAGTATTCAAATGTCATTCGGAACAAAACCCATTTCCCTGTTCAAGGCCATCTGCCTGGCGCTGGTTGTGGTATGCTTCTTTACCCTGCTGATGCCCTGGCTCAGCGGAACCCGCGACTATATGACCGGGATGAGAAGCTCGGTGGGCGTGTTTTCCACCGGTCTGCGGGGCAGAGCTGTCAGCTTTTGGTCCGTCATGCTGATTTTCAACGCCATCCTGCTGTTCCTGGCGGTGGGGCTTGCCGTGTTCGGCCTGATTACGGAAAAAGGCGGACTGAGCCTGCCGCTGGCGCTGGTGGGTCTGCTGATGTTTTTCCTGGCGCTGTTCCAGTGCCTGCTCATCAACGGCCGTACCGGGATGCGCTTTCATGTGGGCATCGGGCCGTGGCTGCTGCTGCTCCTGAGCTTGGGCATCCCCGGCCTGGTCCTGCTGGATAACGCCGCGGCCAAGAAGCCGCTGCTGTCGATGGCGGACTTCGGACTGCGCGGCGGAGCGCCGAAGGCGGACAAAGGCAGCTGGACCTGCCCCACCTGCGGCGTGAAGCACAGCACTTCCCTGAAATTCTGCGACCGCTGCGGCACCCCCAGACCGGAGCCGCCCCGCTGCCCTGCCTGCGGCAGCCTGGTCCATCCGGGCGAGGCCTTCTGCGCCAACTGCGGCGCCAAGATCTGAAAGCGGGGACAAAGCCCCGCAAGCTGAAAAAAAGAGAACAGCTCCTCCCCCAAAATGGGGGAGGCTGTTTGCGTGAAAGCCGTCAGAAACAAAGGAGAGAGACAGATGAGGCTGTGCCCGCATTGCGGTCAGGAACTTCCGGAGGAGGCGGCCTTCTGCCCCGCCTGCGGGGAGGAGACCGCCCTGTCAAAGCTCAATATGGCCCAGCCGGAGTCCGCGCCCACCGAAGAGGAGATCCCCGCCGAAGAGGAGACGCCCGCCGCAGAGGAGACGCCTGCCGCAGAGGAGACGCCTGCCGCGGAGGAGACGCCCGCCGCAGAGGAGACGCCCGCCGAGGAAGAGACGCCCACCGAAGAGGAGATCCCCACCGCAGAGGAGACGCCCGCCGCGGAGGAGACGCCCGCCGCAGAGGAGACGACTGCCGCAGAGGAGACGCCCGCCGCGGAGGAGACGCCCGCTGAGGGAGAAAAAAAGAATCGCGTGCTGGCCTTTCTCCGCCGGATGTGGGAGAAAGATCCTGCCAAAGAGCATAAGACCTTGGAAAAACGGGAGGCGCGGGGCAGGCTTTTTCACAAGATCGGGCTGATCCTGACCGGTATCGGCCTGCTTTTGCTGCTGATGGCGGCCCTGGTTCTGATCCATGTACACAACAATGCCCGGCAGGTCCAGCCGGCGACGGAGGATGTGGTCCTGCCCGCCAAGCCCGGCACCATCAATTTCTTCGCCCAGACGGACGGAGAACGGGTCCGCACGGAGGGGGAGATCCGCTTCGTGGAGGACGAGCTGCTGGTGATTTCGGCGGAAGGCGTCAGCTATACGGAAATGGAGCGCCTCTGCCAGGAAAAGAACCTCCGGATTGCGGGCTATCTGGAGCTGACGGATACCTATCAGCTGCGCCTGCCGGCGCCCTGCTCGCTGCTGCGCCTAGAAAAGAAGGCCGAAGAGCTGGAGCAGGAGGCGCTGGTGCTCAGCGCCATGCCGAATGTGGTGTGGCAGGCCAGCTTCGACCTGGTCCCGGATGACCCCTGGGGCGGAAAGCTGAACTGGAACGAAGCGGAAAACGACACGGATAACTGGGGCCTGGCCGCCATTCACGCGCCGGCCGCCTGGGAACACGGGGTTCCCGGCGCGGTCCGGGTGGGGATGATCGACGGGCTGGTGGACCCCCAACATGAGGACCTGCAGCTGACCCGGCTCTGGGGCAACGAGGGCTATGCCCGCAGCACCGCCGCGGACCCTGCCCTGGTCCACGGCACGGCGGTGGCCTCCGTTCTGGGAGCGGCTGCGGATAACGGACGGGGCCTGACCGGCCTTGTGCGGGGCTGCGCGCTTTACGCCTTTGCCAATTCCGGCTACTGCGGCCAGATGGAGCTGTTGGGCGCTCTTGCGGAGCTGACGGCCCAGCAGGTCTCGGTGACATGCTGCAGCCTGAGCTATGGCGAAGAGATCTCAGAGGCCGCTCTGGAGGGGAACGACCAGGTCCGGCAGTATTATTATGAGCAGAGCGCGGCCTTCGCCGGCCTGGGCCTGCACCGGCTGCTGGGCCGGGGCTATGATTTCCTGCTGGTCCAGTCCGCCGGGAACGGTGTGAACGGCGCGGGCGTGGACGCCCGGTGGAACAGCCTCTTTACCTATCTGGACGACCCGGAGCTGCGCTCCAGGATCCTGGTGGTGGGAGCCGCCGGGATCGGCCGGAAGGATCGACTTTCCGAAGCGCCCTTCAGCAATACAGGGGAGCGGGTGGATCTGCTGGCCCCCGGGGTGCAGATCTACTGCGCCGCGCCGGCAAACAGCTATGCCCGCCGCAGCGGCAGCTCTCTGGCCGCCGCCCATGCGGCCGGCGTGTGTGCCGCGGCCTGGGCGCAGAGCCCGGGACTGAGCGGACCCCAGGTCCGCAGCCTGGTGATCGAGAGCGCCGGAACGCCGGTGCAGGAAAGCAGGCTGCGTCTCGTGGATATGGCTGCCGCCCTGGAGGCGGCAGAGGCAACGGTCGGCCAGGTGCCGACCGCCTCCCAGCGCGATCGGGCGCTGGACGCCTGCGCGGCACTGCTGCGAAGCGGCGTCACCCTGCGCACCCGGGTCCGTCCCGGGGAGAGCAGCGGAGAGACGCTGGAGGCGCAGTATTATGTGCTGCTGGATATGGACGGCGACGGGGTGAAGGAGCTGCTGCTCTATGCCCTGGACAGCCGGGATCAGACCGCCAGCTTTGCCCTTTACGCCTGGCAGAGCGGAGAGCTGCGGCAAATCGCCAATGCCTGGGAGACCTGCCGTTTCTCCTCCTGGGCCAACGCCCTGCTGCGCCTGGAGATCCGGGACGGCAGCACGGTCTACGCCGCGGCGGAGAAGTCCTCCGCCGGTTACGGCGAGACGGGGGACCGTTTCCTGCTTCGCTATGACGGAAGCGAGCTGATTTGCGAGCAGCTGGAAAGCGGAGACCCGGCAGGGGACTGCCTGGCGCTGATCGAGAACTCCGAGCTGACCGAAAACGGGATTCGCATCGGCACGGCTGCCGACCCGCTGCGGGAGCGGGGCTGAAGGGAGCGAGAGAGATGCCCTTTTGGATCGTCCGGGAGGACATTACCCGGATGCGGGTGGACGCCATCGTGAACGCCGCCAAGCCCAGTCTTCTGGGCGGAGGCGGGGTGGACGGCGCCATCCACGCTGCGGCGGGAAGCGAGCTGCTGGCGGCCTGCCGGGCCCTGGGAGGCTGTCCCGTGGGCCAGGTGCGGCTGACGCCGGGCTTTCGCCTGCCGGCGAAATATGTGATCCACGCCGTTGGCCCCAAGTGGCACGGCGGCCTGTTCGGAGAGCGGGAAAAGCTGCTCTCCTGTTACCGCAGCGCCCTGGAGCTGGCGGCGGAGCTGGGCTGCGAAAGCCTGGCCTTCCCGCTGATTTCCTCCGGCGCTTACGGATACCCCAAGGATAAGGCTCTGACGGTTGCCCGGGAGGCCATCGAGGATTTTCTGCGGGAGCGGGAGATGAACGTGTACCTGACCATTTACGGCCAGGAGAGCCTTGCCGCGTCCCGAAAGCTCTTCCGGGAGATTCGGGAGTATATCGACGACCGGTATGTGGAGAGCCACAGCTTCTATGCCAACCGCCCAGGTCGGCGCAGGGAGGACGAGGACCAGTGGAGCCCCGCGGAATCGGCGGCCTGGGACGGGGAGCAGGCTTTTCCCGCCGCCCCGGCGCCGGAGCAGGGGAGAAAGAAGCGGCGGGATCAGGCGGCGCCCATGCCGCAGATGGCCGCGCCCATGCCCCAAATGCCCATGTCCGCCCCCTCGGGCTGGGTCTACGGCGAGCTGGACGAGAGCTTTCAGCAGATGCTGCTGCGCCGGATCGACGAGAGCGGCATGACCGACGCCCAGTGCTACAAGCGGGCCAACGTGGACCGGAAGCTCTTTTCCAAGATCCGCAAGGACGTGCTGTATAAGCCCTCCAAGCCCACCGCCCTGGCCTTCGCCGTGGCGCTGCGGCTGAACCTGCGGGATACCCGGGAACTGCTGGCCAAGGCGGGCTATGCCCTGTCCCGCAGCAGCAAGTTCGATCTGATCGTGCAGTACTTCATCGAGCACGGAAACTACGACATTTTCGCCATCAACGAAGCCCTCTTCGCCTTTGACCAGGCGCTGCTGGGCAATAGTTCTCAATTCTGACGCAGATAACAGGGAGAGTCGCCGAAGTCCATGGGGAGACGGCAGATCCTGATCGAGTAAAGAGAAAACAAGCTCCGGCCGTATATCGCCGGGGGATAGGAGGCGTCCATGAAGCTGACCAAGATCGTCATCACCGGCGGCCCCAGCGCGGGCAAAACCACCGCCATGAGCTGGGTGCAGAACGCGTTTTCCCGCATGGGCTACACGGTGCTCTTCGTGCCCGAGACGGCCACGGAGTTCATCACCGGGGGCGTCGCCCCCTGGACCTGCGGCACCAACCTGGACTATCAGAAGGTGCAGATGGAGCTGCAGCTGACCAAGGAGCGGCTGTTTGAGAAGGCCGCCCGCACCATGAAGGCGGAAAAAATCCTCATTGTCTGCGATCGGGGCGCCATCGACAACAAATCCTATATGAACGAGGAAGAGTTTGCCGCCGTGCTGCAGGAGGTGGGCAAGACCGAGGAGGAGCTGCTGCTGGGCTATGACGCGGTATTCCATCTGGTCTCCGCCGCCAAGGGCGCGGAGGAGTTCTACACCTTTGCCAACAACGCCGCCCGCTATGAGTCGGTGAGCCAGGCCGTGGAGCTGGACGACCGGCTGATCGCCGCCTGGAAGGGGCACCCCCACCACTGCATCATCGACAACTCCGTGGAGCTGCGGGAGAAGCTGAAAAATCTGATCGCCGCCATCCGGGACTTCCTGGGCGAGCCCGCCCCGGCGGAGATCGAGCGCAAGTTCCTCATCGCCATGCCCGACCTGCAGGCGGTGGAGAAGCTGCCCGGCTGCCGCCGGGTGGAGATCGAACAGGTCTACCTGCCCACGGTGAATGAGGAGCGGCTTCGCATCCGCAAATGGGTGGAGGACGGTCAGGCCATCTACTACAAGACCCGCCGCCGCCATGTCAACGGCCGCCGGATCGAGGTGGAGGAGCGGCTGACCCAGCGCAGCTACAAGGAGATGCTGGAGGAAGCGGGGAAGGATGTGCAGCCTCTGCGCAAGACCCGCTACACCATCCCCTACGAGGGCCAGCACTTCCGGCTGGACTGCTATCCTTTCTGGCAGGACCAGGCGGTGGTGAAGATCGAGCTGAACGAAGAGCATGGCCAGGTCCGCCTGCCGCCGGAGCTGACGCTGATCCGCGAGGTCACCGGCGAACGGGAATTCAAGGACTACAGCCTTGCCGCCCTTATGCCCGACTGAGCGCCCTGCCGCCCTTCGCAGAGATGGGCAGGGCCTTGGCAGGAATTCTTAATTTTTCAAAAGATTGGGAGGAATCCCCTCGAAACCGGGGGGAGGCCCTTGCACTTTCCGGCAAAAGGGGATATAATACAAGAACCAAGAAATTGGGAGGATTTGATTATGAAGAAAAATGTTCGCTCTCTGATTGCGCTGTTTCTGGCAGTGCTGATGATGGCTTCCCTGTCTGTGACCGCTTTTGCCGAGGAGCCCTATACATATCCCGACGGGCAGTTTTATGAAGCAGATGAGAGCCAGGTCTATGTCTACACCGTGCAGATCGCTGCCGGCCCCAACATCCACGGCGCCGAGCGTCTGCGCACGGAGCTGCTGGACAAGGGCTTTGACTGCTTCATCTACGAAGCGGACGGCCTGTACCGCATTATGTGCGGCAAGTTTGCCGACATCGTCAACGCCACCTCTTATTGCGCGCTGATCCAGAAGAAAACCGAGCGGGAGGACCCCTACATCTCCAACGCTTACCTGCCCCAGTCCGCCATTGACGAGTTCAATGAGTGCTGGAAGAAGGATGAGCTGATCGTGGGCAAGGTCCGCTTCAACGGCTGGGAAACCCCCACCGGCCCCTTTGTGGACATGACCTCCAATACCGAGGAAACCACCACCCTTTACACCGTCCAGTATTCCCAGGGCACCAACTTCAAGGCCGCCGAGATGCGGCGCGACGAGCTGATCGGCATGGGCTTTGACGGCTATGTGGTGAAGATCCACGGCTGCTACCTGGTCATGGCCGGCGCCTTTGAGAATCGGGAGGATGCCCGTGCGCTCCGTTCCGAAATCCGCGTGGCCTCCAACCGTTGGGACTCCTCCGTCCCGACCATGGTGCTGCCGGTTTCCCTCCTGGGCTGAGCCTGAGCAGCCGCGCTTTCCAACTGAAAAATGCAGCCGGTTCTTTGGAACCGGCTGCATTTTTTGCGCCTTTTCTCAAATGTCGCCCGGCAGGCGACCTGGACGCGAGGCCGGCCTGGTATGCTGTAACCGTAATCAAGACCGGAGCCCAGCGCCCGGGAATGCATTTGAGGAGGTATCACCATGATGATTTGGAAAAAGAAGCAGGAGAAATCCGCTGCTGCGGAGCTCAGAGAGAACCCGTCCCGCGCGAAGGATCTGACGGAGCTGGTGTTCATCCTGGACCGCAGCGGTTCCATGAGCGGGCTGGAGGGGGACACCATCGGCGGCTTCAACAGCCTGATCGAAAAGCAGAAGCGCCAGCCCGGCAGGTGCTATGTGACCACGGTGCTCTTTGACAGCCGCTGCCAGACCCTGCACGACCGGCTGGAGCTGCAGAAGGTCCCCCCGATGACCGCTGGCGATTACTGTGTGGACGGCTGCACTGCGCTGCTGGACGCCCTGGGCGGCGCCATCCGACACATCGCCCAGATCCACCGCTACGCCAGAGCGGAGGATGTGCCGGCCCACACCACCTTTGTGATCATGACTGACGGGCTGGAGAATGCCAGCCGCAGCTTTGACAGCGAAACGGTCAAGCGCATGATCCGACACGAAAAGGAAAAATACGGCTGGGAATTCCTGTTCCTGGCGGCCAATATCGACGCGGTGGAGACCGCCGGGCGCATGGGCATCAACGCGGACCGGGCGGTGAACTACCACGCGGACAGCCAGGGGACTCAAGTGGCCTACGAGGCGGTGTGCTCGGCAGTCAGCGCCCAGCGCTGCGGCGCGCCCATGTCCCCGTCCTGGAGCGAGAGCGTCAACCGGGATTTCGAGGGCAGAAAGGGAAAACGCTGATCCGCTCTTGCACTTCGTTGTGCTATCTGGTATAATTTTCCCACAAGATATAGAGGGGGATGCCATATGAAAATGACGATTCGCAGACTCCTGGCTCTGCTGCTGGCGGTGGCAACACTTGTCGCCTTGCCCGCCGCAGCGGAGGCAGACGGGGAGACCCGCTATCCGGCCGACCAGTATTTCGTAAAGGATGAGAGCCAGACCTGGGGCTATGCCGTCCAGGTCTCCTCCTCCACGAATTACAGCGGCTCCTGCAAAAACCGGGACAAGATGCTTGCCCTGGGCTACGACAGCTTCGTCTATGATATCGACGGGCAGTACCGGGTCATGTGCGGCAAGTTCCGGGACGCGGACCAGGCCAACCATTACAAAGAGGTCATCTGCGCCAATACCGAGCGGAAGAAGGCCTATGTGACCAACGTGTGCCTCCCGTCCTGGGCCTACACGGCTTTTGAGGACCTTTTCCGCACCGATCCCAACAACAACTCGGGCGGCGACTACATCCCCTGGGAGCAGCCCACCGGCCCCTTCTACGACGGGGACCGGGCCGCCACGACCAGGACGGTCTATTCGGTGCAGTTTTCCTCCGGCACCAGCTTCCACGGCTCCGAGCAGCATCGGGACGAGATGATCGCCCAGGGCTTCGATGCTTTTGTGTACAAGAAGGACGGCAAGTACCGGACCCTCTCCGGCATGTTTCAGAACAAGCAGGACGCCCAGGCCCGCTGTGACGCGATCAAGAAATACACCGATCAGTCCGACGCCTATGTGACCACCGTGGACATCCCCACCAGCTACATCGACTACAGCCCGACCAACGACCAGTCGACATACTACGGCTACTACCGGGATCTGCTGGTCAACTGCAACTGGACCACATACTGCATGCCCCAGGCGGACGTGGACAGCTTCCGGCGCAGCGCATCCTCGGCGACGCAGTATCTGTACTATGTCTGTGACCTTGACAAAAACGGCGTGGACGACCTGATCGTGGTGGAGACCTTCGGCGCAGGGTATGGCGCCGCCGCGGTCTTCTCCTGCGACAGGAACGGGGCCTACCTGATGACCTGGAGCGGCGCCTATGGGGATCCGGTGGTCAGCGCATGCCAGGATAAGGGAATCCTGGCCGTGCAGAAGTACTACAATCGCGTGGCAGCCTGCGACCTGCACTATTTCAGAAGCGGCCGCTGGTACGACAGCAAGGAGGCAAGGGTCAACTCGAACTACTATGTGGAGGTTCCGCCCACTGACGCCGACCCCAATGCCGATGGGTATTACGTGGTGCTGACCGGCTACAGGATCACGGACCTGAAGCGGCTGGGCGGCGACGGGAGCAAGACTGCTCCGAATCCGGCGCCCAACCCCTCAACGCCAAATCCGGCACCCAACCCGGCCCCGAACCCCAGCTCCGGCGGCTATACCCACGACAGCGTCCTGGAGGCGGCCCGGGCGGCTGCCGCCGGCAACTCCAAGTACAGCACCGTTTCCGACAAGAATGTGGAGCTGGAGGTTCCCCCTACCGCCCAATTCCTCTCCACTCCCTTTACCATGGAGGTCTATGCCAAGAAGAACGGCAAGGCCATCTACTTTATGCCCAAGCCCCAGCCCGGCAACGGCAACCTGGGCAAGATCAAACAGGGCGAGGTGGTCACCATCCTGGCGGAGACCAATGACTTCTATTTCTTTGTGGCCTCCGACGGCAGAGCGGGCTGGAACGGGAAAAGCTACTTCCGCTGAAAAACCGCGAGCGATTGATACACATTGGGCGCGTTGCAAAATGTGAAACAGATGCGAAAACTCTGGTTGTATCGTAGGGGAGGGCCTTGTGCCCTCCCGGCGAGCCAGAGCTCGTATAGCAAAGAA
>ODAJ011966551.1_pt1 | contig 20189 bp, 16 predicted proteins | sample 1539241 | NCBI WGS metagenome assembly ODAJ01 (sample SAMN02144231, study PRJEB22623) | gut metagenome | biome: sheep rumen | host: Ovis aries | place: New Zealand | reverse complement strand
CAACCTTGATGTCATCATAGCCCTCGGCTATCGTGTACAGTCGCCCATAGCCGTTCGTTTCCGTCGCTGGGCTACACAGCGGCTGCATGAATATATTCAGAAAGGCTTTACGATGGATGATGAGCGGTTGAAGCAGGGCGGTAATCGCTACTTCCGCGAATTACTGCAATGTATTCGTGACATCCGGAGGGTGCAGGCACCGTATCACATGAAGAGGCTATTGAGAAGGCAGAGCGGGAGTTTGAAATCTACCGTGAACGAGAGATGCGATTGCTGGAAAGTGACTTCGACAAGGCTGTGAAGCGACTGAAGAATCTGAAGGATGATGGAGAAGAAGAAAGTTAACTAGAGGCATTTGATAAATGTTTGAGAATGAGATAAGGGAATACGAGAGCGTCCGTCTGGGATATCAGCAGATGGTTGCCGACAAGATGGGCGAGAAACTGTGGGTGGAAGACCGCCATCACTCGCATGAAGTCCGAACAGGCTCATAAGCGGAAGAACATCGTAGGCAACGTGTTCTTCTGAGATGCAGATGTGTAGCGCGTAATCCCTCCACAAGCCTTGTGAAATCATAAATCCTTGTATAATCCGAAAAATACTCGTATCTTTGCACAACAATAATTATAGGATCAAAGATATGATGTACAAACCTCTAAAACGGAACACTCCTATAGCCACACTCATCAAGAACTTCATTAACAAGAAGAGTGGCAAAGTTGCTGAATCCAGAAATGAGATACAGAGACGATTCGATCATCTTGACTGGAAAGATCAGAAGAAAATACTCATGGCATCCCTTGACTCTTGCATGTCAGACAGGTCTTGGGCGTATAAGAAGCTTCTTAGATACTGGGATAAATCTTTCGAGCCAAAAGTCAGAGAAGTTTGGGATAAGTATCACGAGCCAATGTGTTCGTGGTCCATCATCCGATACTTTCCCGTTTCTTATATCAAGGATAACGTGGAGTCGTTCACGAGTAAAAGAGACTACTACTTCATTTGCCTTAGATTAGCAGAGGATCCGAATTACGTTATAGACAGAAAAAAGTTAAGAACCATAGACTATTTGTCAGTTCTTTTTCATACAGGCAGAACAATATCAAAAGAGGATGCCGATAATCTTCTTTTTGAAGTTGTGCACGATATGTGTGTGTCAGGACTTTCCCTTCTTGATTTTGAGGATTTTGACTACGATAAAGGCGTTTTTTATCTAAATAACTACCGAAGCATAAAACTTGCCAAATACTATCTCAACAAGATGGGGCATCTCGAAGCCGAACAGTCCTTTGACGATTGGAACGAAGGCGTTCTACAATATATCCATCTGAGTCCTGAATATCAGGCTTTGTCAAAATACAATGACGATCATATTATAGATGATTTGAAAACTAAGACTCTTAAGAAATATGCCTATCTGGCACTTGATCAGAAATACAAGTTGCCGACAGACACCATTATGAATGAACTTCTGGCATCAGAGGATTGGAAACACTATTTGTCACCAGAAATTGCAACTTCCAGGATAGTCACAGACAATCCCCCATCAGATCCACAATATCTGAAAGAATTGATACATACTAATCCTGCATTCAAAAACCTGATGGACGCTTTTAATTTGGAGATGGATGGCGAAGAGACTCCATTCTAAATTAGTCGGGTATAAAGATAATGAAAAAGTCATCACATATTGTTGTGTTTTAGAAAAAAAGTTGTATCTTTGCAAAATCAATAGCTAAATTCTAATAGCAGTTCTATATGGCAACATGGACTAAAGAGAATCTACCAAGAGAGAATGGAGAAATCGTTCCCATGCAGGTACCCGAAATTGTTTCGGCTAGCAGAAGTACAGATATTCCTGCCTTTTATGCTGATTGGTTTTTCCATCGTCTAAAGGTGGGCTATTCTGCATGGACTAATCCTTTTAACGGGGTTAAAGGGTATGTGTCTTATAAAAATACTCGCTTCATCGTTTTCTGGTCAAAAGAACCATCTCCACTTCTTGCCTATTTAGATGAACTGAAAGAAAGGAAAATAGGGTGCTATATCCAATACACATTGAATGACTACGTTAAAGAAGGTTTGGAAAAAGGGGTGAAGCCATTGGACTATCGAATCGATACCTTCAAACGATTGGTGGATAAGTTAGGTATGGGAAGTGTTATCTGGAGATTTGACCCCCTAATGCTCACTGACACTATTGGCATTGATACACTTCTAGGAAAGATAGAGAATATAGGCAATCAATTGAAAGGTTATACGGAGAAACTTGTTTTTAGTTATGCAGACATTGCCTTATACAGGAAAGTGAAGTTGAATCTCGAAAAGAATGGCATTAAAAGTAGAGATTGGACTGAAGACGAGATGCATAAGTTGGCAGAAGGATTGTCCAAACTTAATCAATCTTGGGGATACACCTTAGCGACATGCGGCGAGAAGATAGACCTTACGCCATACGGTATTGAGCATAATCATTGTGTCGATGATGCCTTGATAATCAGGCTAGCATTTCATGACAAAGTTCTTATGGACTTTTTGAAAGTCAAGATACATCCGATGCCTACCCTTTCTATCTTTGGAGAAACGGATCCACTGCCACCTGATGCAATTATTCTTCCCAATAACACATATGCAACTCGTGGTGACAATAGAGATAAAGGTCAAAGAGAGTTCTGCGGATGTATGAAAAGTAAGGACATAGGAGAGTATAATACCTGCGCACATCTTTGTGAGTATTGTTATGCTAACACAAGTAAGGATGCTGCATTAGTAAATTGGAAGCGACACCTTGCAAATAAAGATGCAGAAACTATAACAGGGAAGTAATATGGGGGCATATCAAAACGAAATCAAAAAGTCGCACAATTTGCGAATGGAGGAGGTTATACATATATGTAAACAACTTCTTCCTGAAGAATGGAAACGAATGCCATATAGACATCCTGAACTGCTTAACGGTTTAAACCTTCTTCACAGCGAGGAAGGAATGAATGCATATATGGCTGCATATGGTGAAATGCATATGATGAAATGTCGTGCTGCTTTACAAAATGTCCCCTATGACAACTTACAAGGATCCATTGAAATCGTTGATTGGGGATGCGGACAAGGTATAGGTTCAATGTGTGCCATCGAAACATTAGAACAACACGACAAATTAATGTGGCTGAAAAAGGTTACTCTAGTTGAACCTTCCCCTTTCACATTACAAAGAGCAAAAGAGAACATTACTTGTGCTACAAATGGTGGAATAACAATATTATCTGTTAATTGTTATCTTCCTGGTGATGATAGTCAAGATGAAATTGAAGGGATTTCATATAATATGCAGAATGTAATCCATGTTTTTTCAAACATTTTAGATGTCATCAATATAGATTTAAGAAAACTTGCCAAGATGATATCAACATCAGGACACAAACATTATATATTATGTATAGGCCCTGTAAATTATCAATCATACAGAATTGAACAATTCTGTAGTATTTTTGGTGAGCAAGAGTTATTCTCAAATATACATGATTCTGCTTATGGCAGGACTTCAGATACATATCATATTTTTACCTGTAAGACAAAATGCTTTGTATATAATGGAAATCCTTTGAATTTCGGAAATATGGACAATGTCGTTATTCCAACAATGGTAGACAATACTACTATATATGGTGAATATGACCCTATGCTTTCCGTTCAAAATGGTCTTATTTCAAAAGCAACAGCTGATTTGTTCTCTATTTTTTCAAAAGTCCTTAGAGATGAAGATATCTTGCTATTAAAGCCAAACATAAATGGAGATAGACCTGATATGGTTATCGTGAGGCCCAATAAAGGAATCTTACTTGTTCATGTTTTTGAAGATGATTTGAGTAACTATCACTTCTTCCAACAATCGAGAGAAATTGATGGTAATATTGAAATAACAGAGAGAACAACTATGATTCAAAAAGCAGGTTCTCTTCCAATCAATTCCCCATTAACTACAATTGACACTTATCAAGATGATTTAGTCCGTTTACATCTTGAAGGTATGCTGAATAAGGTATTAGAAGAATCGAAAAATTGGAGTATAATAAAGAAACTCGTGTTTTTTAGCCAAAACACATCCCAGGAGGCTAATGAATTCTTTAAGAAAGCAAGTAGAAACCATGTTTTGTTCTATGGAAAAGAGTTGCTGTCGGATGAAAAAGAAAAGAAAAATATTTTGTATTCATTACGTTTTAATACAGATGTGAAAGAGTTCGATGACAGAATAATGAGAAGTTTCATGCGCATTATTACTCCTAAGTGGCATTCTTATAAAGAAGGAAAAGTGATACACCTTGAAACAGTTCAACGTAATCTTTCAAAAAGCGTAGCTGACAAAAGACAGAAAATAAGTGGCGCAGCAGGGGCAGGAAAAACTCAGGTCCTTGCTACAAGGGCAGTGAATGCTCAATTACGAACAGGCGGAAAGGTGCTTGTACTCACATATAACAAGACTTTAGCAAATTATGTCAGATATCGAATAAATGAAATCAGGGCAGATTTTCCATGGGATAAGATAACAATAGATTATTATCATCATTTTTTCCGAACTCAGGCTCACAATTGTGATATGGGTTATATGGCATATGATAATGAAAATGCCTTTGAAGGAAAGGATAATCAAATTGAAAAGTATGGTGCTATTTTTATTGATGAAGTTCAAGACTATCTGACACCATGGTTAAGGATCCTCAATAAGTATTTCCTTGAGGAGCATGGGGAGTTCGTTGTCTTTGGAGACCCTAAACAAAATGTATACAGAAGGGATTTGGATAGTCAAGGAGATATTCGTATAGAATTTATCTCTGGAATATGGAATCATGAACTAAAAAATGGAAAACGATTTGCGAATCCACAACTTGCTTTGCTAGCAAAGGATTTCCAGAAAACATTCTTTACTGCAAATGCTAATATAGATGATTTTGGAGATACCCTAATAAAACAAGGGTCACTCCTATCTAAAATAATGTATGGAAATATTGGAAGGACAACGGATACTCAAAAGTTGGCAAATTATTGTAATAAGATAATTAACCACTATCAATTAAGAGCAGAAGAGACGGTAGTTCTTTCACAGGCTGGTGATATTTTGAGAGACATTGATTTCAATTATCGTCAAATAACAGGTTTACCAACAATAACGACATTTATTAGTTCTGAAGAATATGACAACCTTCTGAGGGTTCACAAATTAGAAAATGATATAAATCCAATAGCAAATTATATGTTCAAACGCGATAAAGAAGCAATCGAACATAATAAGAGAATACACTTTACTATGGAAACTGACGGGTTAAAAATGTCCACTATTCATAGTTATAAAGGATGGGAATCTCCTAATGTGATTATTTTCTTAGAGCCAGAATTACAAGAGAGAGAGAAATATTGTGTTAGTGCTAGAGAAAATGTGCCAGAGTTAATATACACAGCCATAACGAGGGCAAAAGATAATTTATATATTATTAATTTAGGAAACGAAAAATATCATCAATTCTTTGATGATCACAAAAATTAATTATTATGCAGAACTATACGCTATCAGAGAAATATGCCATTATAAATATTCTATCTGCAATAATGGAAGCGGACACTATTCTTCATCCAAAAGAAATAGAATATATGAATAGTATAATGGAGAATTTACAAATAGTCGTTTCTGATTTAGACCATCTTGAAATGAAAGACTACAATCTAGATAAGCAAACTGTCAAGAGTATGTCAATAGAAAAGCAATTAGAGACAATGGCCTTATTTCAACAGATGGCAGAAATTGATGGATTTGTTGATCCACGAGAACTTGATATTATTAATTCATTGAAATGAGCATAATGTTATTATCGTTTTTTATAAGCATCGGAACAACACAATCATTTTATTCTGTAAGGTTTCCATACTTACTTAGGGTTTCTTGATAACTCTTATTTCATAAGTTTTTGTATCTCACAAGCCTTGTGAAACTACTTTATTTGAAATTTCTTACTTATTTATTTGCAAAGTTCAAGAAATCTTCTTATCTTTGCACTTGACTCAGTTAGCCCGTAAGGGCGAGAGGGTCACGACATGTTGATAAAAGGACGTTTACGAACGTTATCTTTAGAGTCTCAAATCTCGCAAATTTGAATCCATCTCTGAAGAAACGCAACCGAAACGTCTGCGTTGGGTGTATTGTATCCTATTACAATATTCTTCGGCGTGGGCTAACTCGAGTTGCTTATCTTAGAGATGGGGGCAATGCGAGAGCCTGAGACCTGGGATAAGCGAGAAGTAGTGACTCCCACGTCTTTTCATTTAAAGCTAAAAACTAAAAGCCGAAACTTGGGAGTTCGATAGGCAAAGATTGAAATAAAGCCTTTATGAACAAGAAAGTATTAATTCCAGCAATATTGAGCTTAGTTATTGTGTTGTTTATTGTCGCAAAAATGTGTAGTGGTGGCAGTAAAGTTCAATTGGTATACGATGAAGTGAAAGGTTGTTCATCAATTCCTGACTCTTTGCTTTTAAAGGTCTATGTCGAGAATTCTGGAAGTATGGATGCTTATATGTGTGATGGTTCAGAATTGAAGGACGCCGTTTATGATTATATTAGTGACTTGAAAAAAATTGCCAAAGATTCTTGTTTCTTGTTTTATATTAATTCGGATATTATTCCATGTAAAGTTACATTGGATACCTATATTAAAAATCTGACACCAATTTCTTTTGCAAAGGCTGGTGGTGTAAGGGCCAACACAGATTTGAGAGATATTTTCAAGAAGGTTTTGGCGGCACAAAATGCAAATACAGTTTCTGTGTTTGTATCTGACTGTATTTTAGACATTCCAAAAGGTGCGACCAATTACTTTGGAAATTGTCAAGTGTCAATTAAAAACACATTCAATGAAGCTTTATCAAAGAATCCAAATCTTGGAGTTCAAATAATGAAACTTAAATCAAAATTTAATGGATTTTGGTATTGTGGAAAAAACAAAGAATACCTGTCCAATGAGATAAGGCCTTATTATATATGGGTCATAGGAGACAAAAATGTTTTAAGTGAGATAAACAGAACAATTCCTTATGATTCGATTTTGGGAGGAATAGAAAACTATTGCGCTTTTTCTACCTCGCAGTCAATCCCTTTTACAATAGAAAAGAAGAGACATGTAATCAATCATACCGGAAAGATTAATGTAGAAGTTTTGGCGGATCTCAGCACTTCTTTACAAAGTGAAGTAATTGTCACTTCTATAGGTCAATACACTATGTCGAATCCAACACAGATCCTACTAAGTTCTGTTCAAAAGATCAAGGCTCCTCATAGCCGTTTTAGCCATGTCTTAAATTTGGAAATACAGAATCCTAAGATATTGAATACAGCAACTATTACGTTCTCATATCCTGCGATTCAACAATGGGTAGAAGAATCAAATGATAATACTGGTACAAATGTCAAAAGCAATATGGATAAAACGACAGGCATCTTGTATTTGATAAAAGGGGTGTCTGAAGCATATAAAAATCACACGACTTTTGGAAATATAGAGTTTAAATTTAAAAATATCTAGAATATGGGAGAACTATTTGGAGATCTTTATTGTTGGCTTGAAGATTTTTTTGGTTTAGAGCTGGCAGATTATCTATGGGGATTATCATCTCCGCAACAGACGGGTAATATGTTTATTGGCATAGGAATGACTATGCTTTGCATTTCTCTTATTTTGACAATTGTCTATTACTATTTATTGAACCATCCACGGCTTAACAATTGGTGGGGGTGGTCAATTTTCTTAGCTGTCAATGCCTTTCTAAACTTTGTTGTTGGATGGCAGTGGGTACTTAAAGATTATTATGATGGTTTGATGGTAAAAATCAGTCCAGAAACAGGAAAAGAGATAGATCTTGCCATCTCTGAATCTGACATATTGGCTTTTGGCGTAACCAATATGATTAATTCTATCATTGCTTTTATTATTTTCTCATATATAATCAAATGGTGGAGTACGAATTGCTCACGCGCACCATTTTAAAAAACATATCCCATGTCAAAATTATACGTTTTCGGAATAGGTGGAACGGGAGCACGAGTTCTGCGTTCGTTTACCATGATGATGGCTGCAGGTGTTAGATTGGGAGTTGATGAAATCATTCCTATTATCATTGACCCTGACGCATCCAATGCAGATCTTTCAAGAACTGTTGCATTGATGAATAATTACAGAAGCATTAGGTCAAATCTTTCTTTTACAGCTAATGATTCTTCGGCATTCTTCAGAAAGGAGTTGTCACAAATTTTACCGAATTATACTTTAAGGATTCAGGATACAGACGATAGGACTTTTCGACAATTTATAGATTTGTCATCAATGCCCAATGAATCACGTGCAATGATGTCAATGCTGTTTTCTGAAAAGAATTTGTCATCATCAATGGATGTTGGTTTTAAAGGAAATCCCAATATTGGAAGCGTGGTCTTGAACCAGATAGTTAATTCAAACGACTTCCAGGCCTTTGCCAACAGTTTCGAGTCAGGAGACAAAATATTTATTATTAGTTCTATATTTGGAGGAACAGGAGCAAGTGGTTTCCCCCTGTTACTTAAGACTCTGAGAACTGGTAATACTTTTCCTAATAATGACATTATTAACAACGCTGAAATTGGAGCTATTACAATTCTTCCATATTTTAAGTTAAAAAATGATGATGGAAGTGAGATAGATTCTTCGACTTTCATATCCAAAACGAAGTCTGCTTTGGCATATTACGAGAACAACATCAGCCGAAATGGTTCTGTAAATGCTTTGTATTATTTAGGTGACAATATGACTAACACATATGAAAATCACGAGGGTGGTTCTGCCCAACAAAACGCTGCTCATTTAATTGAATTCTTAGCGGCAACTGCCGTTGTGGATTTCAGTAACAAGCCACACCCGAATACTGTAAATAAGGAGCTTGGACTTCGTGATCTTGCTGGAGACGTTACATTTGATTCATTTTATGGCGAACAGAAAAACCTGTTGTTTGCTCCTTTAACAGAGTTTATTATGATGGCAAATTGCCTAAATTACAAATATGACTATTACTCTTCAAAGTCGTTTAATGCGAATAATGACAACTTCAATGGATTGTATAATTCTCCATTCATGATGGAACTCCGTACTATAACCCAATCATATTTAAGTTGGTTAGAAGAGATGAAGGGAAATAAGCGCTCTTTAAATCTCTTCAATCTTACAAGCAAGGATAAACCCTTTGACGTAGTAACGGGTATTAAGGCCAAAAGGATATTTAGTGCAAAATCAGATTACGATTTAGTTACAGATAGACTCAATACAGCAATTAAAAAATGCCATTCCAAGGAAGATTACAACAAATTCCTTGAAATGTATTATCTTGGGACTTCAAAATTAATGAATGATAAATTTAATGTTTAAAGATTATGTCTAAAGTATTCAGATTATATAAAGAGGGGACGACAACTTATCAAGGTTGGAATGAAAGTCCTGCATTTCCCTACAATTCCAATGCCAGGGATACTATTGAGGATCCAGATGGTGCTAGTGCCAAAAATGAAATTACTTCTATCCCATCACCATTTGCAAGAATAGACCTTGTAAAAACTGCTTTCAAAGAAGTCTGCAAAAAAGCCACTCAAGACATCAAAGAACTTGATGGAGATACCATATTCCATAAAATGGTGTCAGATTCCCTTGATGTTGGAGAGATATTTTTTAATATCGATAAATTTAGGGACAAAATTGAAATAATCACATGGGACTATTCTCAGATGCTTCCTGAATTAATGAACGATGATAATATTAGTCACTTTTATGTCGCAGACGCTCTTCAGAAATATCTGGAATCTGACGCGAAAACATATAATTTTGACAAACTAAAGAACTTCTATCTTCTTAATTATAAACACGGCCCTGACGAATTGAATATTATTGGTGCCACATCTCCTGCCACATTATTTTTCTGTGGAGCAAACAACTTGGATTATATACAGGACGTATATTTCTCGAATAATGACAGACCTTTCGATTGTGATTACCAACCTTTATACAAAAGAGATCTCGAATATATTAAATCTTTATGGACTTTGAGAAAATCAATAAATGGTTTCTCTAATCTCTTTCCAGAAATTGAAAATTATTTAAATCTAACATTTAGGGCCATAACAAACCCGCAGTTTAAATCTCAGTTGAATTCAATTACCTCTTCTTCAACAAGAGATTTCTCGACAATAGATGTCATGGCACAACATCAGTCTAATCAAGTTGAAGTGTTAGGACATCCCATTTTCAAAAAGAATGCAGGAACTGTTGAAGAAAATGAGTTCACTATAAAAGCTGAAAAGAATGTTAGTGGATCAATGCCATTGGTTTTACCTGTTGAAAGTGGTAATAAGTATTATGAACTAAAATACACTAATGGCATATGGGGGAAGGAAAATAAAGCACCATACAAATCTAATGAAAACAGAATAGAAGAAAGGACTTTGCCTTTTGACGGATCTATTTATCCCTATCTCACCATAAGTGATTTTTTGGAAGATACGATAGTGAAAGTCCCCCATGCAATTAATAGCAAGTACTATTTTAATGGTAATATGGAGAAAATGGAAGAAAAGTCTTCCTTCCTAATTCCTCTAAAACCTCTATATTTCAAATACTTCTCAATAGACACTTTAAGTTCGGTTATGCGTGATGGCAAAAAAGCTTTTGAGATGCAATTGCTTGCAGGCGGATCCGTTCAAGTTGTTATCAGAATTCCAATAAATGGTAATGAAAATATAGGTTACATAGAATATCAGCGTATTTATTATGCACAAAGTGGGGCTGATATTTCTATGACTCAGAATCATGGAGGTATGACTTCTTTTGATTTTACTGGGTTTGTTATGCCTAGTGTTAAATTCCAACAAGAGGAAGACGCATATTACATCGTATCTTGTGTAAGTACATTCTCTAACAAATTTGTATTCCGTTTTTACAAGAATGGACAAATTATAAGGGATATCCCCATGGATTGCAGAAACAAAGAAAAAGGTATGCATGATTATAAAGCAGAAACGTATACAATAATCAATCATAACTTTGACTTTATACAGGTTTCAAAAGATGGTCTTGACAATTTGATAGTTCCCAAATTCCTTACACATCAAAGTCTTGAAACTTTCGAGTTTGCGGTTGATCTTGGAACGTCAAATACTCATATTGAATTCAAAAACCAAGACAGTCCAGGCTCTGAACCTTTTAACTATAAAGAGACGGAGTCATTATTAAGTACATTCTTTATTCCTTCATATAGAGAGATTAGGGGGCAAAGGTTAGCTATAGACTTGGGTGACGAGAATGATTTGATAGCCGCAGACTTTATTCCGTTTAATGTTGGAAATGATTCTGATTTTCAATTCCCATCCCGAACAGTTCTTTCATATGCTAGATCAGCAGATTGGACAGAAAGGCTCCGTACGTTTGGTCTACTCAATTTCAATTTAACCTACAATAAGCGTGTGTCATTGCCTTATAATGCGAAGCCAATGGTCAATATAAAATGGAGCAATGAATCTAATGCACAGACCGCGATGCAATCCTATATAAGAAACATCATGCTTATTATAAGGAATAAGGTAATTGCCAATAATGGCAATATTGCAAGAACCAAAATTAACTGGTTCTTTCCAAGTAGTATGTCTCCTCGACGTTTATCTCAACTGCGATCTGCTTGGAATGAATCTTACAATTCCTTGTTTAATTCGCAAGGATCAACATTCAACATTTCTGAATCCGTAGCTCCTATTCAATACTATTTCAAAAGATATGCCACAGCCACAAATCTTATCAATGTAGACATTGGTGGAGGAACAACGGATATTGCTTTTTCACAAAATGGCAAGGTTAATTATATCACTTCTTTTAAGTTCGCCGCTAATAGCTTATTTGAAGATTCGTTCTCAAACATTAATCCTAACAATGGTATTGTTGACTGGTTCAAGGAAGACATCTTAACGCTTTTACAGACAAAACAAGAGTGTAAAGACTTGGTCAGGATATTTAATAGCAATATAGATCAGCCATCGAATATGGCATCATTTCTTTTTTCTCTTAAAGACAACTCTGCCACTAAATCTTTGGAGAGTAACAATATTGATTTTAATAAGATTCTTCAGAACGACTCGAAATTTAAGATTGTGTTTATTCTTTTTTATACAGCTATTATATACCATATTGCCCAGATTGTTAAAACAAAGGGCATTGCTTTGCCAAGGCACATAGCTTTTAGTGGTAATGGTAGTAAGGTTATTAGTATTATTACTTCTGATGCAAAATTATTATCCAATTTTACAAAAATAGTATTTGAACAAGTAATAGGACAAAAATACGCAACCACGTTGGAAATTCTTGGATTAGAGCAAGGATCAAATCCCAAAGAATCAACATGTAAAGGTGGACTTATGCCTATGAGCCCTGATATTACTGAACCAGAAAGTGTGGTATTAATGGATTCTGCAGGGAATTTGGTGAAAAATGGTGATACATATATGTCTATAAATGAGACCCAAAAGCAACAGATAATTAATTCCGTAAAGCAATTTTTCAAATTCTCACTTTCAACTTTGCCGTCTCTGATTAATCTTGATAAATACTTTGGAGTTGATGATGATACAATTAAGATTGCAAAGGAAGAATATGAAAACGACTTAGAAACTTATCTAGATAGGGGTATGTCATTATCAATTGAGGAATCAGGTAATTCTCAAAATAGAATTGAAGATGCATTGTCATTCTATCCTATTAAAGGTGTCTTACAGACATTATCAGAAAAAATTAAAGAGTATTATAACCATAATGTATGATAGTATGAAAAAAATATTGAAAACATTAGCAATTGCTTTCGTGATTTCCATATCTTTCTTCTCATGTGAATTGTTTGATGAGGAGCAAGTACATAATCAGACAACACAAAATGTAGAGAAGAATGATGAAAGGCCTATTGACAATAATATAATCGGTCAAGATTCGCTTCCTGAGGATTTGGCAGCAAAGGTAAATGAGTTGACTCTTGAATTAGATAAAACAAAGAAGGAAGTGAATCGTCTTCAAAACTTAATTAATGAATCCAAAAGTCCAAGTTTCATTCCTTTTTTAATATTTATCATTATACTAATATTCTTTATAGCCTTAATTATCATCTATATTAAATTGGGAGGGAAAATAAGTTATCAAGATTTTGATAGTATGATTGGTAATAAAATTACGAACAGAGTAGGTAATGATTTATTCAATTTATCTACACGTATTAGAAATTTGGAACACGATGTAGCGTACTTGGGAGGATTTAATAATACCTCCAATGATTCTGTAAATAGTTCGGGGCTTGATAATAGAATAGCCATATTGGAGAAAAAGATGTATATTTTAGAAAAAAAATCCTTGACTCATAATTCACCTGAAAGTTACACGCCAGTTCCGATGAAAACAATTAATAAAGAGGAGCCGAAAGAATATCAAATGCCATCAAAAATTGGTTATGCCAATATTAATAATAAGACATATTTTATGGAGGTCTTGAACTCAAGTAAAGAGACTTGTGTTTATAAGATTACTTTCAAAACTCAAGATTCTGGCAACTTTGATCTAATTTCTTTGGATAAAATTAAGTATAGAAATGGGTGGGATGAAGTAATTGATTATGAAGGAGACTGCTCTATGGAAGATGCTTCCTCGTATGTTCTCATAGAACAAGGTGAAATAAAAAAATTAGAAGAAGGAATTTGGGAAGTAACCAAAAAATTAAAAATAAGAGTGTCTAAATGATGGAATCGATGGTTGTACCTATCATAGTGCTTCTCATAGTAGCACTACAAATATTCTTTTTTGTAAAGAATGTCTTTCGTATGAAAGAATACAAAGACATTTTTGAGAATGAGACATCTTGGGGAATAGATCATAATCAGGAAACGGGATTTGTTTCTGGAATTAGCGGAGAAGGCAATGAGGTCTTTTCTTCAATACAATATTCTATTAACAAATATCTTGAGAACAATTCTGGATCTGTTATAGATTTCCAACTCCTTAAAGATGCTGTTGACAGACATTGCGATGTTGTCGAAAACGATGTAAACACCTTGACTCCAGTACCGTTGTATTGCGGTTTGGCTGGAACTATGGCCGGGGTTATTATTGGCCTTTATTCTTTGCTTTCAACTGGTAGTATAACAGCCCTTTTGTCTTCTGGCTCAACAACATTTGATTCTGCAGCAATTGGTGTAAATGATCTGCTGGCCGGTGTCGCATGGGCAATGCTTGCAAGTATTTGCGGTATTTTCTTGACGACTGTAAGTTCTATATTGTTCAAGCGCTATAAATTAAAAGGAGAGGCCGGAAAAAATACATTTCTTGCATGGCTACAATCGAGGCTACTTCCGGAACTTCCTTCTGATACGTCAGAAGCTCTTGGAAATCTTGTCAAGAACCTTAATAAATTTAACAACACGTTTGCAGGCAATACAGCAGAGTTAAGAGGGGCATTGTCAAATGTGAATGAGTCCTATCGGATCCAGGCAGATATCATTAAGACAGTACATGATATGGATGTCATGAAAATGGCAAAGGCTAATGTGAATGTATTAAAAGAATTGAAAGACTGCACAGATAAACTCGAGCTATTTAATCAATATCTCAATGATATTCATGGTTATACTGATGCAATTCATACATTCACTTCTCAATTTGAAGTAGAGGCAAATAGACTACATGTATTAGAAGAGATACAACAGTTCTTTACTCGTCACAAAGAAGAAATTGTAAAGGATTCTGCGGACATTGATGTCGCTTTACGTGATGCTTTAGGTCAATTAAGAGAGTCAACAGGTGATAATATAAGCGAATTAAACACCATTTTTGTTAAGCAGGCAGAAGAGTTTAAAACTATATTGCGGGAGGAGAAAGAATCTTTTGAAAAGATTAATAGGGAAATAAGTACCCAATTTAATTCACAATTGAGTTCTTTGCCCATGCTTGAGGAAAAGCTATCAGAAATATCACGTATACCAGAGAAAATAGACCATCTAATCGATCGACTCGAGAAGTCTAATAGTATGCTATATTCTTCTATCACGATGACTATGGGAGAAACTAAGAAAACAATAGCATCCAAAATTGACAGCGTGAATTTTCATTCCAATTTAGGTAATAATGATACACAACAAAATGGCAGAACAAATATGGTCTTAATTGCAGGTGTTGTTATTATTGCTATTGCAAGTATTATAAATACCATCCATAATTTTATGAAAAATGAAGTCAAGCCCGAAAAGCAAATTGAATATGTATTGAAACCTGATAATATGAATAGTGCTGTCGATACGATGAAAGTTGACACAACGATCGTTAATAAGTCGAATAATATACAATAATACAATGGCAGAAAAGAAAGAATCCTTTTTTTGGACAAGTTATTCGGACCTGATGACTAGTCTTTTCTTTATCATGCTGACTTTATTCATCTTGGTTATTGTTTTGCTCTATAAGAGGAATGAGGCAACACAAAGAAACTTGGATGAAATAAAAAAAGTTGTTGCATCAACGAAAGATTTAAATCCAAGATATTTTGATTATCGCCCAGAATATAAAAAATATGTTCTAAATATAAAAGTTAAGTATAATGCGGGATCAAGTGACTTGTCAAATATCAGTTCATTAAAGAGAGATTCTTTATATGAGGCTGGCTATGAAATAAAACAGTTTCTTGACAGTCATAAAGAATATCAATATATGCTTATTGTAGAAGGTCAAGCATCTTCAGACAACTATTCACGTAATTATGAATTGAGTTATGAAAGAGCCTTAGGCCTAATACGCTATTGGACGAAAGAGCGAGGATTAGCTTTTGGTGATAATTGTGAAATTCAAATATCAGGTAGTGGGGATGGTAAAATTATCACTCACTCATTAAGGGAACAGGATGAAAGTAGTAATCAAAGGTTTTTAATCCATATATTACCTAAAAATGTTATTAAAGATGAATAGAAGAATTGTCCTTTTCTGCATGTTTGCAGCATTGCTGATATGTTCATGTGCTCACAAATCAGGGCATAAAGGACATCCGGATATTTCACGGCAAAGCGAAGTATCTTCTTCTGATAGAGGTAAATATAAATCAGAAAGAAAAGTAAGGGGTCACGCCAAGGTACATATGACAAAAGAAGGAGGTGTTTACTTAGTGCCAATAACTGTAAATGGCTTGTCATTAAGATTTATATTCGACACTGGAGCTTCTAGTATAAGTCTTTCCTCTGCGGAGGCTTTGGTAATGTTAAGACAAGGTAAAATTAGCGAAGAGGATATAGTAGGACAACAACAGTTTCAGGATGCTACAGGGGGAATCTCTGTCGGTACAATAATTCGTCTTCGTACCGTAGAGATAGGAGGTCTAGTCCTTGAAAATGTAGAAGCAACAATTGTTGATAATATCCAAGCTCCATTATTATTAGGGCAGACTGCATTAAGTAATTTCGGAAAGGTTACAATAAACTATAATAACAACACGATTGAATTTAATTAATTACATATGTTTGGTGCCTCTAAGTTCTATTTTCTGTTGTTTTGTTTTTTCCTGCTTGCATTTTCATGTAGGCATAGCACTAAGCGACATGCAGAAAATTTAGACAATCTTTCATCAGAGGATCAATGTGAAGGTATGGTTACCATTATTGGTAGCCCCAATGAATCTGATTATGATAATGAAGACATCCTTCTGCCTATAGTTGATGATCATCTTGAGAGCCAAATTCTTACGCGTCTTTCATATATCGTTTCATATAACAAAAATACGAAATGTCCAAATTGGGTTGCTTGGCGTTTAACAGCAGAACATGCAGATGGAAAATTTTCCCGTGATAATAATTATTATGAAGACGAGAGCGTTCCTTTTCCTAGGGCGACTAATGATGATTATAAAGGGAGTGAATGGACTCGTGGACACATGTGTCCTGCTGGAGATAACAAGTGGGACAGAATTGCCATGAGAGAATCAAATCTATTGACCAATATTTGTCCACAACATTCAAGTTTGAATAGTGGTCTCTGGAATGTAATTGAGCGTGATTGTAGAAAGTGGGCTTTAAAATATGGTGATATCTTCATTGTATGTGGCCCTCTTTTTTATAATGATAAGCATCAAACTGTTGGAATAAATGAAATTGTTGTTCCTGAGGCTTTTTTTAAGGTTATACTTTGTCTTGCAGGGAAACCAAAGGCCATAGGTTTTGTTATAAAAAACAATGATGGCAAAAAGAAGAAAGACCAATATGTCAATACAATAGATGAGGTTGAGCGTATAACAGGCATGGATTTTTTCTCAGCCCTTCCAGATAGCATAGAGAACGAAGTTGAAGTATCTGTAAACATTGAAGAATGGAAGTGATGTACATTTGTTTTATAAATATTATGAAATATAAAGTTTTATTGTATATAGCATTGTCGTTGATATTGTTGTCATGTACGACTAATCCTAAAGACCCTATTGCAAAATTGGAGGACTTGGTTAAGGATATTCGTATTCATCATCAGCAATACACGGCCGTTGATTGGAAACAAGCCTTTGCAGAATATGAAAACATATCTGTAGAGATGGAGAATTATCAATATACAGAAGAAGAGATGGAGAAAGTCGGCCGCCTAGAAGGAGAGTGTGTAGGCTATTTTATGAAAGGTGCTGTAAGATCACTTGGTGGTATTGAAAACGAAATTAAAGGATTTGTAGATGGTTTTAAAGAATCATTAGATAAATAACCAATGACATATATTCCGTTCTATCTCGCAGTTATATTGCTGCTCTGCCTGGCTCCAATGCCATACGGATATTTCACTCTTGTCAGGTTCTTGGCTACGTTGGTGTTTGGCATTTATGCCTATAAGTACTATCAGACGAAGAAGGTGGGACTGATGTGGGCGTTTGTTACACTGGCATTGCTGTTTCAGCCATTTGCAAAGGTCGCTTTGGGGAGGGCAATCTGGAATGTCATTGACGTGGTTGTCGCCATAGGTATGATTATCCTTTTCTTCTGGGAAAGGAACGATAGGCAAAAAACAGAAAAGGGCAATGAACCCATTTCTCCTAACGACAATGTAAAGATAAATGGCACGACAGACAATCGGATAACATTCAAACTTGAAGGTAAATTGGCCCCCAAAGAACTGATTTATGTGGCTAGTGAGAAGGATAAGGCTTTAACGGATCTGTTTGAGACTAAGCCAGAGATCTTTGAGGGGTGGGGGCAGATGATAGGGTTCCATATCGTCTATCTTCCCTTGTTGATGAAGCGACTGTCAGATAAGAGAGTGTTGCAGTATCGTGCTCCTTATCTCTCAGAAGCAGAATTGGCCAATACGACGATAGGCAATGATTTCCTGTTGCAATATCTGGAACATCCAAGCGAAAGGGGACGCATTAAGTATGGCTTCATCCGCACTGAGGACATCCACAGGGGTAGTGATGGAAAAGATAGGGCGATTAACCGTTTCTATCCGCTATCTTCCAACAGTCCAGAGCCTATAGCAGATCAGTTGCACAGAATAGGAAAACAGATTTCTGCCGAGAAGAGCCAGAATGAGTTGCTGCTTGAAGGAAGGACTGGTTATGGTGATTTGGGAGCTTCTGATAGTTGTAGTGCTGATGACCACTTCAACTCTCAAATAGGGGAGGAGAACATCAACGATTTACTGGATGAGGTGAGGGAAAGGATTGCAAAACTAAGACAAAGGGGTGTTGCGCAGTACATCTTGGAACAACTGATACACCCAGACGACAGGTTGAGCCGGCTGGTAATCACAAAGGACTATCGGATCTTGTTGCCTGACTATAACAATATGGAGATTAAGATGGAGCCGCTGGTGAAGTCTGTGTATCTGCTTTTCCTGAATCATCCTGAGGGGATCATGTTCAAGTGTCTGCCAGATTATCGGGAGGAATTGGCTCAGATATATAATAGGATAAGGCCTTATGGATTAACTGAGAGAGCTTTACAGAGCATAGAGGACGTGACAAATCCTTTGCTTAATTCCATCAATGAGAAATGTGCTCGTATCCGTGGGGCTTTCGTAGGTCAGTTTGATGACCACATGGCAAGGCATTATTATATCGATGGTTTGCGAGGTGAGGCTAAGAAAATAGATCTGCCTCGCGACTTGGTGGTCTGGGAATAATCTTTCAATTCCACAAGGCTTGTGAAGCGAAATCGCTTGGAGATGCAGGTGTTTGTCCGTATCTTTGCAACATGATTTAATTTTAGAGTTATGACAGACTACGAGTACATTTTACAACAAGCGAGGAAGTTCCATTATTCAAAATGGACGGATGAGGAGTTACGGAAGTGTGTTGACATGCTATCTAATCTTACAAGGCAGGAATTGACGGCGTTGACATTGAATAAATGGACTAAGGAGGCGACAACCCTGAGGGAGTCCATCTTTGCCGTACTGTTCAAAGACCAGATTGGCAAGCGTGAGGAGAGAATCAGGAACCTCGAAACGACGGAGTTGATAGCTGAGTTCCAAGATAGGAAGAGTGGCAATGTCTCTTTCTGCAGGGAAGAAATGAAGGCGCGTTATATTGCAGGAAGGGATAAACAGGAGATTGCTGAGGCTTTTAACAAGTCCAACAAGAGTGACCAGCAATGGGTGAACTCGCAAGAGAAGAAGAATGCAGATGGAAAGGAACAATAGAGAGTGGGACCAACAAGTGATGGACTTCACTTGATTTAGCTATTTCATTTATTATTTGTATCTTTGCCAAGAATTTGAAATAACAGACAGAATTTTCCTCGCAAGCCTTGTGAAGATTTGGGGATGTGGAAAAAGTTTGCTAACTTTGCCAAAAATTTGGTTAAGTCAGGCTGCTCCTCAGCAAAAAGCGAACTTTCTGCGTTTGGTTTGCACTGACTTTGTCCAACGAATTTAAGGTTTGTAGATTATGGGTGAGGATATTATCGAGTTTGACGGCATCAGGGATACGATGCAGGGTATCATCAAGGTGGTTGGCGTTGGTGGTGGCGGCTGTAATGCGGTTCGTAATATGTTTAACGAGAATGTGACGGGCGTCACTTTTGCAGTCTGCAATACGGACAGCCAGTCGCTGAAGGGGTCGCCGGTGCCTGTGAAAGTGCTGATGGGCGAGGG
>ODAJ011911875.1_pt1 | contig 20205 bp, 13 predicted proteins | sample 1539241 | NCBI WGS metagenome assembly ODAJ01 (sample SAMN02144231, study PRJEB22623) | gut metagenome | biome: sheep rumen | host: Ovis aries | place: New Zealand | reverse complement strand
GAGTGATGTTGATACTTATGGGATTTGGTGTTGTCCTGTCTCCTGGCTCTTAGGTTCGGGTCGGGATTATCTGCCGGATCTTAAGAGCGAGAAAAACGATGATTCTTGGGTGGATATAGGGAAATATATTAAGCTCCTGGAAGAAAGTAATCCAGATGCCATTATTTCGCTCTTTACTCCGGCAGACAAGATCTTACATTTCGACCCAGTCTTAGAGCCATTGTGGGATATTCGTGATGAAATATTGTCAAAGGCATGTTTCAAATCTTTCTCCGGTTATGCAAGAGATCAGTTAATGAAAGCCAGGGGAAAGAATAAAAAGATATCAATTAACCCGGAGGAAGTAAAGGTCAGAAAAACACCAATTGATTTCTGCTATGTGATTAGACAGGATGGTGGTGGAACGATAAACTTGCAGGATTGGTTGAAGGAGAAAGGATTAAAACAAGAACATTGCGGACTTTCTCATATTCAGCCGGGGAAAGGAATGTACTATCTCTACTATAACTGGGGAGAAGATAAAGAGAGCACGGTGGAGAACTATATGAAAGTACAGTACCCTAAAGCATCTTCATTTAGTCTCGGATTTTATAAAAAGGAACTAGAGGGAGAGAAAGAAAAGGCCGGGGATATGATTACTTTCAGAGGGATACTTAAGGCAGGCGAGGAAAGTGAACAACTCCGACTAACGAGCATACCGAAAGAAGTACAAGCCGCAGGACCACTATGCATTTTCCAGTATAACCAAGATGCATTCTCCGCCCACTGTAAGAAGTATAAAGAGTATTGGGAGTGGGTTGAGAAAAGGAATCAGGATAGGTTTGTGATTGACGCTGAACATGGATTTAACGCAAAAAATCTGTCACATTGCTATCGTCTTATGATTCAGGGTATGGAAATCGCACAAGGAAAGGGGTTAATTCTCGATAGAACTGGAATTGATGCTGATATACTCCTCGACATAAAGAATCACAAGTTGACCTATGATGAAATTATGACCCTGTGTGAATCTAAGCAGGTCGAGATGGAAGAGGCATTCGAGAAATCGGTACTCAGAGATCTCCCGCCGATAGATAAGCTCGAAAATCTATTAATTGAAATCAGGTCGAAACACTATGGACTATGATTGATCTTTATCTGGGAGTCGAGCTTAATGATACACGGCGGTTATTATCTGAGTTTGATACCCTCCTAGATGCTGATTTTAATGTTATCCCGACTAATGAAGATAATAAATATCTGATCCGATTACCTGATTTAAAGAACTGGATAGGGATTTTGTATTTAAATAAAGAAGGAACAGTTAGTCAGAGGATAAAAGATAATAAGTTCTCTCTGTGTGCTAAAAATGGAAAGACGTGGCGAGAACTAACTGAACTTGAACAGGCAGGATTAAGAATAGGAATAGACACTACTTATCAAGGAACAACGAGACTCGGATATACTCTTCAATTCTGGCAAAATCAACCTGACCCCGTACTTACTATAGAGGTTGATGGGATGACATATAAAGACATAAGACTTAGTAAATTCCAGAAAGCATTAGATAACCCGGCAGACAGTACTATATGCGATGGAATTAATAACTATCTCCTAAATATACAGAAGGGATTTTCTTATGACATGATTTTTGATATGTACCGAAAAGGATATATCAATTTATCTGAGAATCAATTAAAACAGTGGGAGGAAAGGAGAAAACTAGGCCTATGATCGAATATACACTAAATCGGCCGGAGTCTAGATTTTGGGTGGCGATGATTTTTGGGTTTTATCAGACAACACAGAATGAATCAGAGGCAATTACTAGGCTCAATTTATCCCTGGCCGACGAAATTGATTCCTTATGCCTTCCTTGGACCACTCACTATTGTCCTCCGAAGTTTTCAGAAGAACATATAGCTGTCCGTGCCTGTGATGTTCCGCCAGTTATGTATAGAGTGAAGAGATTACAAGGCTATAAGAACTTTATATTAACTCGTGGCATTCTTTATAGTGATCAGGACTTAGAGAATTGCATAGACTATGATCTTTTCCTTGATCGTGGCTATATAATAAGACCTACGCCAGAGTGGTTGTTGATCGAAAAGGAGGGAGATATATTTGAGCGCGACTTAGAACATCTACCTGATACCGTCGAAACTGTTGAAGAACTTTATTATCTTTATCGGGCCGGTTTCTTCGATAAGACTAAATCTAAAAGGGTAGCTGTCTGGAAAAAGATAGTTGAGCTGTATCAGAAGAATGAGGAGAGAATTAGAGGAAAACGCTTAAAAATCTTATATTAGAGAGAACGTGCACAAGATCTCATCATTAGTACAAATAGAACAATTAGAACAATTTAGAACAAAATAAAACAAAAATGGTTACTTAATTAAAAAGACATCTTAAGAATGAACGTAAACTTAGTTTGTAAGGTAGGATTTAAGATTTTAGCAGCTGTTGTTGCAGGTGCTGCAATTGTTATTGGAATTGACAAAGCCGTCAGTGGAGACAGAAAACCTCAGGCAACTCCTAGACCAAATGGAGGACCAGAGGGAAACAACACAGGAGAAACTCCGGCGGTGGGGACAGGTAGTGGATGTTTGCAGCAAGCACCTAGAGATAATCAATCTAAGACTGATATGATTTTATCAGGTATTAGAGGAGCGGGTGAAACATGCGGCAAACTGTTTACGTTGGCACAATCACTATCACAGATGATTCAGTCTGTTGGTAGCGTCTTCGGAAATTATCGAGCCCCATCGAACGGGGTTGGCGGATATCCAGGCCAGGGAAACCAAACCATTAGGAGCGGTAATATAGTCTGGGTTCCAGCAGCTAATAGTAGCTGCATCTTACAGGCCGTACCGGCCGACAACAATAACGGTTGGTGATTTTAAATAAAATTGCCAAACCTTGAAAAAGATCGTCTTTTCTAATTAGATAAAAATAAAGTTAAATAACATCTCTTAGATATACGAATTTTGTGTCTAAGAGAACCAAGCTGGAGGATAAAACTTCAGCTTCTTTTTCCTTAAATATGAATGAAGACGAGAAAGCACATATGTATATTTGACGAAGACATATATCTCGCTTTAAAAGAACTAGGGATTTACTACGAATTCTATCTTGTCGGGAAAGTGTCTGGCAGCGTTATTAGGAAGGTGAGTATATTTAAAGTGCCTTCTACCTTTGATGACGACGAGTACTATACCTTTTCTTATAAACGAGACGGTGAGACTAGAAAGATTAGGGTTGATACACTTGGGAACTCAAACAATATTAACTATAACATCTATATTGGCTGGGGCTCTCGTTAAAATCCTTATTAGTAAACAACCACAAATTTTAATATGAAACTTTCAGACTACAGATCAGAACAACTGAAGAATGAAGTTAGAGAGGTACTAGACTTTAGCCATGACACTGCTTTTGGTGGATTCTTTAAAGGGATGGAGTACGAAAGAGAAAACTGGATTACTGACAAAATGCCTGAAGACTTTGATGATCTGAAGGATATGTATGGAACGAAGAGAGTTCTGTGCAAATGTAAGAAGAATCCAGGCGATCATGAAACTCACGTAGTCCTGACGAGAATTCAGAAAAAAGAAGGTTGGACTTGGGGACATCCGGATAATGAACACTATCCGATGGAAAATCTCGAAGTCATTGCTTGGAAAGAAGTCTAAATGTTTAATCTAAAAACACTTGATTGGAGTGAAATAGAGAAAATAACAGAGGTTCTTCCATCTGGTTGCGTAATTGAGAAGTTCTGGAAGGATGGTATTGAGTCTTATTCATTTACCCATCCTGCCCCTAATAATTTTGACCAGATACATTTAGAAAGAATATCAGAGATTGCCGATTATCTAGGAATAGAGGCTAGATATATTTATAGATCTAGAAAAGATGAGGTTTGCGAAGGAATAATATTTAGATTCGATTCTCGTGGGCTTGGTGTTATCTTTAATGAGGAGATCATGGGACACACTAAGCTGCTCTACGGAAGAATCTACCTAGGCCGACCAGATCCACCTGTTATGATCTTTGATAATCTGGCTGAAGTTGATATATTTAAAAAGAGACAAACCTGGAAGAAACTAAAAGAAGGACTTAAGATAGATCAAGAATTTCTAGCCGATCCATGGAAAGAATATCAGGCTAAGAAAAAGAAATTTGAAGATAAGCTTAAGAAAGTAGAAGAAGCAACCAAGAAAAAGATAGAAGAAACAGAAAAAAGAGTAAAAGAGTTAGAGAAAGAAATAAATGACCTCGAAACAGAATTCTTATCTGAGCTAGGGGTGAAGAAAAATAGGGAAGGAAATTAATCCAACCCTATTTATTTTTTTTTTACAATACACAAACGCTATTAATCTCCTCAGTCGTGATAGCATCATAGGTGGTATCAGTCCAAGGAACAGTTACTGCCAGAGCTCCATCCTTATCAAGTTCAACGGCATAGATTCTTGTCGAACCAGATGCTTTTGATTGCGCCGAGTAGGAAGAAGCCAGGTAGTCCGTTAGATTTACCTTAAGAGTACCTGATGTAGTAATAGCATCTGTATTCCCACTACCATTTAAGAGACCACTACCAGGCGTGATTGAGGTGACAGTACCAGTATAGCCATAACCAGATGCACTAGAGATAGCACTCCAGACAGCAGCTGATGTAGGAATAGTTGTATCACCTGACGAACTAGATGGGGCTGTGGTAGAGATAGATTTTCCACTATTCTTTATGCTTGTTGCTCCACTACCTAGGACAATCTTATCGTTGCTTAGATTCTCACTATTAGTAACGGTACCAGTATTCTTAGTAAATCCCCAACCAGCGACAGTCGATTCAACCACATTAGTAGCACCAGATTCAATACCCGCCAGCTTACTATACTGAGCACCGGACATTAAACCAGCACCATCGGCTGCAGCTAGAGGAATGGTGATATTAACGGTAGTTGGATCAGAACCACTTCTAGTTAAAGCAATCTTACCTCCCTCAGCTCCATTTGTTCCCTGAGAAGAGAACGAACCAGAGGAGATATAAGAGTCTGTATTAACCTGCCATGGAATATTAACAAAAGCTTTTCCGTCCTTGTCAATCTGTACTCCATAATATCTGTCAGCGGTTGCACCATTCCCTGATGTTAAGGAGACTGCAGTTGATAAAGCATTAGAAGCAATAAAACCACCAAGCTTATCAGTCGCAGCTTTCTTTAGACTAAATTCGGCATTACTCAGATTAATACCCTCACCAGCTGAATACACATGATCAACGGCCGTAAATACAACACTAGATGCCGCTGTGATATGACCATAAGAATCGACAGTGAAGTTAGGAATATTTACTGTCGCTTCATCTACTCCAGATACAGCGGAAGTCTGACCATAAGTTCCGGCCGCTACTCCTGATGTGTTGTGAGTGATTGTTCTATTTTCAGTCAGATCACCACCACCAGCCAGAGCACCAGTACCCGTCACAGTAACAGTCTTCAGCGCCCAGGAACCTTGATCACCTAATTCTTTCCAAGCAGTTCCATTCCAGACAAACTCCTTCAGGCCATATAAGACAACATCACCTAGAGCAAAGTCAGTCGTTTTACTTAGTCCTTCACCAGCAAGAGTAGTAGTTGTATCACCGTCTTCTAGAGCAGTTGTAGTAGCTCCAACATAATGCATTGCTCCAGTTAATCCCATAGTAGCAGAATCGACATAAGACTTAACCATCTGAGAAGTAGGTATAGTATTGTCGTTATCTGTTACTGCCTGAGAAATAGCTCGCGAGGTAAGTGTGTTGGTTCCATTGTAGATAGCTAAATTACCTGATGTACCAGTACCAGTTATATTATTTTCAATACTTGGGGTAATAGTAACATCGAAAGCACTAGACACACCAGTTGCATCTTGGACTGTGAATTTATTAGTGCCACCTGTGAATGTAATAAAGCTGCTACTTGTCTCGTCGGTTGTAATTGAGCTAGTAGTCTTGTTAGTTTTGAGAGTTGCCGAGTTTGAATTTTCGACAGTCTCATTCCCAGTAGTTACCCCTGTTATGTGGCCGGCTGCATCGATTGTAATGGTTTTGATGTAATACCGAGCCGTTGAATTTCCAAGAGTACCTGCAGAAACGCCAGAAGTTGTATAGTGGTTTGAGACAGAAGTTACGCTATTATCTGTAAAAACGGCATTACTAGGAACTGATTTGCCTAGTGTAAAGCCAGAATCAGATACGCCGATAACATTATTTCCATCCTTTGTAAATACTACTACATTCCCTGCCGTCACAGTGTTGGAAGCGGGCTGGGCTATGAAGTTTGATTTGATTTTTCCCCAGACGGCTACCAAACCATCATAATCTAGATATTTTGTTTGAGCCATATGTATTATTAAGTTATTATATATAGCGTATCCGAACTCTTAGAAGACAGAGCATTATATTGTGCTGCCGTACCTGACCAAATCTTCTTTACTCCTGATGCGCTTGCCACATAATTATTTGAGAGGTAGGTTTTTATATTTGACCAGACTCTCCCTAAACCAGTTTCATCTAAGTATTTTGACATAAGTTTTATATTTTCTTTAAACTAGGATTGCTGCTATTTCTGACTGTGATAGTGCTGAATCGGCCGTAGCATTGGCGGCTGCAGAACAACTGATTGTTATTGTTCCACTGGCATAACTTACACTAGCTGATCCACCACCAGTAAAGTTAATCTTGCTCGAGCTGTCTGTTAATTTATCTGCTCCACCTACCTGAATCGGACGCCAAGTGTTTGTATTATCGCTACTTGGCATGGTAAATATGAATGAATTACCACCGGCAGTTAAAGCATACTTTCCACCATAAGCAAGTGTTTTCTGGCTAGTTCCTGTCGAATCCTCTATTTTACAAGTATGAGTATGATTACCAGCAGCGGCGTCTGAAGCACCTGTTCCAATTGGTCGCCAAGTATTACTATCAGCTGGGGTTTTGAAGATAAATGTTGTTCCACCGGCAGTTAGTTTATATGTAGTATTGGCTGCCATATTGAGGGCACTGGCTCCACTATCAGCTGCTATTGATGTAGTATGAGTATGTCCTGATGTAGCATAACCAGAGATAGTAATTGGCACTTCAAAGCTATTAGTTCCATCTGACACAGTAAACTTATTAGATCCACCTGTGAACTGAACATAATTGCCTGTATTCTCAGTATTAGCTATTCTCTTGTTGGTTGTGTCTGATACTTTTAACTTAGCGGTATTAGTATTATTATCTGCTGGCATGGTAAATACAAAGCTCTTCCCACCTGCTGTTAGCTTATATTTAGTTGATGCTGCTAAGCTTAGCTGATTGGTGTCTCCGCTTCCACCAGCGACAATAGATATATCGTGGGTATGATTACCAGCTGCAGCATCATTAGCACCAGTTCCGATAGGTCTCCAAGTATTATCACTGCTCGGCATAGTAAATACATAAGAAGTACCGCCTGCAGTAATAGCATACTTGGTTCCATAAGCTAGGGTTATTTGGTTAGTTCCGCTTGATGTTGCAATAGAGGTAGAGTGTGTATGGCCCGAGGTTGCAAAATCAGATGCTTGTTTTCCATCTACTGTGTCTGCATCTAATCCACTTCCACTACCATCATTCCCAGCATCCCATATCTTATTATTATTGTGATACAAGCTGGCTGAGGAATGAGTAACGAACTGAATAGTATCATTTGCATCATTATTTTGAGTAATAACCAAAGTAGTTCCACCAGCTACTCCAGAACTAACGAGAGTAATAGATGCTACATCACTAGGATCAGAGGAAGATTCAACATAAGGATTCCAATAGATACCGCCAGAGACAGGTAAGTTAGTAATAGAGGAGGTATTATTCATGCTCAAACTACCCGTCAGTGTACCTCCTGATGTTGGTAAATATGAAGTAGAGCTGTAGGCATTTGATCCTAATCCCTTTACTGCTACATCAACTCCACCCACAGCTATAGTACCGTTGGCTGATCCGGTAGCAATATTAAAGGTAGAGTTTCCGCTTTGATTGGCAGTAAATGTGGTCTTAGTCGTTCCGTTTGCTTGTAGACTTAGTGTTCCATTGTTGACGGTATATGTGTGATCAGTCCAAGGAACACGAACAGCCAGATTTCCAGATTTATCAACCTCGACTGAATATAGTCCACCATTAGTACTAGTTGACTTACTTGAATCTGCCGTGTTTGCTGTTTCATCCTTCAGCTTTACCTTGATAGTTCCGCTGCCTGTTATCGTTCCGCCCGTTAGACCAGCTCCGGTTGCTACACTAGTTACGGTACCAGTTTTAGTTACACCGGTCCAAGAATTAGGGGTTGTGATAGTTAAGTTGGTTCCATCGACAGTAGCAATTGTAGCGCTACTTCCTGCAGCCGCCAATGATGCACTCTTATTTTCTACCTGATTTTCACCATTAATTACATCCCAGTGAGCATCATTTGCGCTACTACCAGCTGTTTTACATATAATATAATCACCAACCTCACAAGCTTTGCCAGCGTAAGTACCAGCTACTGACACAACATAAGTATCACCAACTTTATGACTAGCCGGGAGTGCCGTTACTGTTGCTCCACTACTACCAATCGTACCTTTATAAGTCAGCACACTCGTTAAGGCAGATGATACAAATGCCGCCACAGCCTTAGCGGTCGGTAGGTTAGTTGAGCTTGATGTCATGGTATCTGCATCAACGCTCTTATATGCAGCCCCACCCAGCGTCTTCCATTCATAACCGCCCGACTTACTAACTATTGCCTGACCGACCGTTGATGTATCAGCTAGTTTTGCATGATTCGTTAGTGTCTGGTGTGAAGTTAAGAAGCCAGTGATTGTATGTGTATGAGTCCCGGTTGCTGTTATATGACCCTGTGCATCGTAGGTAATATAAGGAACCGCTAAAGTACTTCCACTAGTCGCGCTTGATGTACCTGCTGTTCCTGCCGTCACTGAGTTACTATGCTTAAACTGAGTTCCCGATAATGTTAAACCCGCGCCAGCTGTATAAGTAGTATCAGTGGCTGCTATTGTTATGGTCCTATTAGTTGTATCGCCCGTTAGTGTAATATTAGCTCCCTTAATGAAAGTAATATCGTCGGTTCCACTCTGGTTGGCGGTGAAGTCTGAGATAGTCGTTGTTGTATCCCCTGACTTCATCTTCACACTATAGGTACCATTATTAACCGTATACGTGCTATTCTTAGAGGTATATGTTCTCTCAGTTACTCCCGTTATATGACCTTGTGCATCGACTGTTATCTGAGGAACCTTAATTGTCGCTCCCTCACTACCGGTTACATCTCCCGTTGGTCCATATGAATTAGCCGTGACCCCCGAATTCTTATGCTTAAACTGAGTTCCAGACAGTTCGAGATAAGTTCCCGCTGTGTAGGTTGTATCAGTTGCAGCAATGGTAATGGTTCGGTTAGTTGTGTCTGAGGTTAGAGATATATTGGCGCCCTGAATAAAAGTAACATCTGTATTTCCACTAGCATTAGCACTTGTCGAACCCACCGAGACAGCCGCATTTGATCCTACCTTAGTCTTGATGGCAAAAGAACCATTATTGACAGTATAGGTATGATCAACGGCCGTGTAGGTTTTATTAGAGATTTCAGTTATATGTCCCTGAGCATCTACTTTAATTTGTGGAACCGAGATTGTTGCACCATTAGACCCCGACACATCAGCACTTGGTCCATATGTTCCGGCTGTTGCACCACTATTCTTATGGCTAAATTGTGTACCCGATAGATTTAGATATGTTCCGGCCGTATATGTTGTGTCGGTGGCGGCTATAGTGATCGTCTTATTGGTAGTATCGGAAGTCAGAGATATATTGCCTCCCTGAATAAATGTGATACTTGAATTAGACGCAGTATTAGCCGAAGTTGACGACACAGACACGGCCGCATTATTTCCTACCTTTGTCTTAATCTCAAAACTTCCATTATTAACCGTATAAGTTGAGTTAACGGCGGTGAAAGTTTTATTGGAGATTTCAATTATATGACCTTGTGCATCTACCTTAATTTGTGGGACTGATATTGTTGCTCCATTATTACCTTGTACATCTCCCGTCGGACCATAACTACCGGCTGAGACACCAGAAGTTTTATGATAGAATTGTGTTCCAGATAATTCAAGATAAGTACCAGCCGAGTATGTTGTATCAGTGGCAGCAATTGTAATAGTTCGAGAGGTAGCATTAGGGGTGATTGTTATGTTGCCACCCTGAACAAAAGTAACGTCTGAATTATTACTTGTATTCGCCGATGTCCCTGCTACTTCAACCGCCGCTCCATTCCCGGCTTGAGTCTTGATCTTGAAACTTCCATTGTAGACGTTATAGGTGGAGTTGTGAGTGGTTAAGGTTTGCTCTGATATTTCCGTTACTATACCCTTTGAATTGACTCGGATATATGGAATTTTAATCGTTGCTCCTTCTGTCCCACTTACATCTCCTGTCGGTCCATAAGCCCCAGCAGACGCACCAGAATCGCCCAAAGTAACGGATGGATTAGTGGCGGACGTAGATGTAGCCGAAATATTAGTACTGCCATCTTTTTTCACGCCACTTATTACCGTTATAGTGTGGGCGAGAGAAATGCTGGGAGTAACGGACACATCAAAGCTATTAGTTCCATCAGCCACCGTAAATTTGTTAATTCCGCCCGTAAACTGTATATAATTTCCAGTTGACTCTTTTGTATTTATCCTCTTGTTTGTTGTATCTGAGACCTGGAGGCGGGCAGTATTTGAGAAAGTAGGAGCAGCTGGAATCTTAACTTTAATTGACTTTCCATCAATATTAGCAATTTCAGTCTCCGTATTCCAGGTTAGTGTTGTTGATTTTTCGCTGACACTTGACTTTGCTACGAACCCACCTTTAATAAGTCCCCATACAGTTTGAAGTCCAGCCTTATCAAGAAATTTTCCCATAATCTAAAATCATTTTTTTTAATATTATCCTCAGGTCTCATTAAAAATCTTGACCTTAGTTCCTAGACAGCCGACCAAAGCCATCTAGGAAATTTATTTAAACCATTATTGTATCTATTTCTGAATTTATTAATGTTGGTACACTACTAGCTGACCCAGATAGATCTCCATAAAAAGTATCAGCATAGACCTTATTATACTTTAACGAAGAAGACCCAATGTTGTATGTAGCAGTGACCAAAGGATAAAGATGTCTAGACGATATAGCATTAAGTGATAGAGTGCTTTCAGTTAGGATTGATGTTGACTCATACTCTGTTTCATCTGATTCAATAGTATTAGAAATAACCCAGGAAGTATTATAGGATGAAACTATCTGAATTCCTAAGATATGATAACCAGAAGAAGTAGAGGTGCCAGCATAAAATTGTCCCTGAATTATAGCATTATTACCATCGGCTATTACTCTTATTTTACCGGCAAATCCGCCAGCTGTAGTCGAACAGGCACCATCATAACTAAGACCCGTTATGTATGGAGTATTTGTATTATAAAAGTTAATAACAAACATAGCTGTGCTTCTGCGTGTTGTTATTTGGAAAGTAGCCGTTTTAGAATAATAGTTATTAGTATAATTTGCTATTGTGTACCAGCGTGTTGCTCCGTCGCCAGCAAGCGTTTCTCCGTCTCCTCCCTCAGTAAATATACTGCTAAATAGTTTATAATTTATTAATGAAACATTATTTATATCTTTTTCAGCTTTTATCGCATAAGGTATAGTTAGATCTGCATTTGTTCCATTAGTATTTACTCTAAGATAATTACCTGATATAGTAGTGGCTCTAACACCTGAATTCGTAATAGTTCTAGTTCCCGAGTCAGTAATTGCAGTATTATTTGTATCTAGTGAAATACCTGTTCCTGCTTTTAATGTTATACTAGTTACTGTTCCTACTTTATTTAGTCCAGGTGCACTAACCCAAACGGGTAAGCTGCTAGAGTTTATAGATAATACCTGATTCACACTGCCAACGGCTAACATAGTGGTTGTGTTAGCTGTACTTTGATATGGGATTGAGCCTTTTGCACCTCCAGCTAAATTAGTTGTTGTGCCGGTCAAATCACCTATAATCCCATTAGGAGCTACTACCTTTCCATTTCCTCTTAATATAAGAGCATTGTTATTGTGTCCGGCTCCCTGGCCTAGACCGCCAGACATTGTTCTAAACACTAATCCACAGCCCCACGAACCAGTACCAAATGCATATATACCAGCAGAATTATTACTTTCAGATGAAGTATACCATCCCCTATCGAAGCTAATTCCCCACGATCCGACATCAGTTGTATAGTCTGTATTGTGGTCATATACCTGTGAAGAATAACAATTATTTCTTATTCTAAGTACATTAATAAATGGAGTGGCTCCTGTTGCTTCATCTACCGTACCTATAATTGCTGACTTAAATGTTGGCTCGGTTTTATCATTAGTTTGTGAAGAAATACCAACATTAGCACAATACATGGCTGGTAAATTAGCAAACGGAAGAGTACCGAATACACCAATGCTAGTTGCGTCAGCTGTACCATTAAAGCCCTGAGCACTAGAAGATGAAAGATCTACTTTCAGATTTCTGGCGGTTGCAAGTTTTGTTGCTTTATCGGCAGAGCTGGCGGACGTTGCAGAAGTAGCAGAAGTGGCCGTTGCCGCATTACCTAAAAACCCATTATAGGCCATGCTTACATAGCTCGTTAAAGTTGGCTCAATTAACGTGCTATCTAGCTCTACTATGTTTGGAAATTGCGTATATCGCTGAACTTCGGCAATTACTCTTGTATTAACTGTCCTACTCCCAGTACTAGTCTTTGGAATTAAAATATAAATCTCGACTGGAACTGTTGTATAGTTTGCATCATCATAGTACATTCTAATGTTCCCAGCGGGTATAGTTCCAAAATAGCCCTCAACAAATTTCCACGAATTTCCTCTATAGGTAATTTCAACTAAAGCAGATTGTCTGGGATAGTTTGTAGAAATATATAATAATACTTTATAATTAGATCCGCCTACATTCTTAATTGTTGCTATTCTATACCAATGATCATTATCAGCATCACCTGGTGGATTTATATAACTTTGCTTAATTAAGTAGTTTGATGTATTATTTATACCATATGCATGATAACCGTCAACTGCATCAGAATTAGCAGCAGCTGTGGCATAAGGAACGGTTATATTATTTGTTGTTCCGTTCTTAGTCCAGGTTAAATTATTCCCAGATGTTCCTAGAGCAGTTACGGTTTCAGTTACATCGGTTACTTTATATCGTCCCTCGTTTTGGTAGTAATAGCCATCAATCTGGTGAAACTGTTGACCATCTTTATAAGCAATTTCCCAAGAACCACTATTAGGATCTGTTATATTTAATACGCCAGTATATCCATTTGCAGCAGTTAGTGTTCCCCAAGTTGCTAAAGTTGTGGACCCGCTACTAGAAAATCCTGCAGAGGATATATATGAATGTGTATGACCAGATAGAGAAAAGTCTGATGCATGTTTACCGTCTAATAGGTCTGCATCTAATCCACTACCACTACCATCATTACCAGCATGCCAAATTAAATTATTTCCAAATTGTAATTTATCGGTATAAATTCTAAGATTGCTTCCGTTATAAACATTCTGCCCAATATAGAGATAGCTAGGAACATCAGCGTTACCATATATACCAAACTCGCCTACACTAGTTCCACTTGCATTTTGAATAGTAATAATACCATCAGCCCAGCCACCAGATCCCGGAGCAATTCTATTATTTTTATAATAAATTCTTGGACCATTCGACGCGGAATGATTAATAGTAAGATCTCCAGTCATCGCCCCACCAGATAATGGAAGATAACTATGTGTATGACTAGCGGCAGCACAATATGATGACCAGTTGCCTGAATGGAGAACAGTGTTTGAATCTAGATAAATTGCTGCTCTATTTAGTCCAAGAGCGAACCATACTCTATGTTGGCCAGGATTTGCTCCCCCATTTTCACTATCAGAGTAAACACCATCAAAGTAGAAATCAGCAATCTGCTCATCCTGCGAATGTTTAAAATGTGCTGTATGGTCGTCAACCCCTATCTTTAATGACTCGGCCTCTTGTCCTAATCTAGAAATAATAACAGGGACAGTGTTTGTACTGGTATTAAAGTTTTTCTGGCCAGTTATTGTTTCCGTTCCTGATAGTTTAAGATAGGTTCCATCATGGTTGTGTGTAGATGGTGTATATGTGTCTGGCTTTCCACTAACGTTAGCCCAAGCTACAGAACCAGCGCTTCCGGTTATATTAATTCCCCATGTTCCAGAAGCACCAGTACCAGTTTTTGTTACTGTGTATGATGTGTAGTTACCGCTATCAATTATAGTAAGCCAATCACCCCAAGTATCATCATTATGACCTTTATTCCTATAATACATATGGGCTCCTTTACCTGAACCAAACCAAAGTTGTGGTTGCCAATGGTTTGCATTATAGGATAATATTTCTAACATTTCTCCATAAGTAGTTGGACCACCATCATTATAGATTGTCCAAAACTGTACCTTATTAGATTCAGTATTAGAAGTGCCATTTTTTATTTTAGACCATTCACCAGAAGTTGATTGTCCCCCTCTACTATAGTTTAATTTTAAATATGTATGATCATGCGCAGACGGTGTAAATGAACTAGGTTTAGAAGTAACTTCACTCCAACTAGGCCATCGAGTAGCAGTTTCTGGCTTATCACTTATTCCAGACCATGCAACACTACCAGCAGAAGAAGCATAGCTGACGCTTTGACTACTGATATTGGCCGAAGTTATTACGTTTACCCAAGAATCCCAATTACCATTATAGTATTTTCTAAAATACATCGTGGACTGGCTATGCGGGGTAGCTATCTGTAGTCCTCCCCACTTATCTGGAAAAGTCCAAACACTCCCTGCCGAAGTACCTGTAGTAAAATAATTAGATACATATGGAGATCTTGAATATGACCAACCATTATATTTGATCTTAGTTCCGTATGTGTTTACTTGTTCATTTAAATCAACTGGAGCGGCTTCACTAGGGTCAGGCGCACGATCAAGGACAGAATCTATATAATTATGAGTGTGATTAGATGTTGCAAAATCTGATATAGCCTTATGTCCACCACCTCCTAGAAGTACGTAGGAGTTTGATGATCCTTTCTTAACAAATCCACCATATGCATAAAAATCTCCGTCCTGCGTAAAATAAAATTTCTGGGACACGTCTTTATTGTAGATTACTAGTATATTATTTTCTCTACTGCTTCTACAACTAAGATCCCAACATCTGCTCTTATTAACTCCCATCCAGAGGTCAGTAGCATCATCTGCGGCAGTTATAATATCCATTTCGGCCCTACTTAAGGAGTATGAGCTAATTGAATGACCTATTGATATATGATAGGTTGAGTATACCTCTCCATTAAAAGTTACGGCGCCAGTCAGAGTCCCACCAGAGAGTTTTAAATACCTACCATCCCCCCCCCCTGTGGTCAAAAAAGTGTTCTTACATGCTGTCCAAAGTTGTGTTAAACCTGAGGAATCTAGGTATTTTGCCATATTTTATTTGTTTTTTTTTATTGATTTGGAGCTTAAGAGGATACACTCAAGCCCTCTTAAACTATTATGTTATCTATCTCTGAATTACTTAAGCTTGGAACCGATGAAGCCTCCAAAGTATTAAGTGCCATCTAGATATTTTGCCATTAATCCCTAAATTTATAATATCAAATGGGAGGGTTTTGTCATAAATTGCCCCCCCCCCGGATTTATAAATTCTCGGGGTTAATCTATTAAAATAAGTTTTCTAGCATGTTTTGGAAGGTTTTTTGTATTTCCTCCCTCGCATCCTTGGTTATATTTTGTGTTGCTTTCATCGTCAAATTAACTCCAGCATGGGTTCCATTTTCAAGATACTCAGCATACTTAAGATAACATGAATAGACAGCACCACAGACAGCATCAAATATATCCTTCGTTCCAGGTAATGCTCCAGATTTATCTTTATAGTCAAAATCTGTACAGTTAGAAACATCCGGGTGATCTAGTTTTACATGCTGCCCTCCGATTCCATTAGTTACAACCCTTATCTCACTACACTCACGAAGAAATGTATTATGATAGGGCATTTCTAGACGGTCGGAGTTAATTATATTCTTCAACATTATACCAGCGTCCATTGTTTTATCTATTGAAATGGACTTATAATCAATACCATCTCTCTCTAGACTTTGGAATATACCGGCTGATGCAAAAGAGTCAGCGGAGAAAGTAATTGTATATCCCTGTTTAACTAAGTCCGTTAAGAAACCGTATAAATGATCCAATGAAGTAGCCTGTCCCTTTAACCTAGATACTCCGAAGACAACTGGAATTCTAAAGCAAGGGAGAGAAGCATTACCAACTTGTTTCTCGCCACTATAATAACATAAGCAGACCCCAGTTATATCCTTCTTAAGTCCAATATCATAATGAACGCAAATATGAGTCCCCCTAGGTATTCTCCAAACCATATTCTGGACATAATTAAATATCCTATCGTTTTTGTTATAGAAGTCGACAGTTATAATTTCAGGAGCATAATTTTTAATACAGGCCGCTTTTAGAACATGACTTAAATCGCCGGCAAAAAATAGATCTTGACCAGAATATGGAACACCAGCCAAGTCTCTAAGGTTTCGAACAGGATCAGATAAGAACAAGTACTTTACATTAATAGGTACATTTATTATTCTGTCTGGATCCATTCCCAGCATCATTGGGTCCTCATCATCCTCTAATACGCGAGGCATTTGTCTAGAATCTCCTCGATACATTCTAAAAGTTTGACCATGAGACTCTTCATATAATTCCGGCCTGGTTTCCCATTGAGCTGGCTTTAATACGTATAATTCGTTGGAAGGAACAGTAGCTTCAAATCTATCTGCAGCAGACTGGTCTTCATCTTTTGCTGATGAGTCTGCAACTACACCGCCAAACCAAAACCTTTTATTAGCAAAACGAGATGAATAACGAGTCAGTACTTCATCTACCCTAGCTTTGGCATCTTGTGGACGCCAATACGTAATCTCTGAGAGGATGCTGTATATTAATTGTGTTCCTAATACGGATCCAGTTGCCTGAGGTCCTGATGGTATTAAACGAATTGGTGGATTATTATATTGAGATCTAAAGTATGGACTCTGACCTAAGACAAACTTCCAGAACCCAACCCCGTCACGCAGTGCAGTTTCCTGGGAACTATGAAAGTAGGCCATAGCTAGCTTAGTACCTCCGGCTAAACCCACACTTTTAAATACATTAGTACAGCAATCTAATTTGTGATAGTTATATAATCCAACTATGCGAGCACACCAACTTTTCCCCGATCCTACCGACCCACCATAACTTATATATGGATAGCGATTAAATATAGGGGACGGAAATATTTTAGGAAGATGTTCAAACCAATACTTAAAAACACTCTTGCCGTGATTTGTAATCTGATCGTCCCCAAGAAAATAATCATCACAAAGAAATGTCACAATATCAACAGGAACATGATTCATTCCTAAGAACTTAGCCATTACAACATTCTTTTCGTCGTCTGTCAGCGTATTATAAAGATTTCCAATATCAGTAGTTAGATCTGGAACATTTCCTAAATCTATAGGAGTAGTCGGATCCTTATGTTCAATAAATTTATTAATTTCCCCCATTTCTTCTACTCGTTTTTATTCTATTGTATGATATTTCTGGAATAGTTATTAAATCTTTTGGATCTTCGCCATTGACAATAACTTTGGTTAAAAGAGATTTGACCTCTTTTCTAGGGAATGTCCACGGTATCTCTATTAGAACTTTATTGTTATCTAAACAATACTTTCTAACATTTTCATCTCGCTGAAGTTGAGATTCAAATATTTTTATTGTACTATGGAAATGAGGACACCATACATAATGTTGTTCCCCAGAATATTCAACCCAATACTCTCTTCCATCATTAGATACAATAACAAAGTCTATTTCTACTCCCCAATCCTCTTTTCTTCCTTGTATAACATCTGAAGAAAATTTTTTGTGAGGTTCAAAGCTTTTTATAGTATTGCCTAGATTTTCATCAGCCCACTCAAGAATATGTATTTCTCCCTCAGACTGATTACACTTTGGACAGCCATGACCTTGTAAAAAATTAGTTGGATAAATAGAAAACAGTTTTCCACAGTGCTTGCATCTAATTCCTTCAACTGGGGTGGAACTATTTGTATATTTTATTTCAGAATAATCAAAGCGACCAGGATATCGTTCCTCACACTTCTCTATAAACCTCTTTGTTTTAAAATCTGTGTAATCCTCTTCTCTACATTCTGGACAAAGCTTTTGTCCTTGCTTTATTAGCAGCCGCATGTATTCTGGAGACATATGGAAAACGTTGCCATGTTTTTTACAGCGAACGTCTATCTCTTGATAAGCCCCACGATATTCTCCAAACTCATACTCTTTTTCAAACTTATTAACAATATCCTTTTCAAATTTCTTCCTTCCAAGTTCTAATCTGGCCCTACTTGCATTATCATATATACAACCAGGACATCCGCACTTTCCAAATAACAGGTTGGCTGGACGAGACTTAAAATTTAAATTATGAATGTTGCAATGAAGATCAACATCTACTCTGTTATTTACATATTTTGTCTTTCCCTCTATTTCTTCATATTGAGGAAAAACTTTATGAAGATTATCCATAAATTCGTCCGTTGGAATTTGTCTTCTAGTTGTTGGAAAACATTCTGGACATCCCTTGCTAAATGGGCTCTTTAAAAAGTATTGTGGATCTACAGAGAAGTCTCCATGAGTTGGACAGGTTATGATTACTTTGGTTAGGTTATTATCTACTCTATTTGTTTTTGAGTAGTCATAAACATCTCCGTACCTACGTATTGCCTGTCTTATAAAATTTTTAGTGTACTCTGATTTTTCACTATAATATTTTTCTATGATTTCTTCTATTTCAGAATCACTTAAATCTAATCGATAACTTAATTCTATCATTTTTCTTTCCTCGCATCCTCCTAGTTATTAAAAGTTGAGAGATTATTACTACGGTGGCCAAACCTTTTCATAATCTCTCTAAATGACTAAGCGGAGGAAATTTACCTAGTCATTTATTTAGCTCTTAAGGCGATACATTCAAACCTCCTTAAGACAATTATAAAGCCTGGGAGGAGTATATTTCAACCCCTTCCCAGACAAAAATAAATAATTAAACAAGGGCTTCATTAATCTCCTGACTGCTAATTTTGGTTGGCATGTCTTCTTTCTCAACGGAATCAACTTTTAGCCTACCATTAACAATCTCGAAGCCTTTAATAACTTTTCCTTCTTCTGCCGCAATTGTCCAGTCTAGATCTTCAATAGCCTCCTGAACTGCTCTAATTTGTGTCGAGATATCACCACCAGTCGGAGTACCAACCGATTCTTCAAGTGTATCTAGTCTTTTCAGCACACCATCTTTTGAACCAGCCACATTAGGATCTTCAACTTCGGTCAGGATCTTTTCAATTCTAGCTTCTTCACCCGTTGCTCTAGCTTGTTCTGCGTCGACGAGATCATAAGCATATTTAGCGATTGTTCCTGCCGCCGGTGTTTGTCCTTCGTCTGGGAGTGCTGTTACTGCTTGAAGATTTAGGATGGCTGTATTTATTGCCGTTACCTCAGACGGATGGTTTTGAATCCAGTCAGCGATCTCTTGGAGTGTGTCGAGTGCTTCTTGTGCTTCCTCTGGGATTAATTGAGCGGCTATTTCTTCTCTAGCAATCACACGTGCACTTTTAGCTGTATCACTACCGACGAGAGCATTAACCTTTCCTTCGAGTGTACTTAGGTCATTATCCGTCACATAATCAGCCAGGATAGTTCTTAAGGCAGAAGCAGATTGAACGTCGGTAAGGGACAGCTTATATTCCACGTGTCCATCTTCACCCTCTGAATTGTGAACTATCGTCTGTAATGTAAATCCAGCAAAAGCACCAGCACCATCAGAATTAATCGTAACTTGTGATGCTCCCGCTGCTACTGCCGATTTTACTTTTCCCCAGAGAGTTCTTACACCATTTATATCTAAATACTGCATATTATACTAACTCCTGTAATAATGTTGCTTGTGGGATTGGTTCGATTATTCCGCCAATCATATCCGTCGTTACTATTGTGTCCTTATC
>ODAJ011941432.1_pt1 | contig 20207 bp, 23 predicted proteins | sample 1539241 | NCBI WGS metagenome assembly ODAJ01 (sample SAMN02144231, study PRJEB22623) | gut metagenome | biome: sheep rumen | host: Ovis aries | place: New Zealand | reverse complement strand
GTACTCTCCATTTCGGCTTTTTTAAGTGGTAAATTAAAATTGGTTTTTACTTTATAAATATTACTTCCATCTTTATCCCTTTGGCTATCCCAAAAATACATATAGCAATTTTCACAACCTTCACTATATTTTTTGCATCCATGCCAAGGATTCCATATATCATTCATTTTATAATCATTTCCTTAATAGAACTATGTCTTATTTTTCCTATTCATTATATTATATATTTATAAAAAATAAAAGACTATGCTAAAATACTTTAGGATAATATTTTTATTTTTCAGTTATATATTATCGTCATTTCCATCCTTTGCCTTATTTGTATCAATGATTTTGTAGTTTTGATTTTTTCTAGACCTTCGGGTATGAGTTTTCTTACCACATTTATAAAATATATTTAAATCCATATTGTTCAATAAAAAATAAAGATAAGACCTCATTAATAATTTCTATTTTCATCAATTCTTTGATTTCTTTCTTGTATTAAACATTATAATCTAAGCCTTCTTTATAACTCACCTTTGAAAAATGAAAAAAAATCTCCGTCACCATTTTTCACAAAAGTTATTTAATTGCTGATGTTTCAATAAGTGATGAATATAAAGAAATGCTTGGTAAGTATTATGATTTATTTGATACTATTGAAGATAAAAATTTAAGAGTAAAACTATCTAAACTAGAAGAAATGAAAAACAAAATGTATAGTGAAACAAATAAGCATATATTCAAAATTGGTTTTAGTATTGCTACTAAAATGCTTATAGAAAAAATGACTTGTGAATTATAAAACTCTATTACCTTTAAATGCAAAGCAGGCTGTCGATTTCTCAACAGCCCACCCGCATACAGATTTGCTTAGAATAACGGGATTGAGATGACTTTCATCGTAACTCCAAAGATGTTCTTATTCTCCCATTCTTTCTGCCATGTTGTTTCGAGATCTCCCGCCTTAATGATACACATATCCAATTCAAGTGATTCCATCATGTAAACATCACCAAGAATTTCTGACATGATGCTGTTTGCGATTATTGCCTTTTTAGCAATCGGCTTAACCTCTTCTGGATCCTGAGATGTGATGATAAGGTGAGAAAACTTGTTGTTCCGCACAAACTCCCGTGTTTCTTCTAACGTCATAATGCAAATCTCCTTTCTTTTTTATAGGATGTAATCACACCCACTATTTTGCCATTAGACAATTTAATTATACAACATTTTACATAAAATGTCAAATATTAACAATTTCTTTGGTCTTCGGGTTATGAGAAGTTACTGTAATTTAGTGAAATTAAGGGTTTTGCTTGATTTATTAATGAAAATTGGTGAAGATTATTCCGAACATTTGTGTCTTTTACGGTCACTTTGTGAGAATTTCTTCATCAACTATTCCCCAATGATTTATACATAGCTTTTTATTGGTTAGTTTTTGAAATAAAAACAATCAAAAATTTATACAAGGAGGCTTACTATGATTAGTATAACTTATCACAAAGAAGGAGATTATTTGATTCCTAATTTGATTATGGAGAAATCTGGTTCAACATATAATGTTGGAAAATATGGGCATTTAAGAAATAACTTTTTAAAAGAACATAAAAGAGGTTTATATACTGAATTAATGATTAATGGAACTTTGACTGATCATTTAATTGATATTGATAAAGCAGCTACTGTAAGAGTTAAAAATATAATTGATATACTTGCTAAAACAGAAAATGTAAATGAAGATTTAAAAAGTCGTGAGCAACTTGAATGGGTTAGATGTATGAATAGTATTAAAAACCGAGCAGAAGAAATTGTTTTTAATGAAATTATATATGTGTAGGAGGATTTAGAAAATGAGTTTTAGAGAAGTAAATGATGATATTTTAAAAGAATTTTGGGAATATAGAGATCAGACTGAATTTGCCTTTATGACTAAAGAAGATAAAAAGCATATGATTTATTTTGATGAGATTACTAGCAAAATCTTAAATAGCATTCCTAAACAGAATAGGAAGTTTGTGCAACAGCAACTAAATAAACTTGATGATAATTTTTCTGATTATGTTGGCTATTGGAGCGAGAAGTATTATAGGAATGGGTTTTGTGATGGAGTGCAAATAATGTGTGGGTGTTTTGAGGAATAGGAAAAGGCGAGTTAATTCTCGCCTTTTTTCATTAAAATTTCTTTTTTAATTCAGTATCTGGAATAAAACTTTTTACTCTATGGTAATCTGTATCATGACCTCTGTTAATTTCATCTAGTAATAAACCATGACCTCTAGTTCCATCCTTAGCTATTACTGCAGCTATATCATAATTATCATGTTTATTAGCCTTAGGATTTAATTCTTTGTAAGCTTCTATGTATTGATTTTCATTTTTAGGTGAAGTCCTATTTTTAGCTATTTTATTTTCCATTTAATATTCCTCCTTTTATTATTTTTTATATAAAAACTAAACTACAAGTCAAAATATTCCTTTCTGCCCTCTTGTAATTTTAAGAAGAAATATGCTATAATAAAAACAAATAAAAGGTTCGCAAAATCTTTTTTCGTTCAATGCTTAGCATTGGGCGATTTTTCTTCTTGTCTTAGTATATTATATCTTATTTCTATATTTCAATTACCCTTCTAAATTGATCATCACTATATTTCTTTATATCTAAAACATTTAACATATCATATTTATCTTTTACTTTTTCAAAATAATCTTTTATATCGTCTTTCTTTATTATATTATTAGAATTTTCTGTTGGCAATAACCCCTGTCTCGCATTTATCCATGGTGTCTCATAATGTGACATTTTTTCTAAAGCTTTTCCGTTATAGTATCCAAAATATTTTATAACTGCATTTAAAATTTCTCTTTTCTCATCTACAATAATATCTTCTATATCATAATCTATATCTATGCTAATATTAGCTGATTTAAAATCTTTGTATTTCTCATATATATCTACATAGACTGGTCCATGTACCCAAGCCTGACAATCTTCTTGAAATAAATATTTTCCAAAAAAAGCTTTATAAAATCCTTGAGCATAATATAATATTTTTTGCAGAGCTAATGGAGTAATTTCCTTACCTATTGCAATAATATATTCTGCAATTATCTCTATCTCTTTTTCAGTTCTACATGTTAATGTCTGTTCATTTATTCCCTTAATAGCATTTTTAACATTATTATAAGCTTTTTCAGTTATTAATTCTTTATTTTCTTCTATTAATCTACTCATATAATCTTCATTATTTAATATATTATATAATTGATCTGAGTAAACCTTTGAAGGTACATCACCCTTTAAGTATCTTATTAATGTTATTTCGCCCCATCCTAATAATTTAGATAATGGTTTTTTACCTATTTTATACTTACTTAAAATACTATTTATTTCTTCAGTTGTAATAATGTTTTCTTCATTTCTATAAACCTTATCAATTCTCTCTAAATTCTCATCATTTATTTCATTTGAACTAATTTCTTCGCCACACTTTTTGCAATATCCTAATAATCTTTTATACTTATATTCTTTTCCTTTAATCTCAATTGTTTCTTCACGTTCTTTTATTTCATATTCAACTAAATCATTACATTTTTCACAAAATCCTTTTTTCATAATAAACTCACCACCTTATAAAAATAATTTTTTTATATTTTTTTCTGGTTTATGAAATGAAACTACTACTATAAAATCATTTTGCTTTCTAGCAATCTTTATATATACCTCAACATTTTCTATTGTTCCCCAATTGTTTAATTCATATTCTCTACAAAAGAAGTATAGTCTCTCTTGTGGATTGTTATAATCATCCGCAGAGTAACAAAAATCATTTACCTCCAATTCTTTTAACATTTCTTTTTGCATATTTTTATTTAATTTATATTTTTCAATAAAATTTCTATTCTTTTCATTTTTTGGAGTTGTACAAACTATAAACCTTCCATCATCTACACTTTTCTTTACTATTTTCAAATATTCTTCTATTTCTTCTTTTGTATGATTTGTGTATTTTGAAGTATCAATTAACATTTTAAATCCCTTCCTTTTGCATGTTTTCCCCTTTCTATTATGGTATCAATTGATACTATTTTAACATAAATATGATACTTTGTCAACTATTTTTCTATTATTTACGAAATATATTTATATTTTTCCCGTCTTCTGTTTTCCATGTTAACCATCCATTATTCGCATTACCTAACACTACCCATCCAGCCGTACTTGGCGAATTACAAATAACATCTTCCATTAGAATACCATTTTCTATTTTTGCATTTTTTCTGCTTTCTGGTATCCAATCCTTGTTACAATCTAAACACTGACTACCTTTTATAACAATGAATTTCCCATTGTCTACCCTCATTGATGCTTTAATATTCTTATCAGAAATATAATAAATTCCATCAGGTATAAGCATTCTATTAGTTTTATTCATATCTCTTTGTACTTCATCTGTTGCTGTATTAAACACTTCTTCTTTGCTAATAGACTTTGGAAATATTTGCTTTCCTTCTAACGAAGATAATAATTGCACTACAAGTTCCACATCTACAGCAAATAATTCTGTATTTTGAACATTACTTTTACTAAACAATTCATGAATTAATATTTCCTTTTCATCATAGTCTTCTACTTCTATAGCAAATCTTCTTTTAAGTCCAACTACATTAACATATCCGTTTCTTTCTAAGTTATACATACGTTGTTCAAACTTTTCACTACCCGTTTTTCCTATTTTTACTAAACCAGGTACAATCGTTGTCATACAATAAATAATTCCTTTAGCCATTTTCATCCTCCTTATCAGTTAATTTATACTCTTCACTATCTTCTGCAACTTTTAATTCTGTATTTGAATCTTCTTCATTTGTCTCACTATATCTAATTGTATCATCACTATTTAAAATTCTATAAATTATATTACCTAATGATTTCATTATAGCATTATAAAACTCTTTACTTTCAAATAGTTTTTTATAAGAAGTTGCACTCTCTTTATACGCTTTACTTGTTTTTTCACTAAATACTTTAGGAAATACTGATTTAACAAACATATCTTCATTATTTGCTTTAGCTGATTTTTTTACTTCTTCATCTCTAATAATAATATCCATTATATTTCTAACAAGTAAGTTATCTGCTTCTGTAAATTGTCCTGCATATAAATCGTTAACTTTTTTTATGATTTCCTCTAAATATCTTTGTTCTGGTAAAATAGCTATTGGTATTCCAGAGCCTTGAGGTTGAATTAAGCCTTCTGATTCATCTGTTTTTCTTAATGAAACACTTCCATTAAAAGTTTGCTTTAAATTATAGAATGTAAGTTTAAGCTTTCCTTCTAAATCAATGGCTTCTATTTTGTTTTTAGGTAATAACTTTTCTACATACCTTAAATACATATATGTTTTATGAAGTTCTTCATCACCTAAAAATGTTATTTGAGTTATATATGAATAGAATTTATTAAAACTTATAACTTGCTTTCTAAAACTTTCTCTATCTTCTATGTCTAATTTATTATATAAATCTACAGTTTCTTTTACACAACTTGTTAGTTTTCCAAAATCATTTTCATTTTGTTTTCCATCTTTTAAATATATCTTACAGAATTTTTCAATGTTTTCATCATATATCAATCCATAGCTTTTTATCATATTTAATTTATCATATATAACATTTGGATCTGTTTCATATTCTAATACAGTCACATCATAAAATGGTTTAAATGCTTCTTGTATGTCTGATGCTTCATTTACAAAATCTATTACTAATGTATCATCTTTTCCATTATATGTTCTATTCAATCTTGATAAAGTTTGTACTGCTTTTATACCTTTTAACTTTTTATCTACAAACATTGTATGTAATAAAGGTTCGTCAAATCCTGTTTGATATTTTTCTGCAACAACTAATACATTAAATTCATCTCCATGGAAGTATTCTTTAGTTTGTGATTCAGATATTTTTCTACCACTTTTAGTTTTATTCATATTGCTTTCAGTAAATGTTTCGTCTCCATCTTTAACTTCCCCAGAAAAAGCTACTAAAACATCTAAATCGTCATATCCTTTTTCTTGAATATATCTTTTCATTTCAAAGAAATATCTTACTGCATGTAATCTTGAAGCAGTTACTAACATTGCTTTTCCTTTACCATTAATTTTATTTTTAGTAACATTTCTGAATTGTTCTACAATTATTTGTGTTTTTTGAGAAATATTTATTTCATGTAAACTTTCAAATTTCTTTATAATTTTTGTTGCATAATTTTCTGGTACTTCTGGATTATCTGGCGTTTTCTTTGCAATTTGATATATTGTTTTATATGTCATATAGTTTGCTAAAACATCTAATATGAATCCTTCTTCTATAGCTTGTCTCATACTATATACATGATAAGGCATAAATGTACCATTCTCTTGTTTTGTTCCAAATAACTCTAAAGTTTTAGCTTTAGGTGTAGCAGTAAAGGCAAAGAATGAAATATTATCTTGATGTCCATGTGTTGCCAATTCCTCAACTAATTTATCTTCATAATCTTTTTCATTTTCTTCTTCCTGTGCTTCCATCTCTGCATATTTCTTTAAAGCTTCGTCTCTATCTGCTAAAGCAATTTTAAGTTTTTTAGCAGAATTACCTGTTTGACTTGAATGAGCCTCATCAACTATAACTGCAAATTTTTTACCACTAACATCATCAACCTCCTTATATATTACAGGAAATTTTTGAAGTGTAGTTATAATTATTCTTTTTCCATCATCTATTGCTTCTTTTAAATCTTTTGAAGTTTTCTCATCATCTATTTTTACTACAACGCCTTTTTGATGTTCAAATTGGTATATAGTTTCTTGTAATTGTTTATCTAATACTTTTCTATCTGTTACGACGATTATAGAATTAAATACTGCATTATTATTTCTATCGTGTAATCCTGATAATCTATGTGCAAGCCAAGCTATACTATTTGATTTTCCTGAACCAGCACTATGTTGAATTAAATAATTATGTCCTACCCCACAATCTCTTACATTCCATATTAGTTTTCTAACAACATCTAATTGGTGAAATCTTGGGAATATTATATTTTGTTTTTCCTTCTTTATTTCTTTTCCATTCTTATGTTCTATTTCTTCTTTTACTTGTAAATGTACAAATTTATGAAGGATCTCCATTAAAGAATCTTTCTTTAATACATTCTTCCATAGATAGTCTGTTGTATAACCATTTTCATTTGTTGGATTTCCAGCTCCTCCGACATTACCAGCTCCATTAGAACCTTGATTAAATGGTAAATAATATGTGTTCTTTCCAGCAAGTTTCGTTGTATATTTTACATCATAATGATCTACTGCAAAATATACTATTACTCTACTATTAAATCTAAAGATTAATTCTCTAGGATCTCTATCATACATAAATTGTTTTTGTGCATTTTCACTATTTTGTCCTGTTATCTGATTTTTAAGTTCTAAAGCCACAACTGGAATACCATTTAATAATAAAACAATATCTATAGAATTTTCATTTTGAGTAGAATACTTTAATTGCCTTGTTTCATTTAATATATTTTTATTATATAAATCCATATCTCCTGGATTTAAGTTTGTTTCTGGCATGAAATAAGCTAACTTAAACTTGAAAGTTCCTGCACCTGTATATTTGATACCATTTCTTATTACATCAATTATTCCTCTTGTCACTACTTCATCATTAAATCTTTTTATAAATCTTGCTTTATAGTCATCTGGAAATGCTCTCTTAAATTTATCCCATTCATTTTTTTGAGTATTCTCAATAAAAGTAAATAAATCTTTTTTATTTAACGCACATTCTCTATCAAAATCTTGTGGATTTCCTTTTATATATCCGCCATCAGGTGATAAAAGATATGTTTCTATATCTTGTTCAAATCTTCTTTCATTTTCTTCCATCAGATACCTCCATTAAACTACTTCTTTTTTTCCAGTTACATATTCATATATTAGCGATTTTTTATACTCTTCTAATTCTTCGACAATTTTTTGCTTATTAGTAATTACTAAGTTTATTTTCTTACTAATTATATCTAAATAATTTGCAATTTCTTCTTGTTCCTTTATAGGTGGGATTGCCACTATAATGTTACCTATATCTGAAGCTGAAATATGAACAACTTTTAGTTTAGCTTTTCCTTTGCTTTTTTGCTCTTGTGAACTAATGCTATTTAAAGCATAATTTATAAATCTTGCATTTTGATTATGCTTCATAACAATAATATCTCCCCCAGCAAGGCATTTTTCATTCCCCTCATATAAAATGTTTTTTCCAATTTCTTCTACAAGCTCACCAGTTCCTGCAAATAATAAATCTCCTGTGTTAATATATGTTGGATTATCAATACTATCTATATTTGTTTTAGAAAATGTATTTGAAAAATAGTTATCATATTTTGAATATATTTCTCCATATCTTACACATTGAATATCTCCATTTATCTTTACATCTTCTTTTGTAATTCCATTTCCTTTAGTCAAACTATTAGCAACAAATTTGTTTCTTAACAACTTCCAATGAGATGGTATTTTCCCTATACTTTCAACACCACTTTCTTTCATTTCAACATTTTGTTTTAAACCTTTTGTAACAATTTCTGTAATTATTGATTGCTTATATTTTTTATAATCTTCAATAGTCTCTTTAGTTTTTTTTATAACGTTATCAATTTCAGATATTTTATTATCAAGTAATTTAGCTATTTTTTCTTGTTCATCTTTTGGTGGTATAGGTAATATAACATTATTTAACTTGTCCATGGGGATTTTCATCCTAATAGTATTTAATTTCCCATTATCTGATTCTTTGACTAATATTCCATTTCCCAATCCCCATAAGCTTTTTTGAAAAGCAGAAGATTGAAATAAGTTACTATAATAGTTAATATTATAATTATTATTTCTACAATATAATGCATAATATGCAGGGCTTATACATCCAAAATATTTTGATAATCCAACAGCTCCCACAACAACATTCATACTATTTAAAACAATATCATTCTCATAAGCCAATTTATAATCCTCAAAATTTTCTTTTGCTTTATTGCCACCACCAGTTTTTTCAGAGTATGGGAATACTCCTCTTTCTATCGATAGTGATAATAAATTTTCAGATTTTATTGGATTATTTTTCTCGTTTCTCTCAACTAATATTTGTTTCAATCTTTTGCAACTCCAGTTATTGGGTATTTTCCCTATCCAGTCAATTCCACTTTCTTTCATTTCTCTCATATTATTTATCCTCCTCAAATAGTTTTCTTAGAGAATCCATAATATCGCTCTCATTTTTTCTTATTCTTTCTAAAATATCATCTGATTTTTCTGGAGCAACATATTTATAAAAATGTCTTGTAAATGGTATTTCATATCCAATTTGCGTTTTCTTTTTATCAATCCATGCATCTTTATTGTAAGGCAATACTTCTTTTTCGAAATATTCTTCTATATTTTCTTTCAAAGGTATATTTTCATAATCTCTTTTATTGCTATCTGCTTTTATATTACCTTTTTTATCTTTTATCGCTTCCTGATTTTCATCGAGTTCAGGAGATTCTACTGTTATTCTATTGTATCCAAAATCCTCATTATCAAAAATTTTACTTTCAACTGTTTTGTCTTTATCTTTATATTCTTTATTTGAGAATTCATCATAAGCTTTCAAAATTAAATGTCTAGAATCTTCGTCTAAATCTTTTCTTTTATTTCCAATATTCTTTCTTCTATTTATGTAACAATTAGAGGCATCTATTAATTGTACTTTACCTTCTCTTAATGTACCTTCTTTTCCTTTATTTATTATCCAAATATAAGTTGAAATACCTGTATTATAAAATAAATCTGTTGGAAGCTGTACTATAGCTTCTAGCCAATCATTTTCTATAATATATCTTCTTATTTCAGATTCTCCTGATCCTGCAGCTCCACTAAATAAAGGTGAACCATTTTGAATTATTGCCATTTTTCCATCATCTTTTAATTTAGCTATACCATTTAATGTAAATAGCATTTGTCCATCTGAAATTTTAGGAGTACCTACTGGAAATCTACCATTTACACCTTTATCAGCTTCATCTTCAACTGCTTTCTTTTGTTTTTTCCAATCTATTCCAAATGGTGGATTTGAAATTATATAGTCAAATGTATATCCTTTAAATTTGTCATCATCTAGCGTGTCTCCCTGCTTAAAATTATCTGCATCTCCACCTTTAATAAGCATATCTGCTTTTGCGATAGCATAAGTTTCTGGATTTAATTCTTGACCATAGCAATCTACTTTTACATTTTTATTTAATTGATGCAATCTATCAGTCATACATGCAAGCATTTGAGATGTTCCCATTGCCATGTCATATATTGTTTTAACTTTATTATCATTTATTAAAATATCTCTTTCTTCTGCAACTAATAAATCTGTCATTAAATATATAATATCTCTTGCTGTAAAGTGAGCTCCTGCTTCTTCATCATAGCTTTCAGAAAACTTTCTAACTAGTTCTTCAAATATATATCCCATGTCTTCGGTTTTGACTTCATCAAGTCCCATATATGCCTTTTTTGTATTAAATTCCTCAATAACTACATATAGCAACCTATTATCAGCCATTGTTTTTACTTCATTTTCAAATTTAAAGTTACTTAAAATATCTTGAACATTATCTGAAAATCCGCTTAAATAATTCTTAAAGTTACTTTCTATATTATCTGGATCTGATAATATTTTTTCAAAATCATATTTACTTGTATTATAAAAGCTGTATCCAGAAGCTTCTGTTAGGAACATTTCCTTAACTTCAAAATTCCTGACTTCTTCATATTTCTTTAATACTGCTTCTTTAGTCGGTTTTAAAATATCATCAAATCTCTTTAATACAGTCATTGGTAATATTACTTTACCATATTCATGTGGTTTATATACTCCTACTAATTTTGTTGCTACTTCCCATATTAAATTTGCTTTTGCTTGTATGTTTGTACTCATTTTATTATACTCTCCTTTTTTAAAAAATCTCTAACTTTATTCCATTCTTCTTTATTTTCGAAAATGCCGTTGTAAATATCTGCAGGTATATCTGTTGTTTCTTTTGCAATATTGTCCAAAAAATTGTTTTTTTCTTTTTCTTTTTCAAAAAAAATATCAGCTATCTTAATTTGCAATTTTTTACTTGGTTCTCTTTCTCCTTTTGTTAATTGTCCAACATATACTGGCGTCACCCCAATCATTTTTGCAAACTTATTTTTGCTAATATTATTCAGTTTCAATTTTTTATTTAAAATTGTTTTGAACTTACTCATTTGTTTAACCTTTCCTATATAAACTATAAGCTTATAGTTTATATATCATTTTATAGAAATAAAGGGAATACTTTTTAAAAATTTTACAAAAATTTAATATAACTGTAACAATTTTGTAATATAAAATAGGCACATTTCTGTGCCCATTTTTATAACTCATATTTCTTGTTTTTTGACTTTTCTTTCTCTACCTTCCTCTCCTCCATCTCCTTCAACTGCCTTTGCATTTTATAAACCTTAATTTGCATTTCATCACAAAACTTCAATTCCTTCCTAATCCTTGCAACTTCTTTACTCACTCCAATTATGTCTCTAGTAATCAAATCCTTTTTATCCTCATCTTTTTCCATACCTCTTTTTCTATATAATCCATTTCTTTTGTTTAAAACTTTTTGTAGCTCTTCTTGTTTGTCATATTCCAAATATCTTAAATCCTTCATATTCTCAACTTTATATTTGCAAATAAATCTAATCTCTTCTGAATATTTATCCATCTTCTTTATTTCTGCTCTCATCTCTGGAGTTAGTTTATGCGGTACATTCTTTTTAGGATACAAGCCTAATAGAAATCTATAGTAATAATACAATGCGATTATTCCTTTAGGCTTGTACTTTCTTTTTATCTTATCTGTAGACTTATACCTTTTACTAGTTAAAATTTTATATGGAATTACTTTTTCTTCTGGTACAAACTCATTTTCTAATATTCTTCTTTTAATATTATCTAAAGAATACTCCTCTCCAAATCTTCTCTCCACTCGTATATTTCTTTTTGTATCATATCTTCTTATACTTAACTTTCCTGCTCTATATTGATAATAATATCCCATAGAAACTAGCATTTTTTCAAAATCTTTTAAAGTATATGAATGTTTTATTGCATAATCTAAATCTTCTTTTGCAAACTTACAATATTCAGATTCTAATGTGTATTTTTTATAAAAGTTCTCAAAATTTATTCCTGATTTACATTTTTTCTCTTTCAAAACACTTAATCCATATTCTTCGCAAATTTCATCTGATGTTTTTCGAAGTATTGCTGTATTTGTAAAATTACTATAATATCTATATCCATCTTTAAATGAAACAGAATTTAGTAAAAAATGATTATGAATATGTTTAGTATTTAAATGTGTTGTTACTATTACTTGAAATCTATCTCCCCACATTTCTTCTGCAAGTTTTACTCCAATTTCATGAGCAAGTTCTGGAGTAACTTCTCCTTCTTTAAAAGATTGCTCACCATGAAATGCAAGTATACCTCCTGTCTTTCCAAATAGCTCTTTAACTATTTGCATTTTTAATACTGCATCTTTCAAATCACAATTAATTCCTGTTACATAGTATTGCTTTTCTGTCTTGTCTGCATTTGTAACATAGTTTAATACATCTCTAATATTTTCGTATTTATCCATTCCATATTCATAACAATCATTTTTTGTCTTTTGTTTATTTGTTACATAGTTAACTGCTTTATCAACTCTTTTCTTTACACTCCAAATTTTTGTTGTTGCCATTTTAATTTTCTCCTTTCAAAATTTTTATAAAGGGGATTGGGGAATTTCCCCATTCGAATTTCGAGCTGACGAAATTCATTGCTTGCTAAGACAAAAATATCAATTTATTAAATCTAAAAATGCTTGATTTTTTAACTTATCAAAGTACTTATTATTATATTTAAGGTACCTAAATCGAAACAATTTAGGTACCTCATCCATTATCTATATGCCCATCTATAACCTCTTCTTAAAGCTATTCTTTCTAATCTTTCACGTTCACTTATAATTCTGCAAGGAACAGTTTTATATCCTAGTTTTTTTACTGCTGTAAATGTTGCAAAACAGTTATTTAATATATATTTATCCTTATATTTTGTAACTGACATTGGTAATACATATCCTCTTTTTTGAATATATCTTTTTAACCATTCTATTTCATCATCACTCTTTTCTTTAAAATCTCTATCTATAATTTTTATTTTATTAATTGGTATTTCTACTATCTTTCTCATATTAATTCATTCCTTTCTCTTTACAATTTTTAATTTTTTTATTATAATTAATTTGGTTAGTTGAGTTAGTTTTATGTTTGTCGGCATATACTAGCTCTTTTTCGTTTATGAGTGTTACCCCATAACACATTTGATATAATTTAGCAATTACTGCATCTGCTAATTGTTCATCTTGTCCTTCTCTAAATCTTTTTAATAATCCATTTTTATCAAATCTTGTTGTAATAATTATTGGTAATCTATTCTCATTTCTATTTTCTACAATGGTATATAACTTTTCTAATGCCCATTTACTAATTCTTTCTGTTCCTAGATCATCAATTATTATCATTTCTACATTTGAATATAGTTCTATTAGCTCATTTTCGGATTTTGTACTATCTACAAATGTCTCTTTAATTTTATCTAAAAGTGTTGTAAGTCTTCCCATAAGAACTATTTTTCCATCTTCTACAAGTTTATTTGCAATAGCTGCAGCTAAATGTGTTTTACCAATTCCTGATGTGCCCGTTATTATCATTCCATTGGTTTCACTTCCCTCTATACATTTTTTAGTATAGTCTTTAACTATTTCTACAGCTTTTCTGTTTACTAGTCTTGCATTATAATTTTCAAAGTTCTTATTTTGATAATTAGCTTTCATATATGTTTCTTTATAAATTCTGTGTATAAGTCTTTTGTAATGCTCTCTTCTTTGTTTTAAACGCTCTATCTCATCTTTCATATTCCAATATTCTTTAGCTTTATTGCAGTCACATCTTTCATACTCAATATCATCTGCTGATATATTTGCATAAAGGTAATCAAATCCTTTTGGCTTTAATTCTTTGCCACAGTATCCACATTTTTTTAACTTTTTGTTAATAACTTTAGTATAATTTGTATTCTCTAAATCCATTATTGTTCTCCTCTCTTATATTTTCTTCTTTGTTCTTTTCTAAGTCTTTTCTTTTTTCTTCTTCGTTACTTTGTGTTATTGTAACGTTACTTTTTTCACTTTCATTTTTTAACTTTTCACGATGTCTTCTTTGTCTTTCACGACCTTGAAGCTTTACTTTTTCGTATTTTTCAATACTTTGATACTTGTCCCAGTTTTTAATTAGAAATGTTTCCCCTTCTTTTTTAAGCATTTCTAATTCTATGAACTTTTCCAAAATTTTTGCTATTTTTTTATTAGATTTTCCCATAATCTTAGAAAAATTTTGTATTGTCATCGGCTTTTCCTCTCCTATCTCTAATCTTCCATTATTATTACATTCAACTGCTAAAGCAATTAAGTGAATCCAGACTCTAAAATATGTATCTCCTTCTGGAAGATTAAGAATAATTTGTATCTTCCTGTTTGAGAAGATATTTGATTCAACTTTAAACCACTGAATCTCATACATGTCATCCCTCCTGTACTTCGTCAATTCTTCTTATTGACTCTTTTTCTTTTTTGCTTAGATATTCATCTAGCATTTGTACTCTGAATAAGAACTTGCCACCAACTTTTGAACATGGTATTTGTCTTCTTCTAACTAACTGATTAATTAACCAATATGATATTCCTAAATATTCTGCTGCTTCCTTCATTGTTAGTGTAGTTCTTTGTACCTTTTGTAGTTCCATTGTCCTCACCTCCTTCTATCAAGTTTACTAGGCTATTGCCTTTCGTTAACATGTTTTATATAGTTTTTCATGTTAACCAATTGCATCTTAGCATTTTTTATGATAAAATTTCTACAAAATAATGAATTTTTTTGAGTTTTGTTAGCAGTTTCAAAATGCAACTATTGTTTCAATTTTGTTAACAATTACTGGAGGTATTTATGAAAAAAGAACATAAAATCACATTATCTGTAAATCCAATCGCTCTTACTTATAGCTTAAAGCGCATTGTGGGATATTACTATAAAGAATATGTAGAATTAAATGATAAATTTGAAAACATGTCTGAAGATGAATACTCAAAAATGATGATTGCTAAAGGAGAAAAAGCAAAAACAGAAAAAGAAAGAAATAAAATTGCTAAAGAATATGCTGAAAACGCAAAAAAGTATTATTCTAATAATAAGCAACGTTCTATTCTTTCTTTTAATGATCAAGTTAACAAACTAAATGGATATATTGCATTTAAGTACGAAGAAATAGAAGAACAATATAATTTACCTTTATTAGATTTTATTAGTTATAACTTAAATAGTGTAAATGAATATATTGTTTTCTTTATAAACTACTTTGATATTGTCATGAATATATTAGATAAAGAAGATTTAAACAAAATAAAACTAAATACCTTATATGATATAAAATTCATTAGTGATTTAGCAAAAAAATATTATGATAAAGTTGTAAAAGAAGTTAAAAAAATGCAAGTTAAATTTAAAATGTGCATTGACTTGGTTTACCAAATGAATAATAATGAATATACTCTTAATTTAACTAAAGATTTAACAAAAGAGCAAAGATTCTTTGTATTTAATCAAGTGAATAATCACCCTTTTAAAAACATATCTAGTAATTTTAAAACAGTAAATATATTAGACTATACATACGAATATGTTGATACAAAAGTTCCAGAAGTTATCGTAAGTATACTAAAAGCTATGGACCCTAAAGGAAAAGAAATTTCTACTCAATATAAATATGAAACAGATAATTTATATACTGCTTTTTATATTATGCTTTACGATATAATTGGAATAAGTAATGCATATGTAAAAATTTGTGGTAATTGTAAAAGATACTTTTTAACTCCTAAAGCAACTATTTCATATTGTGATAGAATTACAGAAGGCGAATTAACTTGCAAAGATATTGGGAGTAAAGAAAAGCAAAAAAGAAAATTAGAAGAAGAACCTATATATGCTAAATATAGACATATTCAACAAGTTAAATGCGTTTATTCAAAACGCTATAATAATGATCCGTTTTATAAAGATGATTACGAAAATTTCAAAAAGAAATCTAAAGAATTTAAATCTAATATAAAAAAAGGAAAAGCTACATTAGAAGATTTTGATAAATGGCTTGATACTCAAGACAAAACAAAGCAGGGAGTCCTTAAATAGGGCTCCCTCTTTGTTATCAGTCCAATTGTTTTCTTTGTCTCTTTTTTCATTCTCCAATCAGTGCTTTGTCAACAATCTGGAAATTTGCTCTGTGAATATAGAGCTGTTTCCCATCAACTGTCAGTTTTGTAAATTTAGGAAGGTTATCGGGTACATTCCAATACACTTCATTTCCTTCAAATGCATAAATAGGCGTTCCCATTTGAGATTTAATTATTATAATCTCAGACTTTCCAAACCAGTTACGATACCTGTTTACAATACCAGAAATAATGGTGTTTTCTTCCAACTTTCCTTCTGAATACGAATTAATTTCCTCCAATGTAAAATCTACTATTGGTTCTAATCCATCCTCATAGAATATCATCGTATCTCCACTGGAGATAACTTGATGGCCATCCACATTAATTGTAATAACCGCACTGAGAGTCTTGGTTGATATCCATCCACCGTCTGAAGAATATGATTGTTCTTCTACTACATTCGGAGTAACATTAATTTTTTGTCCGTGAGTTGTCATGGTTCTATTACCAAAGTTATCAAATGTATCAATTTTATATGTGTTACCAGTTATATCCCCCCGTAATTCGTTGACTGTTCCCCGCAATCCAGCACATCCATTAAGCACTGCAACTAACACTACTACCAACATTATTGCTACAGCATTTTTCTTCATTATTGTTCTCCTTTCAATATGTATGCTTGTTTCAACAATTGGACTACTACCAATGGCAGTTTTGCCATATACCTTTATTATAACATATTTTGATAAAAATAGCAATTTTCTAAAACAGATATTCGTAATCGTGCTACATTTATAAAAATATGTAACATAGTTTTCAAAATTTGAATTCATAATAATAATATGAATATTCTCATATAATAATCTTCTTATTTATAGATTTTCTTATCATATGTTTTATAAAAATTTCATATCATATCATTTCATCTATATGTTTCTCATTATTTTAATTTGTTAATTTTATTGCAATTTTATTATTTCCCTCTTGCATTTCGTTAACTTTTATTGTATAATCATATCAGTTAACGCAATATTGTTAACATCCCACCCATGGGTATGCCTGAAAGGAGGTGAAAATGGGTAATGGCTGGGAGTATTGAAAAAAGAGGAAAATCTTACAGGTTAATCGTTTCAGATGGATACAACTTTGAAGGAAAGCAAATAAGATACACCAAAACAGTGCATGGAACAAAAAGAGAAGCAGAAATAGAACTTGCTAAATTTGTTTCAGAAATACAAAATGGATTAGTTATTGAAGGCAAAGCTCTTAAATTTTCAGAATTTACTGATATATGGAAAAGAGATTATGCATCAAAAGAATTAGCACCTGCTACAGTCAAAAGATATTACAGAATGTTAGACACAAGAATTCTTCCATATTTTGGACGTATGTATATTAACAAAATAAAGCCTACAGACATAATGAGATTTTATGACTTGCTTAGCAAAGATACTCAGTTAGAAAGAAAGAAAAATACAAAAATTGTAAAAACTAATAAACCACTTTCTAGAAAAACAATATTAGAGCATCATAGGCTAATTCATGCAATGTTAACAAAAGCTGTTTATTGGCAAGTTATTGTAAGCAATCCTGCAGATCGTGTTCAACCACCTAAAGTTATTAAAACTAAACGAAAATGTTATGATGATGTACAATGTAAATATTTGCTTAGCAACTTAAGTCAATTAGGTGAAGACAAAATCAAATTTAAAGTGGCAATAGCTCTAGCTATATTTACTGGTGCAAGACTAGGAGAATTAGCAGGACTTTCATGGTCAGATATTGATTTAAATAATGGAATAATTCATATAAATAGATCATCTCAATATATATCTGAGTTAGGAGTGTTTACAAAAGTACCTAAAACAGAAAGTTCAATTAGAGATATAGCAATCCCTGATTTTGTAGTTTCATTACTTAGTGACTATAGAATATGGTATGATAATCAAAACTTCGTCTGCAACGATTTAAATAGCAATTTAGAATGTTTATTTGTACAATCCAATGGTAAACCTATGCACCCTTCTACAATAAGCAAATGGTTTAAAAAATTTATAAAAGATATTGGATTACCTGTAATTAGTTTTCACGGATTAAGACATACTAATGCATCTTTGCTTATATCACAGCAAATTGATGTAGCAATTGTAGCAGCAAGACTTGGACATGCACAAATAAGTACAACATTAAACTTCTATGTACATCCTTTGCTATCACATAATAAAATAGCAGGAAGTGCACTTCAAAATCTGTTGCTACCACCGACAAATCAAGTCTAAAATCTTTTTTCAAATTTCACTAAAGTCATTAACTTTTCACGAAATAAGATTTTAGTAAAAGACTACTAAAAATATTTTAAAAAAGTATATTCACAGAATATACAAAATATTTTTAGGTTTCCCATAGTCTTTTACTGAAGCTTAATTTAAGACGATGAAATTTTATGAAAATATCTTACCCTCTTCTTCACCTTTTTGAAACAATAATGCCGTTTTTAAGCACTATTTTAAGCAAATTTTAGGGCAAGAAAAATCACTACAACTAAGTTGGCTGTAGCAATTCAAAATTTTATTAAATTCTAAAATATTTAATTTTAATCCTTCTATTTATGAGCTACTTTATCTAAATTTAAATCTTCTTGATACTCCAGACAAAACAAAGCAGGATTAACTCCCGCTTCATTTTTTAATATAAATTGTACTTTATATAATAGATTTTTCACCTATGTTTCTTTTTAGAATTGCTATTGCATTGTTATGTCTTTTTACTCCTAGCGTAGATGCACAATAGTCTTTAAGTACGTATATATCATACTCTTTTTCAAATAAATCAAATGCTGTTTTTAATATACATGCTTCTGTATCTATTCCACATAAATATATTTCTTCTATCTTATTTTCTTCTATATAGTTTAATAATTCTTTATTAACAGCTGAATATATAGATTTATTAAATATTTTATTATTTTTTGTATCAATTACAATTTGTGTTTCATTCTTATTAATACAACCTTTCCAATTTAATTTTTTTGTATATATACTATTCTTAAAATTTACAAATCTAGTAAAAGCTATATTTTTATATTTTCCACTATTTACTATATCTTCAATTTTACTTGGTATTTCTTTTGTATTTTCATTAATAAAATACTGTTGTAAATCTATTACTAACAATAAACTATTCATACTATCCACTCCTCGATAATTACTATCTCTTATTTAACTTCCATGTATATTTACATCTAGGATAATTCGAACATCCTAAGAAATCTCCATATTTTCCTTTTCTTTCAATTAACCTTCCTCCACATTTTGGACAAATTCTATTGTCAGATTTTTTTTCATTTAATGATTTTTTTATACTGTTAACATGATTAAAATTTCTATTTAAACTTTTATCCTGTAATTTTTCTACCTCTTTTATTAAATCATTTATATCTTCCTGTATAATAGTTTCTGTATATTGTTTTATTATTTTACTAACTAAATTTCTAGTGTTTATTACATTGCCATTACCTGTAATATTTAATTTTGCTTCATCAGAAAAACATACTATTGAAATAAATTTATTTTCTTTTATACCTAATTTTTCTTCTAAAACTTTTATATGTCCATAATTTTGATGTACTGGATTATAAAAAGTATTTTTTGTCTTTCCTAAAAATTGAACCCATTGTTTATCATATGTATTTCCTTTAATTAAGCCTTCAAAATTTTTGGTTTCTATTACAAAAATTCCAAATTTAGAAAATACAATATGGTCTATTTGATGAGATTTTCCATTTTCATCATATAGCATTACATTATT
>ODAJ012169830.1_pt1 | contig 20221 bp, 18 predicted proteins | sample 1539241 | NCBI WGS metagenome assembly ODAJ01 (sample SAMN02144231, study PRJEB22623) | gut metagenome | biome: sheep rumen | host: Ovis aries | place: New Zealand | reverse complement strand
CCAGCCGGATCAGCACCGTGAAGACCACCATGGCCCAGCCGTAGCTGCCCACCCAGCTCTGAATCCACTCCAGAATTCCGAACAGAAACTCATTCATCCGGGGTTATTCCCTCCTTAAAATAATGTGCGGATCCTCCGGCACCGGGTCATACCCGCCCCTGCTCAGCGGATTGCATCTGAGCACCCGCCACAGCGCCATTCTCCCGCCCTTCATCGCGCCGTACCGCTCAATGGCGGTCACGGCGTACTGAGAGCAGGTGGGAAAATAGCGGCAGCAGGGCTTCCGCTTCCGCGGGCTGATCTCCCGGCGGTAAAAACGAATCAGGGCAAGCAGCAGACGTTTCATTGGGCGCGATTCCCTTCCTCTCCCTGGCTGTGAAACGCGCGCGCCTTTCTCAGCAGATAGCGCACGTCCTTCTGCAGGCTTTGAAAGGTGGCCTCCGCGGCCGAGGGTCTGGCGACGATCACGTACAGCCCGGTTTTCACGTCCCCCAGCAGGGGCCGAAAGCATTCTCTCAGGCGGCGCTTGACCCGGTTGCGGGTCACAGCCTTGCCCACCTTCTTGCTGACGGAAAACCCAACCTTCTTCTGCCGCCCGGGGGCAGACAGAAGAACCAGATCCCGACAGGCGACCGATTGTCCACGGCGATAGACATACTGGAACGCTCTGTTTTTTTGCAGCCGATACCGTCTTTCCATGTGCTTTGATGTCCTTCGTTTCCTGGAGGTTCCGATATGAGGAAAAGCCCGCCCGAAGAACCGGGCGGGCCTCATCCACAGTCATCCGAAAGCTCTGCGGTGTATCTTTACACCGTCAGCTCCTTGCGGCCACGGCGACGACGAGCAGCCAGCACGCGACGACCGTTCTTCGTTGCCATGCGGGCGCGGAAGCCGTGAACCTTACTCCGCTGACGCTTCTTGGGCTGGTACGTACGGAACATGGTCAACACTCCTCATCCATTTCATCACTTCGGGGGCAGCTCCCCCGAATCGCTTCAAAAGCAGCTTTTAGACTATACCAGCATCTGAAACCTTTGTCAAGCAAAAAGTTTCCGTTTCCGCCGATCCCGCAGCCATGTTTTTCTTCGTTTCTCTGCAGGAAAAGCCTCCCCTCTGAAGAATAACAATTAGAGTGTTTCCGGCGACGGGGCTGTCCCTCCGGCCTGCCCGCCCGCCGGGAGCGCGAAATCAGAAAAGGAGCAGCCCGAAGCCCTCCGAAAGGGGCTTCCCGCACCCGACGATGGAAACGAAAAAGACCTTTCAGCTGCTGATCATCAACCCCGGCTCCACCTCGACGAAAATCAGCCTTTTTGACGACGACCGGGAACGGTTTGAGCGGAGCCAGTTTCACGATGCGCCGGTTCTGCTGCAGTATCCCCATGTCAATGCCCAGGTGCCCTTCCGCTATCAGGTGATTCTGGACATGCTGGCCCGGGAGGGCGTCGATCCCGCGCAGATCGATGTGTTCGTCGGCCGCGGCGGCAGCGCCTGCACCCAGCCCAGCGGTGTCACCGTCATCGATCAGAAGCTGTATGACGATACCGAGGCGGCTGTCGGCGGCAGCGAGCACGCCGCGAAGCTTGGGGTCATGCTGGCCTGGAAATTCGCCCTGACCTATCACCGCCCCGCCTATACGCTGAATCCCACCAACGTGGATGAATACTGCGACTTCGCGCGCCTGACCGGCATCCGGGGCCTGTACCGCACGCCGCACTCCCACGTGCTGAACCCGAAGGCCGTCGCCGAGGCCCACGCGGCCTCCATCGGCCGGCGCTATGAGGACTGCCGCTTTATCGTCGCCCACATTGACGGCGGCGTCACCGTCAGCGCCCACGACCATGGCCGCATGATCGACGGCACCATGGGAGCGGACGGGGACGGCCCCTTCGCCCCCACCCGGATCGGCAGCGTGCCGGTGCTGGAGCTGCTGGACTATCTGGAAACCCATCCCATGGACGATGTGCGGCGGATGTGCTCCCGCTCCGGCGGGTTCGTCAGCCTCTTCGGCACCTCCAATTCCGATACCGTGCACGCGCTGGTGGATCAGGGGGACCGGAAGGCGACCCTGGTCTGGCAGACCATGATCTATCAGATCTGCAAGAGCATCGGCGCCATGAGCGCTGTTCTCTCCGGCCGGGTGGATGCCATTCTCCTGACCGGCGGCCTGATGCGCTTTGACGATATCACCGCCGGCATCCGGGAACGCTGCGGCTGGATCGCGCCCATCCATGTGTATCCCGGCGAAATGGAGCAGGCGGCCATGGCGCTGCCGGTGCTGAAGGTCATGCGGGGGCAGGCCGTTCCCCTGACCTATACCGGGAAAAACGTCTGGCAGGGCTTTGAGGGCATCGACCTCTGATCCCTTTCCCCCGGATTCGCACCGCTCTCCTCCCTCTTTTCAAAACGGGCCGGATCGTGTATGATATACATGGAAAAATCTTTTCGCAACTGACCCATTTCATACAGCCTGTTTCTGTGGGAGGAGTATCGACATGAGAAAAACCAAAATCATCTGTACCATCGGGCCCGCCTCCGAGTCCGAGGAGATCATGACCGCCATGTGCCAGGCCGGCATGAACATTGCCCGCATCAACTTCTCCCATGGTACGCACGCGGAGCATCGCACGAAAATCGAAACCCTCCGCCGCGTGCGGGAAAAGCTGAATCTGCCCATCGGCATCATGCTGGACACCAAGGGCCCGGAATACCGCATCCGGACCTTTGAGGGCGGCCGGGTGACGCTGAAGGAGGGCGCGCCCTTCACCCTCCGGGTGGATGATGTGCCCGGGGACGAAACCCGGGTGTCCGTCAACTACGAAGGGCTGGCCGAGGATCTGGCGCCCGGGGACCGGGTGCTGCTGGCCAACGGGCTGCTGGCGCTGGAGGTCCGGGAAATCGTCGGTCCGGAAATCCGCTGCGTGGTCACGGTGGGCGGCGAGCTCTCCGACCGCAAGAGCATGAGCTTCCCCGGCAAGGTGCTCAATCAGGTATACCTGTCCGAAACCGACAAGGCCGACCTGCTCTTCGGCATTGAAAACGGAGTGGACTATGTGGCCTGCTCCTTCGTGTCCCGCCGGCAGGATCTGCTGGACGTCCGGTCCTTCCTGGATGCCCACGGCGGCCGGAACATCAGCCTCATCGCCAAGCTGGAAAATCAGTCGGGCATCGACAACGTGGAGGAGATCTGTCAGGAGTGCGAGGGCATCATGATCGGCCGGGGCGACATGGGCGTGGAGATTCCCTATGAGGAGCTGCCCGCCGTGCAGAAGCTGCTGATCACCAAATGCCGCCTGATCGGGAAGCGCGTCATCACCGCCACCGAGATGCTGGAATCCATGATCAACAACATCCGCCCCACCCGCGCGGAGATCTCCGACGTGGCCAACGCCGTGTACGACGGCACCAGCGCCATCATGCTGTCCGGCGAGACCGCGGCGGGCAAGCATCCGGTGGAGGCCGTGCAGGTCATGGCGCGCATCGCCGAGGCCACCGAAGGCAAGATCGATTACGCCCAGCGCTTCCATGACACGGTCTTCCAGACCCACGATACCGTGGATGCCATTTCCCACGCCACCTGCGCCATGGCCATCGACGTCGGCGCCAAGGCCATCGTGGTCTGCTCCCTGTCCGGCAAAACCACCCGCATGATCTCCCGCTTCCGGGCCCCGGTGGATATTCTGGGCGTCACCACCAGCCAGGAAACCATGCGCAAGCTCGCCCTGTCCTGGGGCGTGGTCCCCGCCCTGAGCGTGGAATACACCTCCACCGACGTTCTCTTCTATGTCGCCACGCAGCTCGCCCAGGAGAAGCTGGGCCTGAAGCCCGGGGACAAGATCGTCATCACCGGGGGCGTCACCAACGGCAAGTCCGGCAACACCAACCTGATCAAGGTGGAGGTCATATAACGCGAAGCCCGGACGGGCTTCCCTTCCCATCCGTTGTCCCGGCAGGCGCAGCTTTCTGCGCCTGCTTTTCTGTTCCCCCGCATCCCGTCCCGGCCCCTTCCGGAAACCCGTCCGGGTTCCCGTTTGACAAAGGCGCCGGACAAGAGTAAAATGAAACCCGTTTCCGAATTGGAGGGATTTTCATGGCAGCAAAGGGAGCGTATCACACCCGGCAGCAGGAGGAACTGCTGAAGTATCTGAAGGCGACGCCCGGGGAGCATCATACCGTCGCGCAGATCCGGGATCATTTTTCCCTGCAGCAGCGGGCCATCGGCACCACCACCATCTATCGCCAGCTGGAGCGGTTTGTGGAGGAGGGCACGGTTCGGAAGTATCTGCTGGAAACCGGCGACAGCGCCTGTTATGAATACGTGGAGCACGCCCCGGCCTGCAGCGGACACTTTCACTGCAAGTGCGAGCAGTGCGGCCGGCTGATTCACCTGGACTGCGATGAGCTGCAGGAGCTGCGTGACCATCTCCTCGGGGAACATGGCTTTGCCTGGGACGCCGGACGGACGGTCTTCTACGGCGTGTGCCGGGAATGCCGCGCCGACTGACAGGCTGCCTTCAGCCGACCGGTCATCCTTCTTTCCCCGAAGCCGCCTTCCGGAAATCGCGGCCTCCGGAGCCGAAACCCATGACAGAAGAAAGGGGCGTTCACAGAAGCCTTGTTCCAGACTCTGCAGGCCTATCTGGCCTACCCCTTCGTTCAGCATGCGCTGATCGTCGGCGCGCTGATTGCCTTCTGCTCCTCGCTCTTCGGCGCCACCCTGGTCCTGAAGCGCTTTTCCTTTCTGGGAGACGGGCTTTCGCATGTGGCCTTCGGCGCCATCGCCATCGCCAGCGTGCTGCATCTGTCCGATAACATGATGCTCGTGCTTCCGATCACGGTGCTCAGCGCGGTGCTGCTCCTGCGCACCGGGCAGAACGCCCGCGTCCAGGGAGACGCGGCCATCGCCCTCGTCTCCGTCGCCACGCTCGCCCTCGGATACCTGCTGATGAATCTGTTTTCCGCCTCCAGCAACATTTCCGGGGATGTCTGCTCCTCCCTGTTCGGCTCCACCTCGATTCTGACCCTCTCCATGCCGGAGGTCTGGCTCTGCGTCGTTCTGTCCCTGCTGGTGGCCGGCCTCTTCGCGCTGTGCTATCACCGGATTTTCGCCGTCACCTTTGATCCGACCTTCGCCCGCGCCGTCGGGCTCCGGACCGAGGCCTGGAACCTGCTGATCGCCATCGTCATCGCGGTGATCATCGTGCTGGCCATGAATCTGGTCGGCTCCCTGCTGATTTCCGCGCTGCTGGTCTTCCCGGCCATCAGCGCCATGCGCCTGGCCGGAAGCTTCCGGAGCGTCATCCTGCTTTCCGCTGTGATCTCCGTCTGCTGTACGGTGGGCGGCATTCTCTGCGCCATCGTGCTGAACACCCCGGTCGGCGCCACCATCGTCATCCTGAACATCGTGCTGTTTCTGCTTTTCACGCTGATCGGGCATCTCAGGGGAGGAAACTGAAAGAACCCTGTCCGTGCCCGGCGCAAAAGAAAACAGCCTGCGAAGGCAGGCTGTGAAGAAAACCGATGGAATTACTTGTCCAGCTGGCTGGTGCAGTGGGGGCAGCGGGTCGCCTTGATCGGCACCTCGCTCAGGCAGAAGGGGCACTCCTTGGTGGTGGGAGCTTCGGCCTTGGCGGGCTTTTTCTTGATGTTCTTGGCCGCGTTGATCGCCTTGATGATCGCGAAGAGCACCAGCGCGGTCAGGATGAACTCAACCACCACGGCCAGGAAGGAAATCAGGCTGCCCACAAAACCGGTTCCGCCGTTCTCCAGCTTCGGCAGGGCCTCCAGGATGGGGGTCAGGAAGATGTCAATCAGCGCAGTCACGATCTTGCCAAAGGCGGCGCCGATCACGACGCCGACGGCCATATCCACAACGTTGCCGCGCATCGCAAATTCCTTGAACTCATTCAGCAGCTTTTTCATGAAAATATACCTCCTCCGATTTGTTGGATACATTGTAGCACAGCGCTTTTCCCGGTGCAAGGGGAAAAATCGCAGAAGCGCTCAGGCTCCCTTTTCCGGTGTCGATCCCTTCCGTTCCGCGCATCCGGGGCAGGCTCCGCAGGAGCCACAGCAGCCCTTTCCCTTTTGCTTCCGCGTCCGGATGGACCGAAAGGCCAACGCCAGCACGCAGGCCAGCGCGCCCAGCACAAGCCAGTCCGACAGGCTCATCCTTCTCTCCCCTCTCCCGAAACAGATCCGGCTTCTCCCCCACGCGAAGCGGAGGCTTATCCGATTCCCAGCAGCATGCCCGCCAGCCGGACGAGCAGCGCCACGATCCAGGCGACCGCACACTGCCAGACCACCACGCCGGCGGCCCACCGGTTCCCCATTTCCCGCCGGATGGAGGCCACCGCCGCCACGCAGGGGGTATACAGCAAACTGAAGGCCAGCATGGACAGCGCGGTGAGCGTTGTCATCACCGCGCTCACGCCGCCTTCCCCGACGAAGAGGACATCCATCACCGAGACCACGCTTTCCTTGGCCATGAAGCCCGTGATCAGGGAGGTGCAGATCCGCCAGTCTCCCAGGCCCAGGGGCCGGAACACCGGCGCAATAAAGCCGGAAAGCGTCGCCAGGATGCTCTGATGCATATCCTCCACCAGGTTCAGATGGAAGTCAAAGCTCTTCAGGAACCAGACCACCACCGTTGCGATCAGGATGATCGAGAAGGCCCGGTGCAGGAAATCCTTGGCCTTTTCCCACAGCAGCTGCAGCACGCTGCGCACGCTGGGCAGGCGGTAGTTGGGCAGCTCCATGACGAAGGGCACCGGTTCCCCCCTGAACAGCGTCTTTTTGTACAGGAAGGCCGCCAGAATGCCCAGCACGATGCCCAGCACATACACCCCGGTCGTGATCAGCCAGCCGTTATGCGGAAAGAACGCCGCCACAAAGAAGGAATAGATCGGCAGCTTCGCCGTGCAGCTCATGAAGGGGGTCAGCAGAATGGTCATTTTCCGGTCCCGGTCGCTGGGCAGCGTCCGGGTGGACATAACCGCCGGCACCGTGCAGCCGAAGCCGATCAGCATCGGCACGATGCTCCGGCCGGACAGGCCGATGCGCCTGAGCAGCTTGTCCATGAAGAAGGCCACCCGGGCAATATAACCGCTGTCCTCCAGGATGGACAGGAAGAAGAACATCGTCACCACGATGGGCAGGAAGCTGAGCACGCTGCCGACGCCCTCAAAAATCCCTTCGACGATCAGACTGTGAATGGATTCATTGACATCGGCCGAGGTCAGCGCCCGATCCACGACGCCCGTCAGGGCCTCCACCCCCATGGCCAGCAGATCCTGCAGCCAGGCGCCGATCACGTTGAAGGTCAGGAAGAAGACCAGGGCCATGATCCCGATGAAGAAGGGAATCGCCGTAAACCGCCCGGTCAGCACCCGGTCCAGCTTTTCGCTCCGCCTGTGCTCCCGGCTTTCGTGCGGCTTTCGGACGCAGGCGTCGCAGATTTTGCTGATAAAGGCAAAGCGCATATCCGCGATCGCGGCGCTCCGGTCCAGCCCGCGCTCCGCCTCCATCTGGACCACGATATGCTCCAGCATTTCCCTCTCGTTCTGGTCCAGATTCAGCTGATCCGTGATCAGCGGATCCCCCTCGATGACCTTGCTGGCCGCGAAGCGCAGCGGGAGCCCCGCCTTTTCCGCGTGGTCCTCGATCAGATGCTCCACCGCATGCAGGCTGCGGTGCACCGCGCCGCCGTGATCGCTGGCGTCGCAGAAATCCTGCCGCATGGGTTTTTCCTGATACCGGGCAATATGCACCGCGTGCCGGACCAGCTCATCCACGCCCTCGTTCCGGGCCGCGGAGATGGGCACCACGGGCACCCCCAGCATGCTCTCCATGGCGTTGATATCCACCGAGCCGCCGTTGCCGCGGAGCTCATCCATCATGTTCAGGGCTACCACGGTCGGGATGTTCATCTCCAGCACCTGCATGGTCAGGTACAGGTTGCGTTCGATGTTCGTGGCATCCACGATGTTAATGATCGCCCGGGGCTTTTCCTTCAGCACATGATCCCGGCTGACCAGCTCCTCGCTGGAATAGGGAGACATGGAATAGATGCCCGGCAGGTCCGTGATGGAGGTGTTCTTCTGTCCCCGGATGGCACCGTCCTTGCGGTCCACGGTGACCCCCGGGAAGTTGCCCACATGCTGATTGGATCCGGTCAGCTGATTGAACAGCGTGGTCTTGCCGCTGTTCTGGTTGCCCACCAGGGCGAAGGTCAGGGTTTCACTTTCCGGCAGCGGCTCCCCGGTTCCCTTCGGATGGAAGCGGCCCTCCTCGCCCAGGCCGGGATGCTCCCTGTGGTGCTTTCTCTCCCGGTTTTCCCGGCTCTGATCCCTGTCCTGCGTCTCCACCAGCGTCGCTTCAATGCGTCCGGCATCCTCCAGGCGCAGCGTCAGCTCATAATCATGAATACGCAGCTCCATGGGATCCCCCAGCGGAGCCAGCTTCACCAGCGTCATTTCCACCCCGGGAATCACGCCCATATCCAGAAAATGCTGGCGAAGCGCTCCTTCTCCGCCAACCTTGTCAACCCTGGCCGTCTGGCCGATTTTCAGCTCCCGAATTGTCATTTCGTTCTCTCCCCAAAGCAGGAAATGTACCTTTCCCGAAGTTCCTCCATGGTCATTCTGCGCTGGATGTATGTGCCTGCCTGCTCCACGAGGATCACGTTGACGCCGTCCTCCGTGCGCTTCTTGTCATGCGCGACGGCCCGCATGACCCGGGAGGGCTCCGCGGCGCAGCGCGTTGGCAGCCCCAGGCGCTCCAGCACCGGCAGCAGGCGAGAGCGCACCGGCTCCGAGCACATGGGCAGCATGCCCAGCGCGACGCACTCCCCGTGATACAGCCCGTTTTCCTCGTGCAGGCTCTCAATGCCATGGCCCAGGGTGTGTCCGAAGTTCAGCACCCGGCGCAGGCCCTGCTCCTTTTCATCCTGCTCCACCACATCCTTCTTGATGCGCAGAGAGCGCTCGATGATCTCGTCCATATGCTCCAGGGGATCTGCCTGCTCGAAGAGGGAGAAGGCCTTCTCATCGAAGCACAGCAGCATCTTGACCGCCTCCGCCAGTCCGTTCGCCACCTGGCGGGGCGGCAGCGTCAGCAGGAGCTCGGTGTCCACCAGCACCCCCCGGGGCTGATGAAAGGCGCCCACAATGTTCTTGAAGCCGTCCAGATCAATGGCGGTCTTTCCCCCGATGGAGGAATCCACCTGGGAGAGCACCGTCGTCGGCACATTGTAAAAATCGATTCCGCGCATGAAGCACGCGGCCGCAAATCCCGTCAGGTCGCCCACCATGCCGCCGCCCACGGCCACCGCACAGTCGCCCCGGGACATGCCGAATTCAACCATTTCCCGCAGCAGGCGGATCAGGCTGTCAAAGCACTTGGTGCTTTCCCCCTGCGGCAGACAGACCACCCGCGCCTCCGCGCACTGCTCCGCCAGCGCATCCGCGTAAGCCCGGGGCACGCCGTCATCCGTGACGATCAGCACCTTTCGCCGGAGCCGGAACCATCGTCCCGCGTCCGCCAGCGCGCCGCGCTCCATCACAATCTCATAGCTGTCCGGCCCCAGCTGCAGCGGTATGATCATGCTTCCTCACGCTCCTTCAGACTGATCTCGCCAAAGAACCGCCCCGCCACCTTCACGATATTGCAGTGCCGGGCCAGCTCCCGGATCATCTCCTGCCCGGCCTCGCTGCGGTCGTCCCCCTCCATCTCCGCGAAGAAGTAATACTGCCACGGCAGCTCCTTCATGGGACGGGAGCGGAGAATCCGCATATTGAAGCCATATCGGGCGATGACCTGAATCGCGCCGGCCAGCGCGCCGGCCACGTGGTTCACCGTGAAGAGCAGCAGGAAGCGCTCCTCCCGCCCGGCGGGCTGCAGATTTTCCGCCCGGGAAAACACGCCGAAGCGCGTCGCGTTCAGCCCGCTCTCATTGATTTCCCTTTCCAGCACGGTCAGCCCGTACCGCTCCGCGGTTTCGAGGCTCGCGACCGCCGCCATCGACGGATCTCCCTGCTCCAGCACGGTCTGGGCGGCCCGGGCGGTGTTGGAGGCCTGCACGGTTTCGAATCCGTGCCGCTGCAGATATCCCGCGCACTGCGCCAGCGCCTGGGGATGGCTCATGACCCGGCGGATGCCGCTGAGGGTCGCACCCGGAATGCCCAGCAGGTGATGCCGGACCGGCAAAGTATACATGCCGGTCACATGCAGCGGGCCGCTGAACATCAGATCCGTGACCTGCCCCACCTCGCCGGCATAGCTGTTTTCCAGCGGCAGCACGCAGACGTCGCAGTCGCCCGTTTCCACCGCCCGGTAGGCGGCGGCAAAATCCGGGCAGGCCACCGCCTCGCCCTCCGGGAAAATCCGCCTCGCCGCGATCCAGGCGAAGGCCCCCTCCACGCCGCTGTAGGCCGCCCGGATGCCGTTCATCAGCCGCCGCTGATACAATTTGGAAACATCCATGACGTCCTGCATGAAGCGGACATAAAAGCTTCGAAGCTCCTCCTGAGGCACATAGCTCAGATTGCGGGCAATGATCTCCTGCTCCCGGCCCGCGTCCAGGATCGGAATCCCCCGCGCCCGCTTGTAGGCCGCAATCCGTTTGGCCGCCTCCATGCGGCGGCTGAATAATCGGGCCATCTCCCGATCTGTCTCGTTGATGATGGCCCGTGCTTCATTCAATTCATCGTTCATGCTTCAGTGAATGGACGCCCATGCAGCGTCGATGGTCTGCTGGTGACTGGTGGCGTAGGGGCCGATGGCTTCCACCTGCTCCTGGGTTCTGGGAAAATGCAGGCAGGAGTGGCCCGGAAAGTTGTTGTCCGTAATATGCTGCACATCGTGCGGCTTGGAGTGCGTGGAAGCCAGATACACGCTTCCGTCCGCGAAGATGACCCAGACGGCCTTCGGATTCCAGGTGTTCCCCCCGAAAACCTTCTCCAGCCTGGAGGTATCGTTGGCCGTCAGCGGCTCATAGTCCGCGTGGGCGCCCAGGGAGAAGATATGGATCTGCCAGGAAATGCCGGAGCCGGGCTCATACACCGTGCAGTAGGGATATTTCTTCGCCTTGGCCTTCACGGTGGTATACCAGTTGGCATAAATCACCTGGCTGGCGGTGGGTTTGGTCACCGTCACGGGCTTCGCGGTGGGCGCGGCCGTGGCGGTCGCGTTCGCCTTGTCCCCGGAGGAGGCGCCCACGGCGCTCCCGCTGGTCAGCCGGGTCTGGGTTTTCTCCCCCACGACGCCATCCGCGGTCAGCCGGTTCGCCTGCTGAAAGGACACCACTGCCTGATAGGTGTCGGCTCCGAAAACGCCGTCCGCCCTGCCGGTCAGGTAGCCCAGCTCGATCAGCTTCGTCTGCAGCGTTTTGACCGCGCTCCCGCTGTCGCCCCGGCGCAGCACGCCCTCGCTCTCCGATGGCGCGGGGGTAGCCGTCGCTCCGGCCGTCGCCTTCGGGATGGGACTGGGCGTCGCGGTCGCGGGCGCGGGCGTCACCGCCGCCTTCGCCTGGCCGCTCATGAGGAGCGTCATCGTCTCCTCGCCCGCCGTGCCGTCCACCGTCAGCCCGTTGTTCCGCTGAAACGCGCGCACGGCCGCCCGGGTCTGCTCCCCGTAGTTTCCGTCCGCCTTGCCCTCCAGATAGTCCAGCGCGATCAGGGCCTCCTGCAGCAGCGCCACCGCATCGCCCCCGTCCCCCGGACGAAGAACTCCATAGCTCACCGCGGTCGGCGCGGCAATGGTGGGCACCGCCTCCGGCGCGGCCGTCTGCTCGGGTTCCGGCGTGGCCGTTTCCCCGGCCCGCTTCGCGCTGTCGCTGAACAGCAGCTCATAGGTGCTCTTTCCCGCGATCCCGTCCGCCTCCAGGCCGTTGGCCTCCTGGAACTTTTTCAGGGCGGACACGCTGGCATAGCCGAACTTGCCGTCCACGTTTCCGCGATAGTATCCCAGCTCCTTCAGCCGCTTCTGCACGGTCTTCGCCTCGTCGCCCTCGGAGTCCCGCTTCACGGCAGAGGTGGGAATGGCATAGGTCGGCGCGGGGGTGGGGGTCGCGGTCGGCGCCGGAGTCAGCGTTTCATCCGCCTTCAGCGCGCCGCCGGAGGCCAGAGCGTCCTGCGTGTCCCGGCCCGCAATCCCGTCCGCGGTCAGGCCGGTTTTTTTCTGGAAGGCCTTCACCGCCTTCACGGTCGCGTCGTCATAGGTGCCGCTCAGCTCGCCCGCGTAATAGCCCAGCTCCTTCAGCCGCTCCTGCAGCGCCGTCACGGCGTCGCCCGTGTTTCCCTTGCGCATGGTGACGCCGGAAACCGGGCTGAGGGCATTGATTTTTTTCGCCGTGCCTTCCGCGTTCTTCGGCTTGCCGGCATACAGAAAGGCCTGCAGATTGGCATCCACGATCCCCGTCACCGGGTAGTCGTTCGTCCGCTGGAACTGAATCACCGCGTTCTCCGTGGCCGCGCCGAAGCTTCCGTCCGCCTTTCCGGTCAGATAGCCCATTTCAATCAGCGCCAGCTGCAGCGCCCGGACCTCCGTGCCGCTGTCGCCGCGCCGGAGGGTGGTATAGCCGCCGGCATCCTCCTCCGGACTCAGGGTGGGCACGGGCGTGGGCGTAGGCGTTACCTTCACCTTCACGATCTTCTTGACCACGATGTATTCCTTGAGCACATATCCGCTGTACTTCCCGTAGGTCACCTCGGCCCAGGAGCCGCTGACGGCGTTCACCGTGATTTCCGCGGCCTCCGGAATCCGCTTGAGCAGCGTGGAGCGCACGCTTCTGCTCGCCCGCAGGTTCACGGACACCCGGGTGACCGTCTGATACGGATAGGCGGGCGCGGTCAGCACGGGCTCCTCCGTCGGCGCGGCCTCTCCCACCGCGCTCCCGACCAGCAGCATCAGCGCCAGCACGATCATCAGCCCCCGGCGCAGGATCCATTTTCCGCTCTTCATCGCTCATCCCTCCGCTTTTTCATCGCGATCAGGCTAAAAAAACCTGTTTCCATACACGTACACAGGGTCATTGTACCGGGTGCTACGTCGAATGTCAACAGGATTTTCATATTTTTGTAACAGTTACTTAATTTTTCCCGGCCTTGCCGCGCTTTCCCAGCGCCGCCAGCGCCGCAGCCTTTTCCGCTTCCTTCTTGGTTCTTCCCTCGCCGGAAGCCAGCTCCTGGCCATGCCAGAACACGGAGGCCCGGAACCTGGGATTGTGGGGCGGCCCGCTCTGCCCGGTAATCTCATAGACAGGCGCCTCGTCCCCGTCCTTCTGCAGCAGCTCCTGCAGGGCGCCCTTGCTGTCCTGCATGGGGCGGCTGACCTCCTCCGGTTTCGGCCAGCAGCGGCGGACGACCTCCTTCGCCGCCTCCAGCCCGCCGTCCAGATACACGGCGGCCAGCACGGCCTCCATCGCGTCGCACAGGACGCTGGGCTTGCTCCGCCCGCCGGTCAGCTCCTCTCCCCGGTCCATGATCAGGGCTTCCCCGAGCTTCAGCCCCTCCGCCACCTGGCTGAGGGCCGATTCGCATACCAGCAGCGCCCGCAGGTGCGTCAGTCCGCCCTCCCGGTCCTCGGGATAATCCCGATACAGCCGGTCGCTCATGATGAACTGCAGCACCGCGTCCCCGAGAAACTCAAGCCGCTGATTGTCCTCCCGTCCTACGGAGGGATGGGTCAGCGCCCTGCGAAGCAGGGCCGGATCCCGAAAGCGGTATCCGAGCGCCGCCATGAGTTGCTCCATCATGTTACTGCTTCACCTTCGAGACGTAATCCAGCACGTCGCCCACGGTGCGCATCTTCATGATCTGGTCATCCTCCACCGTGATGCCGAACTGATCCTCCAGATCCATGATCATCACCATGATGTTGGCGGAATCCGCCTTCAGATCCTCCATCAGCCGGGATTCCCGGGTGATCTTCTCGGGGTCCACCTTCAGCTGCTGCGCAATCAGTCCCCGGATGGTTTCAAAGTCCATGTCTGTTTCCTCCTTCTCGTGATCTATGGTCACCGGCCAGAGCCGGCTGAACCCGTTACTGCAGGGCGGCAACGCCCTTCTCGATGATTTCCACCACCCGGCCGTCGATCATCTTCACGCACTGGCCGATGGCGCTGGCGAAGGCATGGGCATCGCTGGAGCCGTGCGCCTTGACGACCGCTCCCTGTACGCCCAGAAGCGGGGCGCCCCCCACCTCCTTGTAGTCCATCAGGTGCTTGACCCGGCGGAAGGCGGGCTTGCCGATCAGCCCGGACAGCTTGCCCCGGAGATCCGCCATCATCTCCTGCTTAATGATCCCCATCAGGGTCATGGCCACGCCTTCCATAAATTTCAGGATCAGGTTGCCGCTGAATCCGTCGGCCACCAGCACGTCGGCCTGATCGGCCGTAATGTCCCGGGCCTCGACGTTTCCGATAAAGTTGTAGGGCGCGTTTTCCATCAGGGGGTAGGTTTCCTTCACCAGGGCGTTGCCCTTTTCCGCCTCCGCACCGATGTTGATCAGCCCGACCCGGGGCTTCTCCATGCCCATGACGCCGCGCATGTAGGCTTCGCCCATCAGGCCGAACTGCACCAGATATTCCGGCTTGCAGTCCACATTGGCCCCGCAGTCGATCAGCAGAAAGTGCCCCTTGCCGTTGGGCAGCAGCGGAGCCAGCGCGGGCCGTTCAATGCCGGGGATCCGGCCCAGGCGGAACATGCCGCCCGCCAGCGTGGCCCCGGTCGAGCCCGCGGACACGAAGCCCTGCGCCTCACCCTCGCGCACCTTCAGCATGCCCTGCACCGTGGCGGAATGCACCTTTTTCCGCACGCCCATCACCGGGCTTTCATGATTCGTGATCACCTCCGGCGCGTCCTCCAGGGTGATCCGGCTGCGCACGTCCTCGCAGTCCGTCAGCAGCGGCTGGATTTCATCCAGCCTGCCCGCCAGAATCACCTCCAGCTCCGGAAAGCGGCGCAGCGCCTCAATCGTGCCGCGCACCGGTGCTTCCGGCGCTTCGTCCCCGCCCATGGCGTCAATATAGATCTTCATGGTTTTCTGTCCTTCCTTCAGGCCCTGGCGGCCGTTCATCAGTATGCCTTGGCGAAATACATGACCCGGTCGGCCTTCCTGCCGCAGCATACGCAGGTCTCGCCGAACCGCTGGCCCTCCTGGTCAAAGGGCATGTTCCGGGAGGAGGCGTTGAAGCGATCCTTGATCGTGTCCTCGCAGGCCCGGTCGCCGCACCACATGGCCCGGGCAAAGCCCTTTTCCACCGCCGCGCCCAGCTCGTCCATATTCGTGACGGAAACCGTCCGCTCGTCGCGGAAGGCCTTCGCCTGCTCGTACAGGGTGTGCTGAATGTCCTCCAGCAGGCTGCCCAGCTTTTCGGCCAGCCCCTCCAGCGGCAGCGTGAACTTCTCCAGCGTATCCCGGCGGAAGACGGTCACCACGCCGTTTTCCAGATCCCGGGGGCCGACCTCCAGCCGAACCGGCACGCCCTTGAGCTCCCAGTCGTTGAACTTGAAGCCGGGGCTCACGGTATCCCGGTCATCCAGCTTCACCCGGAAGCCGGCGGCCTTCAGATCCTGGAACAGCTTTTCACAGGCCTCCAGCACGCCGCCCTTGTGGGCCGCGATCGGCAGGATCACCGCCTGGATCGGCGCGATTTTCGGCGGCAGGCGCAGTCCGCGCTCGTCCCCGTGGGTCATGATGATGGCCCCGATCAGCCGGGTGCTGACGCCCCAGCTGGTCTCATGCACGTATTCCAGCTTGCCTTCCTTGCTCTGGTACTGAATGTCGTAGGCCTCGGCGAAGTTGGTGCCGAAGTTGTGGCTCGTGCCGGCCTGCAGGGCCTTTCCGTCCTGCATCATGGCCTCCATGGAATAGGTCGCCCGGGCGCCCGCGAACTTTTCCTTCTCGCTCTTGCGGCCGACGTACACCGGCAGCGCCAGCACGTCCTCCGCCACCTCCCGGTAGACCTCCAGCATCTTCAGGGTTTCCTCCTCGGCCTCCTCCGCGGTGGCATGGATGGTGTGTCCCTCCTGCCAGAGGAACTCGCTGGTGCGCAGGAAGGGGCGCGTCGCCTTTTCCCAGCGCATGACCGAGCACCACTGATTATACATCATCGGCAGATCCCGCCAGGTCTGCACCCACTTGGAATACATGGAGCAGAAGATGGTTTCGCTGGTCGGCCGGACCGCCAGGCGCTCCTGCAGCTGCTCTCCGCCGCCCTGGGTGACCCAGGCCACCTCCGGAGCAAAGCCTTCCACGTGCTCCGCTTCCTTCAGCAGCAGGCTTTCCGGGATCAGCATGGGGAAATACACGTTCTGCGCCCCGGTTTCCTTGAAGCGCGCGTCCATCTCCGCCTGAATCCGCTCCCAGATGGCGTAGCCGTAGGGCCGGATGATCATGCAGCCCCGGACCGGCGCATAATCGCACAGCTCCGTCTGCTTGATCACATCCGTGTACCACTGGGAAAAATCCTCGTTCCTGGGGGTAATGTGGGTCACAAATTCCTGTTTCTTTTCTGCCTTGGCCATGTCCGCCTTCTCCTCCCGGTTCTTTAGTTGCTTCGGCCGCGCCGGCGCTCAGCTCAGGGGCAGCGAGAGGGCAAACATGCTCTCCCCCGCGCCAAGCAGCGCCTTTCCGTCCGTCGTGACGCCATAAAAGCCGTCAATCGTCACACCCTCCGGCGCGGGAATTCCGTAGCCGGAGAATTTCTGGCTCGCCATATCCGCCCGGTAGATGTATTCCCCGGCGACGGCGTAAATATTGCCCTTCTCGATGCACGCGCCGACGCAGCTGTCCGGCAGCGTGAACCGCTTATCCGTATTGCCCTCGATCACCCGGAGCTCCGAAATGATCTGCGCGCTGGAGGTCTGGCTGGTCGGCGCCAGAAGCATCCTTGCCGGGCCCCGCTCCGGAATATCCGCGTCGATCAGCTTCCAGCCGTAGGCCAGCATGGTCGCGTTGGTATCCTGCACGCACTTGTAGTCATAGGTCAGAATCTGCTGGGTCGTGAACACCCGGAGCCGGGCGTTTTCGTACAGCACGTCATAGGTCAGCCGTTCGCCCAGCGACACCTCGCCCGTGTTCATCTTGCCCACCTGGAAGGTGTTGAGAATCGTGTTGGCCGCCGTGCCGAACACATCCATGGACAGCGTCCACAGATACTGCCCCTGATCCCCGTAAAAGCCCGCGTTGAGCAGGATCAGCCCGGAAAAGGCTTCCGCCTCGGCGTCCACCTGCGCTCCCCGGAGATCCTTCACGATGAGCTTCGGCGCCGTGTCCTCGCCCACCACCACCGCCGCGTAGCGGTCGCCGACCCGGGCGAACTGCACATTCGCCTCCTGGGCTTCGTTGTAGGTGGCGTTGCCGTCCTGATCCACCAGGTACAGCTGCGTGCCCGCCCAGATGGCCAGATGCGTCCTGCCCACGCTGAAGGTCGCCTGGCTGCCGACGGGGAAGCTCCAGCGAATGGCTCCGGCGCTGTTCAGATGATGAATGGAGGCGCCGTCGTAGTACAGCACCCCGTCCCGGAAGGGGGTCACGTTCTGGCTGGCATAGCAGGGCAGCCGAACCATCCCGATCTCCCGGCCCTTGCCGTAGCCCCGGAGAAAATGCACCCCCAGCAGAATGATCAGCGCCGCCGAAACCAGAATGATCCAGTTCCGGATCTGCCGGCGGCGGTTGTCCTCCTGCGTAGGCAGACCGGCATCGGCGGCAGCGTTCCGGTGGCGGGACCGCTCCAGCGGCTCATTGATGCTTCTTCTCGCCATGGCCCCGCTCCTTTCCTCCGTCCCGTCCGCGCATTACAGCTGACGTTTGGGGCACTGCTCCACCGCGTCCAGAGCGGGCTGCATCCAGTCCTCATTGAACAGCTCGATCACGCCCGTATCGCATTCCCGGGCGATGGCCGGATCCATCGGCAGCTGCGCCAGCAGCGGGATGCCGTGCTCCATGGCCACCCGGGCCGTCTGGCTCTCGCCGAAGGGATAGATCTTCTTTCCGCAGTCCGGGCAGGCGATGTAGCTCATGTTTTCCACGATGCCCAGCACCGGAATGTTCATCATCTTCGCCATGTTCACGGCCTTCTCCACGATCATGCTCACCAGCTCCTGGGGGCTGGTCACGATGATGATCCCGTCCACCGGCAGGCTCTGGAACACGGTCAGCGGCACATCCCCCGTTCCCGGAGGCATGTCCACATACATGCAGTCCACATCGCCCCAGAGCACGTCCGTCCAGAACTGCTTGACCGTTCCGGCGATCAGCGCGCCGCGCCAGATCACCGGGTCCGTGTCGTTTTCCAGCAGCAGGTTCACGCTCATGGTGCGGATGCCGGTCCGGGTCTCCACCGGGAAAATGCCCTCATCGGAGCCCATGGCCTTGTCCCGCACGCCGAACATCTTGGGAATGGAAGGCCCCGTGATGTCCGCGTCCAGGATGGCCGCCTGGCTTCCGTTCCGCTGGGTCAGCACCGCCAGCAGGGAGGTCACCAGGCTTTTGCCCACGCCGCCCTTGCCGCTGACCACGGCAATCACCTTTTTCACATTGCTGGCCGCGTTCTGCGGCTCCAGCAGGCTCTCCGGCTGCTGTCTGCTGGCGCAGTCCACGCCGCAGGAGGAGCAGTCATGCGTACATTCTGACATACAATCACCTCAAATATATTGATCAGTATCCAAAGAGGATCTGAAGCGTTCTGGATCCGGCCACGCCGTCCGCGGTCAGGCCGTTGTCCCGCTGGAACGCCTTCACCGCGTCCATGGTGGCCTCGTCGTAGACCCCGTTGATCCCGTCCAGATAGCCCATCTGCATCAGGCAGTCCTGCACCTGCACGACCTTGTCTCCCCGGTCTCCCAGGCGAATGGAGCCATAGTCCACCTCCGCCGCGCTGGCAGGCACCGCGTCGGAGGAATACAGCCGGCCCAGCGTGTTGCTGCCCGCCACCCCGTCCACCGGGGTCAGGCCGTTCTGAATCTGGAAGGCCCGGACCGCGTCGGAGGTGGTCTGTCCGTAATCCCCGTCGATGGAGCCGTCGTAGTAGCCCAGCTCATAGAGCGTATACTGCAGGCTGCGCACCGCGCTGCCCGTTTCCCCGACCCGCAGCGCGGAATAGGTGATGGCGTTCTTGCTGCCATAGAGCACGCGCTGGGTCGCCGGGCCGGCCTTGCCGTCCACCGTCAGGTTGTTGGTCAGCTGGAAGGCCATGACCGCCGCGGAGGTTCCCTCGCCGAACTTCCCGTCCACGCTGCCCGTATAGTAGCCCAGCTCCTTCAGCCGCTGCTGAAGCCGCCGGACGCCTGCGCCCTCGGAATCCAGCTCCAGGGTTTCATAGCCGGTGGTCACGATGTCCGACGTGTCCCGGCCGCCGTCATGGCTGCCGGAGGAAGCCGGGTTCAGCTTCGCCGCGCCGCCGCCGCTCTTCACCGCCGAGTCGGAGTAGATCCGGTTCAGCGTCGCGTTGCCGGCCTTGCCGTCCGCGGTCAGGCCGTTCTGCTTCTGGAAAGCGATCACCGCCGCCTCCGTGGCGACGCCGAAGGAGCCGTCCACCGATCCGCTCAGGTAGCCCAGGCTGCGCAGGCGGGTCTGCAGCGCGCGAACCTCCGCCCCCTCCGAGCCCAGCTCCAGCGTTTCTCCGCTGCTGGCCGCCACGGTTCCGGATCTGGCAGCCCCGTCCGAGTACAGCGCCTGCAGGGTTCCGGGCCCGGCCACGCCGTCCTCGTAGAGGCCCTTTGTCTTCTTCTGGAAGGCGCGAACCGCGGCCTCCGTGGCTTCGTCATAGGTTCCCGTTACCTTGCCGCCCAGCCATCCCAGCTCAATCAGGCGGCCCTGGAGCGTCCGCACCCGGGCCCCGCTGGCCCCGGCGGACAGGTAATAGTCCTTGCTCAGGTTCGGGGTCGCGGTGGGCCGCGGCGTCGCCGTGACCCTGGGCGTGGGCTTGGCCGTCACCCGGGGCGTCGCCGTGGCATGCGCCTCCTTATAGGAAATCGCGCTTCTGGAATTCAGCTTCGACAGGGTCTGCTGCCCCGCCTTGCCGTCCGCCTTCAGGCCGTTGGCCCGCTGGAACTCCATGACCGCCTTCTCCGTCGCGGGGCCGAAGTCCCCGTCCGCGGATCCGCTGTAGTAGCCCAGCTCCTTCAGCCGCCGCTGCAGCGCGCGGACCGCCTCGCTGCCCTTGAAGCCCACCTGCAGGCTGGGCGGCGTCGGCGTCGGCGTGACGATGGGCACCTTCGTG
>ODAJ012117198.1_pt1 | contig 20228 bp, 12 predicted proteins | sample 1539241 | NCBI WGS metagenome assembly ODAJ01 (sample SAMN02144231, study PRJEB22623) | gut metagenome | biome: sheep rumen | host: Ovis aries | place: New Zealand | reverse complement strand
AATGATACTGGCTGGTAACACACACGATTACAGTTCTTTGTATGCCAAGGATATTATTTCGTGTGGATTGGATTATAATATCAGCACATGTGTCTCATCGTCATTGCCGACCCTTGACACATCTGCATTTCAACTGATAAATCTCATCTTCGGAGCTCAAAAGAACGACGGATATTCTCTTGGAGGCTATAAAACATTTACGCCAGCGTTGATGCAGTCCGTTTCTTCGTATGCAACAAGAGGTGGAAATCTGATGCTCAGTGGTTCCTTTGTTGGTGCTGACATGCAGAGTACCGAGGAACGTAATTTCACAAGAACGGTTTTCAAATACGATTATGAGCAGTCAATGCTATTAGACAGTATTCCAAGCATAGATGGCATGAACACCAGTGCTCAGATCTATCATACACCCAACGAACAACATTACTGGGTGAGGACGGCAGATGTGCTGCGTGGCACAGAAGGCTCGTTCTGCACAATGCTATACAAGCAGACTGCCCTACCCTCTGCCATAGCATATCAGGGAGCTGACAGAAGGTCACTCTCCTTCGGTTTCCCTCTGGAGTGTATCATGGATGAGAATGTGCGCAGGAGTATCATTGCAGCTTCCGTCCAATTTTTGTTAAGTAACAACTAAAAGTAAAGTATATATGTATAAGATTATCTGTAACATGAAAGCTTCCCGTACCATGGATATTACCGAGAAGCAACTACATACGATTGAGAAGTATTTACTTTTCAACGAACTACTGGACAGCAACGGTATCGTTGACGAGAGCGTGTTGGAGAAGCTTCGTCTAAACGTACGTTCTTTACTTGAATCCAACTCGTCAGACTCTGATTTGTTGGATTTGTGCCAGAATGTTCTTTTCCATAACAACATGAAGTGCTTTGGATTGCATCAGCTGATATTATTGTACATAGAATGGGAAAAGAAACAGCTGGATGCTCTAAAACCAACTCTTAAAGAAGATATAGCTGAAGAATAGTCTGGCAAATGGAGCACAAATTGTCAGATTGGTTGCCTACCACCCGAAAAGAAATGCAACTACGCGGGTGGGATTGTGCTGATGTAATTCTGTTCAGTGCAGATGCCTATGTGGACCATCCTTCTTTTGGAGCTGCTGTTATTGGCAGACTTCTGGAAGCAGAGGGACTGCGTGTCTGTATTGTGCCTCAGCCTGATTGGCATGGTGACTTCCGTGACTTCAAGAAACTGGGAAGGCCTAGACTCTGGTTCGGTATTGCGCCAGGCTGTATGGACAGTATGGTCAACAAATATACAGCAGCCAGAAGACTAAGAAGCGAGGATGCCTATAGTCCGGATGGCAGACACGACCTAAGACCAGAATACCCGTCCATTGTCTATTCCAAGATTCTGAGGCAGCTGTATCCTGATGTCCCCATCGTTCTGGGCGGTATAGAGGCAAGCCTGCGCCGTGTTATGCATTACGATTACTGGAAGGAGAAGTTCATGCCCAGTATTCTAATGGATAGTGATGCAGATATAATCACATACGGCATGGGTGAGAAACCCACACTCATGCTATCGGATTTGTTGTCGGCAACACTAAACGATTATCATCCATCGTTATTTTATGACGAGAACGGAGAAGCGTACATAACACGAGAAACCTTCAGGGATGTTATACAAAAACAAAACAACGTTCCTCAAACAGTTTCCATCTATGATAAGCATGAGATTCCTGGTGGATTCCAGAAGGATGATATTGTCTTGCATAGCTACGAGGATTGTCTTTCCAACCTGAAGCTACATGCTGATAACTTCCGCCATGTTGAAGAAGAAAGCAACAAACTGAAGGCTCAACGCTTGTTGCAGGAGACCAGAGGGAAATGGGTTGTTGTGAATCCGCCATTCCCTCCATTAACGCAGGAAGAGTTGGATCATAGCTTCGACCTGCCATATACCCGCTTGCCACATCCCAAATATAACGGAAAACGCATTCCTGCATACGACATGATTAAGTTCAGTGTGAATATGCATCGTGGTTGTTTTGGCGGATGTGCATTCTGTACGATTAGTGCACACCAGGGCAAATTCATTATGAGTCGTTCCAAGGAAAGTATCCTTCGTGAAGTTAGACAGATAGCCCAGCAACCCGATTTCAAAGGCTATCTAAGTGATTTGGGCGGACCCAGTGCCAATATGTATATGATGCATGGTAAGAATCCTAAGGCCTGCGCTGTATGCAAGCGTCCTTCGTGCATTCATCCGCAGATTTGTCCCAATCTGAATGGTGACCACAGACCGTTACTCGAGATATACAGAGAAGTTGATAAGATTCCAAATATCAAGAAGAGTTTCATAGGTAGCGGCGTCAGATACGACCTTCTGTTGCACGACTGGAAAGACGAAACGCTGAATAAGGCGGCAAGGGAATACACACATGAACTGATAAAGAACCATGTAAGCGGAAGACTTAAGGTTGCACCGGAACATACATCAGATCAGGTGTTGTATATAATGCGCAAGCCGTCCTTCCGCTTGTTCCATCAGTTCAAGAAGATATTTGATGATATCTGCAGGAAGGAACATCTTCGCCAGCAGATTATACCTTATTTTATAAGTAGTCATCCAGGTTGCCATGCGCAGGATATGGCCGAATTGGCTATTGAGACAAAGAATATGGATTTCCAGCTGGAGCAGGTTCAGGACTTTACTCCTACCCCTCTGACTGTAGCTACTACATGTTGGGCAACAGGTTATCACCCATATACCTTAGAGCCAATTTTCTCTGCCAAGACGCCAAAAGACAAACAACAGCAGCGTATGTTCTTCTTCTGGTACAAGAAAGAAGAGCGCAGGAATATCGAAAGCTATCTGAAGCAGATAAAAAGGCTGGATTTACTGAAACGATTATTTCATTAACAAAAACAATAATAACAAATAAAGAATACAACTATGACAGAATGGTTTGAATGTAAGGTTAAATATGACAAGACAATGGAGGATGGTCTCATTAAGAGTACAACAGAGACTTATCTGGTTGATGCCATTAGCTTTACAGAGGCAGAGAAGCGATTTATCGAGGAGATAGAACCCTTCATGGTAGGAGAATTTATTGTAACAGATATCAAGAGAGCCCGCCTCTCTGAGGTAATGGAAAGCGAAGACCTTACAGACGACAAGTGGTTCAAGGCCAGAGTGGCATATATTACAATAGACGAGAAAAAAGGAACAGAAAAACGTACCGTTCAGTCTATCCTGATTCAGGCAAAAGACTTCCGCACATCATTGAAGAACCTGGATAAGGGTATGCACGGAACACTTGGCGATTGGGCAATTGTTTCAATAACGGAAACAAAGATAATGGATATTTTCAAATCTCAACCAAATGAAGAGCCCCAAGGAGATAATCAGTGAGATAAAGCAGACTCTCCCACCCTATGTTAAACTGGTTGCAGTAAGCAAATTCCATCCTGCAAGTATGATAGAAGATGCTTACGCAGGCGGACATAGGTTGTTTGGCGAGAATCATGTACAGGAACTTCAGCAAAAACATGAGGTGCTACCCAAGGATATTGAGTGGCACTTCATTGGTCACCTTCAGACCAACAAGGTAAAATACATTGCTGAATATGTTCATTTGATTCATGCCGTTGACACACATAAGCTGCTGATGGAGATAAACAAACAAGCCGAAAAACACAACAGAGTTATAGATTGTCTGCTGCAATTACATGTTGCACAGGAAGAGACGAAGTTTGGCTTTGCTCCCCAGAAACTACTCGACTATGTAAAAGAAGGTGAGTGGCGAGCATTAAAGAATGTCAGACTCTGCGGCCTGATGTGTATGGCAAGTAATGTTGATGACGAGAATCAAATAGCCAGTGAGTTTAGTCAGGCAGAAGAAGTATTTAATAAAATAAAAAGCGAATATTTTCTGAACGAGGATTACTTCTCGATACGTTCATGGGGTATGAGCGAAGATTATCCCATCGCCATTATGCATGGAAGTAATATGATTCGAGTTGGTAGTAAGATCTTTGGTCCAAGAGTATATTAATTTCACACTTTTATTAAATTTGTGCAAAATAATGGTCTGTTTACTTGCAAAAACGGCCTAAAAACGCTACCTTTGTGCACAAATTTAAAGATTTTGTGCAGATGGAGAATATAACAATACCTTCATATAATCTAATTGTTCAAGAAAGTATTCAGAAATATTGGGATAAAGATTCCATGTCAGACCATGGACTTTTTACCTTTAAATATAAAGATGTAGCTGAAATAATTGAAAAATTTCATATCCTTTATACTGAATTAGGTATTCAGAAAGGAGATAAAATTGCAATATGCGGCCGTAACCTAAGTCGTTGGGGTGCCGCATTTTTTAGTATTATTACCTATGGCGCAGTAGCTGTTCCTATACTACACGAATTTCATCCTTCCCAGATTCATGACATTGTAAATCATAGCGAAGCCAAACTCCTATTGGTAGGCGATAAAGTGTGGCCCGGTCTCACCGCCTCTGAGATGCCTGACCTTGAAGGCATCATCTCACTGGCAGACTATGACGTACTCTGCAGTAATACTGACAAGTTCGCACAGGCATTCGCCGCAGTAGACGGTATCTATGCCGCCAGATACCCCCAGGGTATCCAGCCCGCTGACATACACTACCACCGTGATGAAGCCGATGAATTGGCCATCATCAACTACACCAGCGGCACCACCAGCAACAGTAAGGGCGTCATGATTCCCTACCGCGCCCTCTGGAGCAACTATGACTTTGCCGTAAACGTACTGGGCCACATCATCAAGCCCGGAGACAACGTACTCTCCATGCTCCCCATGGCACACATGTACGGCATGGCATTCGAATTCACCTTCGAATTCCTCTCCTGCGTACACATCCACTTCCTCACCAAGATGGCATCACCTACCGTCCTGATGCAGGCCCTGGCAGATGTCAAGCCCGTCATCCTGATAGTGGTACCCCTTATTATAGAAAAGGTAGTGCGCAAAGCCGTCCTGCCCAAGATTCAGACCCCGCAGATGCGCATCCTCATGAAGACCCCCATCATTGGCCGGATCATCAAGAAGAAAATCTGCGACGGACTCACCAATGCCCTCGGTGGCAACTTCTATGAAGTCATCATCGGCGGAGCAGCCCTCAATCAGGAGATAGAGAAACTCCTGCATGACATCGGCTTCCGCTACACCGTAGGATACGGCGCCACAGAATGCGCCCCCATCATCACATACGAGGACTATCAGAAGTTCGTTCCCGGCTCCTGCGGCAAGAACGTCATCCATCAGGAACTTAAGATAGCCAGCCCCGACCCCCAGAAAGTCCCTGGCGAAATCCTCACCCGCGGTCTCAACGTCATGTTAGGCTATTATAAGAACGAGGAAGCCACCCAGTCCACCCTTGACCAGGAAGGCTGGTATCATACCGGAGATCTCGGTGTAATGGACAAAAAAGGCAACGTCTTCATCAAGGGACGCTGCAAGAATATGCTCCTTGGCGCCAACGGACAGAACATCTACCCCGAGGAGATTGAGGACAAACTCAGCAGCATGAAAATGGTAGCCGAGTGCGTAGTCATCCAGAAGGGCGAAAAGCTCTACGGCCTTGTCTATCCCGATCCAGACCAAGTACAGGCCAACCACCTGACTGACGAAGCCCTCGCCGAGCTCATGGAGGAGAACCGCAAGGAAGTCAACCCCCTCCTACCCGCCTACGCACAGCTCGCCGGCATCAAGATCATGAAACAGGAGTTTGAGAAGACACCTAAGAAGAGCATCAAACGATTCCTCTACGCCAACGAGGAAATATAATAAAGGTGCCGGCTCTTTAGGATTTTAAATTGGTCGATATCTGTTTGCAGGTGTTGACAATTTTACCTCCACAACAAAAACGCCCCGGGGAATCCCGAGGCGTTTTCTTATCTCACGCACGATGCAGTGCTCAGTGCGGTGATGGCAGCTGTGATGATACTTGCAATCAGCTGCAGAATAGTCTTCCAATTTTCCTTTTTCATAATCTTAGTGGTTAGCGGTTAGTAGTTCATTCATCATACTTCAGCCTTTCGAGAGTCTGGAGTCGAGGGGCAAGGAGCAAGGGGCAAGAGGTTCATGGTTAGGGACTTTTTGAACTACGGAATTACGGAACTATTGGAACTTTAGAACCCCTAGAACTCAGGAACCCCTACGCTCCCCTTTAGGGGGCTCGGGCCTCCTACCCCCCCTCCCTCACGGGAGGGGCTACGGGGTCAGCCTAGATTCACTCCCTTTCCCTTACTGACATGGGGGGGATGCCGTGATAGAGGCGGAACATTTTATTGAAATATGAGGGGGAGTCAAAGCCGAGGCGGAAGGATATTTCCTTGCAGGAGAGGTTGGTACTCTGCAGATAATCCTTGGCACGTTCCATCTTCAGGTGCAGGAAGTACTGGGCGGGCGGGAAGCCCGTATACTCACGGAACAGCTTGCGGAACTTGGAGTAGCCCATTCCGGCTTCCCTGGCTACATCCAACATGGGCATGTTCTGATTCAGGTGCTGGCGCATGAAGCGGATGGCGGCATTGAGACTGCCCAGGTCCGGGCTGCCGAGATAGGGCATTTGCTGGCTACGGGCATATACGGTGCTGGCTATCAGCCATACATAGCCTAAGAGTTGCTGCTGGTAGGCTGGCAGGTGATCCTCTGCTATCTGGCAGACGGCCTGGAAGGCATCACATAATATATCTGATATGCCTACGTTGTGGATGGGCCGGGTACGTTCCAGGCTGAACTTGCTGAGGAGCTTTCCGGCGTAGTTGCCGGTGAAGCCTATCCAAGCTTCGGTCCAGCCGGTTTGGGGATTGGGGGCGTAGTTGTGCCATTCACCTGGATAGAGGATGACTACATCGCCGGCATGGAGCTGGGTACGGGGCTGATGGGCGGATACGAACCATCCCTCGCCCTTCATTATATATACTATCTGATATTCGCTGAGTACCCTACCCTTGTCTGTCATGAAGAGGTAGTCCTCGGGGTGTTCTCCAATGGGGTAAGGGCTTCCGGGGGGTACGGTCTGTACGCCTACGGTCTTAGTGATGATTCCCCATTCGTTATCAGAATCCTGATTCAGCAAATATTTATAGGAGGCCATTTTGTAATTAATTCATAATTATTAAATTAAAAATTCAAAATTGATGCTGCGCATCCTTCTAGGGGCGAGGAGCGAGGGACAGGAAAACCCCTCCCCGGCCCTCCCGAGGGAGGGAGACCTTAGGGGCAAGGAGCGAGGGGCAAGAGGATAGTTCTACACCTGTTATGGTATTGTCTTCTATCTCCTTCTATCTCCTTATTATAATATTTTGGCAAATATATGGTGTTTTTGGGAAATTGTCAAATTATTACATAAAAAAGTCACTTAATTATCATTTACAACGTATTAAAGTCCGTCCTTTGTGCAAATAATATCATTTTAACCAAGAAAAAGTAACTACACTGACATGAAAAGAGTATTATTCCTGCTGGCGGTATTGGCTACCCTACCCGCCTGTGCCCTTGAAATCAAAAACCTAAGGACTGAGGATTATCACAACCCTGTGGGCATTGACCGCACGGCGCTGCACTTCTCCTGGGAATTGGAGAGTACGCATAGAGGTGTGATGCAGACTTCCTACAGTATTCAGATAGCGCGTGATGCCGAATACGGTAATGTTGTCTGGGAATCCGGCACCGTCAACTCGGACCGGAGTGTGGACGTTGAGGCCGGTAACTTCAGGCCTGAGGCCCGTACCCGCTATTACTGGCGTGTTACCGTCTGCGATAATAAGGGGGAAACGGCTACCAGTACTGAGAAGGCCTACTTTGAGACTGGACTGATGAGTCCTGACGCCTGGAGCGGCACCCACTGGATCAAGGCCTCTACGAACGAGGCCGGCTCTGCGGAAGACGGTCCCATTACGGATTATGAGGTGGAAGTGAAGTTTAATATTACGCAGTTGGCCGCAGGAGTCATCTTCGCTGCCTCAGACCATAGCAATTACTACATGTGGCAGGTAAACACCAACGGCAGCCTGCGTTTCCGCCCCCATCAGTGGTCAGGCGGTAACCCTGCCCTGCTGGCAGAGAATGCTATTACCGGTGTTAATGTAAGGAACGGTGAGCAGCATACGCTTAAGATAAGTGTTACCGGTGGCACTACCGCGCGCACGTATATAGATAATGTATTGGTGGATACGCGTACGGGTGACTTTGCCTACGGTGACTTCGGCTTCCGTGAGGACTATGATAACGGCAACCAGCCCGAGGAGGCCAACTTTGATGATTTTATTGTCAGGAGCGGTGACAAGGTGCTACTGGAGGAGCACTTTGACGGCAATACCTGTATGTTTGCTGACGGTACGCTGCTGAACGGCCAGTTTAATGTGAAGGGCCCTGCCAAGTATGCCTGGCAGCAGAAGGCAGTAAAGCCGGTGCATTATGATGTGGAGTACGACCTGACGCTGGTGAATGACAATGCCAGCATCTGCTTCAGCGCCACCACATCCGACACGTACATGATGTGGGCCATCAACACGCTGGATGTAAACCAGCCCGTCATACGCCGTCATGTGTATAAGAACGGCAATCTGAACTATAGCGACACGCCTGTGACCGCCTTTACTAAGGCCGACATCCTGGGTAAGCAGCATCATATCGTCCTGGAGTGCGAGACTCCTTATGTGCGTACCTATATAGATGATATCCTGGTGGACACCTATACGGATACGCAGGGCGTGCTGGCAGTGGGCGACTTAGGCGTCCGCGTCAGTGCTACGGGCAATGAGCGTGAGAAGGCTTACTTCGACAATATTACGCAGATAGTATATGATGCTGAGGGGACTCCCACCACCACATTCACTGAGGACTTTGAGGGCGCGGGCAATGCCTTCAACGCAACGGATATCCGCGACTACGACGGAAGTCGGCAGTGCTACATGGAGGCAGCCGTAGGCGGTTCCAAGCGCCTGATGCAGCAGGACGGCAGCATCGCCCCGGGTATGCCTATGTTCCGCAAGGCATTCGACCTGAGCCAGGCAGTACGCAGAGCCCGCCTCTACGCTACCGGACTGGGTGTATATGATGTCTATATCAACGGCCAGCGTGTGGGCCAGACGGATGAGGACGGCAACACGCAGTATGATGAGCTGAAGCCGGGCTCTACCGAGATGAAGAAGACGGTATTCTATACCACGCATGATGTTACGGCGCTGCTGCATGAGGGCCGTAACGCCATAGGCGCCGTGATGTCCACGGGTTGGTGGAACGGTGCCATCGTTCACGGTATGTACGGCAACAAACCCAATGCCTTCCGTGCCCTGCTGGAGGTGGAACTGGAGGACGGCAGCAAGCAGGTTATTCCTACCGACCTTACCTGGCTGTGCAATACCAACGGTCCCCTGCGTAAGGGTGATGTCTATAACGGTGAGACCTACGACGCGCGTCTGGAAGACGGACAGTTTACCCCCGAGTATGACGATACGGGATGGTTCGCCACAACCGTAAGTAACGATTTCAAGGGTGAGATACGTGCCTTTGAGGGGCCTGCCATCATGGCTGTGGAGGGGCTGCGCCGCTATCCGCAGACTATTCAGATTTACGAGGGCACGAAGCCCAACGGCAAGACCTTCGGCGCTATCAATGTGGTGGAGGAACTGAAGGGACAGAACAGCTTTACCCTGCATGCCGGTCAGACGGCTGTCATAGACCTGGCACAGAACGCATCCGGATGGGTCAGCTTCAAGGCCAAGGGCGAGAGAGGCACCAAGTTGCGCTTCCGCTTCGGCGAGATGCCCAATACCACCGGTGACCGCGGCAGAGGTGACGACGGTCCTGAGGGCTCTGTCTATACCGAGAATCTCCGCTCTGCCGAGGCTACCCTCTACTACACGCTCCGCGGCGATGAAATGGGTGAATCCTTCCATCCTACCACTACTTACTTCGGTTTCCGCTACATAGAGGTTACCACATCAGCTGACGTGCAACTTTCCGATGTTATCGGCGAAACTGTGACGAGTGCTATGGAAGAGAAGTCCTCCTTCCATACCAGTCACGAGGATGTGAACAAGCTATACAGCAATGTGATTTGGGGTCAGCGCTCCAACTTTGTGAGCGTTCCTACCGACTGCCCCCAGCGTGATGAGCGTATGGGATGGACGGCCGACACGCAGGTGTATTCGCTGACGGGACTCTACAACAGCGATTCACGCAACTTCTACAAGAAATGGATGCGTGATATGCGCGACGCTCAGCGCTCAGACGGTGCCTACCCTGTTATCGCTCCCTATCACTGGGGTGTGGAATATTGTTCTGCCGGATGGTCCGAGGCAGGTATAATCGTTCCCTGGAACGTATATGTGATGACAGGCGACAAGGACATTCTGCGTGAGAACTTGGATGCCAACGAGCGTTATATGAGCTTCCTGACCACCAAGGCAGGCGGTGGATACCAGTACAACGGATCCGATCCCATCCACGGCGACTGGGTGGCCTATGTCACCACCGACGGACGCTACATCAGTGTATGCTACTACGCCTATGTGGCCGACCTGATGGCCCGTACATGCCGTGTGCTGAGCGAGCAGGAGGGTGACATATACAGTCAGAAGGCCGAGCAGTACGAGCAGCTCTTCCAGAATATCCGCCAGGAGTGGCAGGGCCGCTACCTGAATAACTCCAAGGTGCCCACGCAGGCCACACAATGCGGTTTCCTGATGGCACTCCGTTACAACCTTCTGACCGACGAAACCTCAATTACCCGCACCCGCAGCTACCTGCACCGTGCTATTATGAACAACAGCTACAAGCTGAATACCGGTTTCCTGGGCACGGCTATCCTGAACCAGACTCTTACCGAGAACGGCTTTATCGATGACGCCTATACCCTGCTGCTGCAACGCAGCGACCCGTCATGGCTCTATAGTATCGACCAGGGCGCCACAACCATCTGGGAGCGCTGGAACTCTTACACCGTGGCCAGCGGATTCGGTCCTGTCAGCATGAACTCCTTCAATCACTATGCCTACGGTGTTGTGGCAGAATGGATGTTCCAGTATATGGCCGGAATCGTTCCTGACCAGGCTAACCCGGGCTTCAAGCACTTTATCCTCCAGCCCTATACCGATACGCGCAGCATGCTGCGTATGAGTCAGAAGCGTATCACATCGGCCGATGCCGACTTTGCTTCGGACTACGGCAATATCAGGGCTGCCTGGGAGTGCGACGGCACCAAGGAGATGACCTACCGCGTTACCGTACCTGTCAATACCACCGCTACCCTGCGGTTGCCCATTGCGGAAGGTCTGTATGTATATGAGAGCGGCGAGCCTGCCGAGGATGCCGAGGGTGTGGAATACGTTGGCACCAAGGACGGATACGCCGTGTATGAGGTAGGCTCAGGATCATACCTGTTCAGCGTCAGCAAGACGATGACGGATGGGATAAGAAACGTTAACGGGAACAATAACAATAACCTGGGGATGGTCTATGACCTTTCGGGGCGTAGGATTTATTCTGAGGTGAACGGGAATAACGCTCAGTTGGTAATCAAGAACGGTCATGTTGTAAGTATAAAATAAAAAAATCGGGATAATGTTTAATTTCAATACACAGAGTAACTCATGTTGGCCGATGGCAGCTATTGTATGCTGCCTGATGGGTTTGAGCAGCCACATAAGGGGAGCCGATTCAGCCCTGCTGCAGACGCAGAAGTTCGGTCAGCCCCCTATGGGCTGCCGACCTATCCCTCTGTGGTTCTGGAACAATACGCAGATCAACCGCGCCAACGTGGTTCAGCAGGTGGGCAAGATGATTGAGACGGACGGCTACGGCGGCTGCGCCATACTGCCCTTCGGAGCAAATTTCCGTCCGGGTTATCTCAGCGAGGAGTATTTCGCCCTTTACGGAGCCGCCATTGAGAAGGCCCGTTCGCTGGGAGCTGGAATGTCCGTCTATGACGAATACGGATTCCCCAGCGGCAGTATGGGAGCCATCAACGGATCGGGCGTCACCACGTTTATGAACAATCACCCCGACCATACCGTGAAGCGGCTTGACAAGACTGAATACCGGGTAAGCAGCGGTGCTACCTTCAACCGTGAGATTCCCAAGAACGGCAAGCTGATGGCCATTTTGGCTTTCAATGCCAACACAAAGGAGATTATCTCACTGCGCGAATATTATGATGAAACGGAAGGTAAACTGGTTTGGAACGCTTCCAAGGGGAGCGGCTGGCGCGTAATGGTTTGCCAGTGCGTGAAGGACGGCGACCCTAATGTGGACTATCTGTCGGCTGAGGCGGTGAGTATGTTCATACAGGATACCCATGAGGCTTATTATCGCCATTTTTCCGATGACTTCGGTAAAACCATCGTATCCACCTTCTTTGACGAGCCTACCATGTACCGCGCTCAGGGCCGTATGTGGACGAGCGATTTCAACGAGAAATTTGAGCAACGCTACGGCTTCTCGCCCGAGACGCTCTATCCGGCTTTGTGGTATGATATCGGGCCCACGACCGCCTATGCGCGTAATCTGCTCTTCGGAATGCACTCCACCCTGTACAGTGAGGGCTTTATGAAGACAATCTGCGACTGGGCTACCGCTCACGGTATCCTTGCCACCGGCCATCAGGATCAGGAGGAGATTGCCAATCCTACTAGCGTCGCCGGCGACCTTATGCTGGTAGGCAAACATCTGACCATGCCTGGTATCGACAAGATAGGTGGCGGCCGGCCTACCGAGAACTTCTATAAGGTGGTTTCCTCCTCGGCCCATAACTGGGACAAGACCTATGTGATGTCCGAGACGTACGGCGCTATGGGCAATATCTCGGTTGAGCAACTGTACCAGATTGCCATAGAGCAGTACACTAAGGGTATCAACCACCTTATCCCTCATGCTGTATGGTACAATGACGGTGATGTGACTTTCCTGCCCGAGCTCTCCTGGCGCAATCCCCTTTATAACAAGGATTTGCCCCGTTTCAATGCATTTCTGTCCCGTCTGAACTACATGCTGGCCCGTCCGGGACGTCATGTGGCGGATGTAGCTGTGCTCTACCCCATTCAGACCCTGTATGCGGGCCATTACCTGGACGGACCAAAGGGCTACTATGAGGGTGGCGTTGAGGTGGAAGGGACGGATTATCCGCAGGTTTCGCGTATCCTTACGGATGAGCTGGGAATTGACTTCACTTACCTGCATCCCGAGGTCATTGATGACCGCTGCACTGCTGAAGGGGGGATGCTGCATCTTAACAACGTCGTCAACCACGAACATTTCCCTGTCATCCTGCTGCCTGGGGTTAAAGTAATCTCGCTGAGCAATCTGCGTAAGATTGAGCAGGCTTGGGAACAGGGTGCGCGTGTCATCTTCACTACCCAATATCCCACCCTGTCAGCTGAAGGGCCCGATGCGGACGCTGAGGTTCAGGCCATAGTAAGCCGTATGCTGGAGTCGGGCGACCATCCTGCCGTCTTCATCTCTCAGCCGTCGGCCCTGACGCTGGACGATGCCCTGAACCGATGCCTACCTGAACGCGACGTTACATTTGTTTCAGCCAACCAGCCATTCAACTATATCCATAAGGTAATAGAAGGCCGTGACGTATGGTACTTCGGTAACATAGACGCTGCCTCTGCCACCAATACCATCCGGCTCAGAACCGCCGCCAGACGGCTCAGTCTGCTCAATCCCCATACCGGAGCCGTAACGGAAGCCCCTCTGCTGCAGACGGCGGACGGATACGCTGAACTGACCCTTACCCTGCGTCCCGATCAGTCCGTATTCCTGGCAGATGATGAATTGCTGCTGCACAATGGTACGGTCATAGACCCTGAAACCGCCAAGACATCTTATGTGATAGAGGCAGAGGCCGAGATAGACCAGCTGTCGGCGGGACTGTGCTTCTCGGTGGGCGACGCTCAGAACTTCTATATGTGGCAGTTCAATGCATCGGATGCTCAACACCCTACCCTGCGTCCGCACCGCTGGCTTGGGGGCAACGCCTCGCTGCTTGCCGAAGTCAGTCTGCCCACACAGGTAGCTATACAACCCGGTACACCGTTCCGTATCAGACTGGAAGTGGAGGATGAGTCATACGTCAGGACTTTCATCAACGATGTGCTGGTAGATGAGCGTGGCGGTTCCTTCGACTACGGCAAGATTGGATTCCGACAGGCACATGACGACGCTTTCGGCCGCACGGAGATTGCCTGTTATGATAATATCCGCATTACCGTAAAAGGCAGAAACGGAGCGGAGGCGGTGACTTTCTCAGAGGATTTCTCCGGCGCCAACCCTTTCACCGAAGGCAATATAGTATCCGGCAGACTCTGCGTAGCCGGACAGATGTCACATGACGTTTACTCCTGGCTTACCGGCATAACGGATGCTGAGACCGGGATTGACAAGGGTACTTTCCTCACAGGCCCTGCCTGCTGCTCGGACGGGATATATACCCTTAGCGGCCAAAGGATTCAATCAAAATCTGAAATCCGTGATGCGATGCCAAACGCAGGCATTTACATCTGCGGAGGGAAAAAGTTTATAAAATGAAAAGAATGAAGGCTGCGATTCGCTCACCGCTCACCGCTTAACGGGAACGTTAAAGTCAATTTAAGAATCTATGATTCTGACGGAGGCCCAAAGGAGCGAATCCCCATTCACGAAGATGGCTAGGGCGGGGAGATAGGCTGTTCTCATCCCGTCACAAACAACGGCTAGATAACTAAGACAACTAAGATAACTAATAACATTATTATTAACCTTTTTAAAAAAACGGAGATGAAAAGGACTAGATTTCTTGCAGTGCTGCTTGCCGTAATGGCATTCAGCATCCAGGCGTGGAGTTACAGATTCACTGACAACTACACCATCGAGACTAAGTTTAAGATCAATGCCATCGGTGCCGGAATCGCTTTCCGTGCCTACGAGGGCTATAACGGTGCTATCTGCATGTGGCAGTTCAATGTGGGAACTGACGGCAGCAAGTCATTGTTCCGTCCGCATGACTGGAAGGTGGGCGGTATTCTGCTGGGCGAGATTAATACCAGCAATAAGGGTGTTACCCTGAACAACACCGACTGGTTTGTTACCCGGATCGTGATAAGCAATAACGGCCAGCATGCCGACACATATCTTCGCCGTGCCGATACAGAGGAGTTTACCCTGATTGACTCAAGGGACGGAAACTTCCGCTACGGACTTATCGGAACACGTCAGGACCATGACGGCGACGTCAACGAGTCTGCTAGCTATGACTACTTCCTGGTTACCGATAATGAGACGGGAGATGTACTTTACAACGAGGACTTTGAGGCTACAAACGGTGACTGGCGTAACAACCCCGGATGGGAGAACGGTTGCATCACCACTGAGGGTCGTAACCTGAGCGAGGTAAAGTACTTCCCCAACAATATGTTCAAGTCTGCCAAGATGCATTATGCAGTAGAGGCTGACCTGACTATTATGAACGGATATGCATCCCTTGTATTCGGTCTGGGCGAGAACGGCAGCAACTACATGTGGCAGATTTCTCCCAACTACTATAACGACACCTCGGTCAACACCTATTACCATCTGGACAAGGGCAACGAGAACTGGAAAGCCCATGCCGCCGGTCCGCGCTACCCCGACTTTGAGGCTATGGACTTCTGGGAAGTAAAGCGTCATGTTAAGATCGAGGTAGATGGAAACGTAGTAAACACCTACGTGGACGACAAACTTGAGGATTCATTCGTTCAGAGCGATATGACCGACCTGGAACTGCTGAATATGGGCAAGATAGGTATCCGCATAGATGCCGGAAACGGTGTGAATCACGAGGTTTATGTGGACAATGTAAAACTTACCGAATATGACAGCGAAGGTAACCCCACCGTTAAGATGGAGGAGAAGTTTGACGGCGGTGTATCCCGTTTCTTCGAGCTGAGCGGCAAGAACGCCACCTATGCCAAGGTGGAGGATTGGAATGGTGACTATGCCCTGCATATCACCTGCGACGGTACAGTTGATAAGAGTGCCAAGGTGCGTCTTATCCAGGCTGACAAAGCCGTATGTCCGCACAACTTCGTAAACGGTATATGTACCATTTGCGAGGAATATCAGGAGCCCGGCTATGACATTGACCTTAGCGCCTACACTATCGGCAACCTGGGTCAGCTGATACGTTTCTCACAGATTGTAAATGGCGGTGAGCAAGATGCCAACGGCTCGCTGACAGCGGATATCGATATGGAGAACAACCAGAACTTCCAGCCCATCGGCCTGAACAACGACAACAACTGGCAGAAGCCCTTCCGCGGTACCTTCTACGGCAATAACCATGTTATCAGCAACCTATACGTCAAGACCGAATGCGAAGGCGGACTCTTCAGCCGTACCTTTGGCGGAAAGATTTTCAACCTGGGTGTGGAGAATGCTTATATCCAGAGTACTGCCAACCTGCGTTGCGGTGTCATCGTCGGAGAGCATCACGCCAATGCACAGATGGTTGACTGCTATGCGCGCGGCACCATCCAGTTTGTTACGGATCATGCCCAGAAGAACGCCATTGCCGGTGAAGGTGCGGGCGGTCACTTCGTTAACTGCTACACCACATTGCCTAAGATCTGCTGCGACCTGCCCATGGGCGGTACTATTACCAACAGTTATGACAATGTTACGGAGGAGCAGGCTATGACCGGAGAGATTGCCTACAAGCTGGGCGTAAGCTTCCGTCAGACCCTCGGTACCGATACATGGCCCGGATTCAAGCAGACCAGCCAGCCTGTATCATACGTAGGCACGGACGGCTATGCTACCATCTATGATGAGACTACCGGCTATGAGCTGAACGGTGATGTGAATGCTTATGTGGCTGTAAAGAACCCGCAATTCACAAACCTGATCCTTACTAAGGTAGAGAACGTACCTGCATCTACCGCTGTTATCCTGAAGGGTACCTATTATAATAAGAAGGAGGCTGATCTGGCTGCTCTGAATATTGATAACGAACTGAAGGGTACAGCATCTGAGACTCAGGCTGACGGCACTATGTATGTGCTGGCTAAGCCCGAAGGCGAGGAGGTAGGCTTCTATCTGGCAGAGAACGGAACAACTATCCCTGCCGGCAAGGCTTACTATCAGGCTGCCACCCCCAGTGTCAAGGCTTATTTCTTCGCTGGCGAAGGTACTACCGCAATCACTAATGTTAACGTGAACAAGAACGGGTACAATGATGCTATCTACAATATTGCCGGCCAGCGCGTCAGCAAGCTGCAGAAGGGCATCAATATCGTGAACGGTAAGAAGATCTTGAAGTAAAAGACCCACCCCCTCATTAGTCACCTCCCCTAAAGGGGAGGATGGGAGGGGTCTTAATATTTAACTTATGACCCAAACCCTCATTAGTCACCTCCCCTAAAGGGGAGGATGGGAGGGGTCCTTATATGAAAAGATATTTTAAACCAACAATGAAGATTGAACTGGCTCAGGTTGCCAACATGTTGGCAGAGAGCCTGGTGATTAACAATACCACTACGGTGGACGGTAGTCAGGCACTGACTAAGGAAGATACCTGGGACATCTGGTCCGAGGAGGAGTAACAATTCTTTTTAATCATAATAACCAAGTGTGTGGCAGTTCCTTGTGAAAGGGACTGTCACTTTTATTTTAACGTGAACGTCAACGTTAACGTCCCAGCCAACGGATGGGCTAGAGCTTCACTCCTGTTCACAGAACGACAGGAGTCTTTTGTAGAAAGGGATACGGCATAATGTAGAGCGGTCACCTATGAGAATCAGTTTCATGCGGGCCCGTGTAATGGCTACGTTCATGCGGCGAAGGTCGTGCAGGAAACCGATGTTGCCCTCAGCATTGGAGCGTACCATACTGATGAAAATCACATCACGCTCCTGCCCCTGGAATCCGTCAACGGTATTGACGGTAATCAGGCTCCGGAACGGACGCCAGTAACGGTCCTTCCTCAGCAGTTGACGCAGGAGCCTGATCTGCCCTTTGTAGGGGGAGATGATACCTACGTCTATGCGCTCCTCGAGGATGCGGTCCCGGCCAATGCGATCAAAGTATTGCTGGAGGGTCTGCAGGGTGAGGGCTGCCTCGGCGGGATTGGCACGGGACAGGCCGTCACTGACCTCGCCGCCTTCCTCGTAGGGGCTGTCAATCCATTCCACGGGTGTATCCCAGTCCAGGATGCCGCGGTATTTGACATCGGGGGCGCTTTCCAGCTGGCCGTCATAGAATTCCTGATTAGGGAACTGCATGATGGCGTCACACATGCGGTACTGCATGCGCAGCAGGGATACGGCGCGGGGCTTGTTCTCTACGATGGCTTGCATGAGGGTGCGGTCCAGGCCGCCGCGCAGGGCTTCGGGGCTTTTGATGGTGGGCGGGAGCTGACGGTGGTCACCGGCCAGCACTACCCTATGTGCTTTACGGATGGCTATCCAGCAGGCAGCCTCGAGGGCTTGTGCGGCTTCGTCAATGAAGAGGGTGCCGAACTTCATGCCCATGAGCAGATGGCTGGCTGAGCCGGCTAAGGTGCAGGCTATGACCTTGGCGTCGGCGAAGATGTCCTGGTTGATGGTTAACTCCATCTCGGTGGCGCGTTCCTTGAGCCGGGCTATCTTCTGGGCGCGGTTCTCGGTATTGCCGCTGCGTGACTTATACAGTTCCCTTATGGTACGTCGGACGGCCCAGAGGTCGGTATAGAGGGGATGGGCCTCGAACCGGCGTTCGTAGGTGTAGCCTAACATGCGGTCTGTTACGCGGGTGGGATTGCCGATGCGCAGTACGCTGACGCCGCGGTCCACTAACTTCTCGGCTATCCAGTCAACGGCCATGTTGGACTGGGCGCATACGAGTACCTGATTCTCGCGGTGCAGGACTTCATAGATGGCTTCTACAAGTGTGGTGGTTTTGCCTGTTCCGGGCGGGCCGTGCACTACGGCTACGTCCTTGGCCCAGAGGACTTCGTTCACGGCGGCTTGCTGTGAGGTGTTCAGCCAGGGGAACCTGACGGGGGCGAAGGTGAACTTCCGGGCGGGCAGTGTGCTGTGAAAGATGTCGCGCAACTCAGCCAACCGGCCCGTACGGGCATTGATAACCTCATCCAGCGCCTCAAACATCAGTCGGTATGTCTGTTCATCCAGGTAGAGCTGTACCCCTAAGCGGTGGGCCGACTGCAACTGCAGCAGGGCATCAGCATCGGGCAGGGCTATTACCATGAGTTTTTCCTCTACAAAGCTGACCTGGGCGATGAACTTGTAGTAATGGAGCATTCCGCCTGTTCCCTGAAGGTCGCCGGAGGCGTCCTGGGAGAAAAAGCAGACGGGTTTGCCGGGTTCGAAGAGCGAGGCGTCCTCCTCCTTGTTATCGGCGGCGGTCTCTGCCCTACGGACTTCTACTACAAACTGGTCCAGGGAGTTATGGTAGCTCCGGCCTAACGTGAGGGGGTACCAGGCGAGTCCGCGGCGGACTTTGGTGCCGATTCCGGTGGCCTCGGTCAGACGTTGGAATTCTTCCTTCTCATAGGCATACTCCTTCTGCAGCAGTTCACGCTGCCTGATAAGCGTTGTTACCATTAAAGTTCTTCGATGCTGATGATGCCTTTTACTACACAGTAAATGATAATATCGGCGAGGGAGCGGGCATGGAGCTTGTCCATGATGTTCTTGCGATGCGATATGACGGTGGTGGTGGCAAGGGAGAGTTTGTCAGCTATCTCCTTGTTGATAAAGCCTTTGCAGAGCAGGATGGCTACCTCTATCTCACGCGAGGAGAGGACTTCTTTCTGCTCGGCCTGGCGTGCCATGTTAATGGCGTGGTCATGTCCCCGATGCTGCAGGGCCATGATGTCTGCGACGAGTTTCTGTTCACTCTGGCAGATGTTAAGGGTATAGACATCGCGGATTTGCATGTCGCCCTTGACCAGTACGATGGTTTTCTTGGGGTACTGGCGATAGAATGCGGTTTGCTGAAAATAGACGTTTGAGGATACAAAGAAGTGTTGGAACGCGGAGGCGTCTCCGCATTCCAGCAATTCCTGTGTATCGGAAAAGACTTGTATGTCTGCCATTGGCAGCAGCTGGCCTAACAGATGCTGCAGGCCGATGCACGTGAGTACATTACTGTCAATGACGGCAAATCTTATACAAACCATTTTACGTAGCAGAAGTCCTGACGATGAGGAATGTTCTCGTTCTTGGGATACATACGATAGCAA
>ODAJ014761036.1_pt1 | contig 20239 bp, 26 predicted proteins | sample 1539241 | NCBI WGS metagenome assembly ODAJ01 (sample SAMN02144231, study PRJEB22623) | gut metagenome | biome: sheep rumen | host: Ovis aries | place: New Zealand | reverse complement strand
TTCAGAGGAAACAGCCGCCATGATGGAGGACATATGAAATTTATCGTTGATGAAATGCCTGGATTTGAGGAGGATTGTCCTTTTTACAGAAACATGTTATGGGTAAGCGACTGCTCGAAAAGAAGGCATGTATGCGTTATAACCAAAAAATCCTGCGATAGGGCTGACGGTGGATGCCACTTGTTGAAACCGATTGAAGCGGAGGAAGAAGATGAGTGATTATATCGAACGGCAGAAGGCGATTCAGTGGGTAAAAACTGAATGCAATCCATACGGCAAGCCCACACTTGATTTTGAATCAGGGAAAAAGGTTATTGAACATTTAGAGCGAATGCCCTCTGCCGATGTTGTGCAGGTGGTACGGTGTAAGGATTGTCTGTTTTTCACAACAGAAAAATCGTGTTGCAGACCGGAGGGGTTAATAAAAGCAAGAGAAGATGATTTTTGTAGTTACGGCGAAAAGAGAGGAGAGGAGTGAGCAGGATGGTAAAGCCAATAAAAGACGGACACCCGTTTTGCTTCCGTTGTAAACACTTCTATCGTGGAGAAGGTGAAAAGTATGCGTCCGCTCATTGTTCATTCCAGATATATGTGGGATGCGAAGGGAGAACGAAAGCTGCTGATTTGGGAGAGGAATATTTGAGAAGAGAGGAGTGAGCAGGATGGCTGATGTGGTTGTAATACTCAGGATAATCTGTGCATTTATCTTTGGGTTATCGCTTGGGTATAGGATTGGAAGGGGGTGAGCAGGATGGGAGATAAATACATTATCGAACTGGAAGAAAAGCCGTTTCACGATGATAACGGTGATTTTCTGTACAGGGTTAAGGGATTTAACAGTCTTGTTTTTGACATGACTGGTATTAATAAACTCATATCTTACACCGAACCCGACATGGAAAAGGTCAGGGAAGAGGCATTCAAGAACGGATATGATGCGGCATGTAAGGATATTGATATTAAATCAAAAATCAATGCCGCCTACCAGAAGGGCTTATCCGATGCGTGGGAGTGCGCGAGGAAGATTATTCACATGCCGGAAGGCGACCTGCTCAATATCTTCACTGAGTGCTATTCCGCTGTATGCACATCGGTACAGGTATTTCTCAAGTATGATGCATCCGAAGCTATCGAGAAAATCCGGCAGTATGAGCAGGAGAAGGAAGAGCAGGACGGACTCCGGCAGAACATCCAGACCATTGTTGACAAGTGCGGATATACACTTGACGAGATTGCCGAAGTCCTCGAGAAAATGCGGGAGGGGCAGGAGCAATGACTGAAACTTTAATTATGTTCGTAACAGGGATTGTGGTCGCCATAGTTTGCTATGGTTTCGGATACCATGACGCCATGAAAAAAGCGAATGATATGCTTGACTCTGCATTTGAAAAGAAGTTCGCGGATGCAGGAGTAGTAGTTAAAAAAGATGACAGGATTATCAAGTGTAATGGAATGATGATACCGATGCAATGTAAAAAATGCAGGTTCGGAAGAGTTAATGAAGGCGATGTGGAGTGTTTTGTACCTGATTATGACGGCGTTCCGACCATGGGCTTAAAGCGGTGATAAAGGAGTGAGCATGGAAAAATTCATAATCGAGAAAGAAGACAAAGAAGCGGTCTACCTCATGTATGCGGACGAAGACGGTGACGTTATGGTTGAGGGAGCTTACTTGACGCCATACATCGAACCTGACCGTGAAAAGGCTGCAGCAGATGCCTTTCAGCGAGGATACGAACATGCAAAGCACGAGTGTGCGGACTGCCGGAGGATTAGGGCTGGCGCAGAGCAGGAACTTGCAGATAAAGCCTATCAGCAAGGGATGAATGACTTGTGGGAAGCCATGCAGAAAGCCATCAAAATGTATTGCGAAATTGATAACGAGGTTTTCCTGCGTGTTTTCTATGACGTAAAGTGTGACTGGGGCGAGAGCGTTTTGCAGGCGCTGTTCAAAAACACCCCTCAACACTTGATTGATTCCATTCGGAAGTATGAGCAGAGACAGGAAGAGGAGATACAGATCGGGGATGAAGTGATAGCGGCTTCTGGGAAGGCAGTTGTGACGGCAGTCGGACCAGTGTATTTCGAATTTGTTTATGCAAACGGTGCCATTGGATCTGACAAAGTTAAAAACGTAAAAAAGACCGGTCGTCACTTTCCAGAAATCGCCGAAGTCCTTGAGAAGATGAGAGAGGAGTAAACAGCAATGGCCAAGAAGAAGCACCGCACGATCAGGGGCATCGGTCCGAAGCGGGCAAGGGATATTATTGACAAGATTACAGAAGGTAACGCATGACACAATACAGAGTACCAAAGAAGACATCAAAGTATTATGTTCCTGAAGAAGTATACAAGACCACCGTCCATTACTGCAGGCAGTATCCCTTGTGGAAGCAGGAGCTTGAAGCAGATCCGGACGCAAGCAAGGCGATAGACTACAGCACCGACAGAGTGCAGACATCTTCACAGCCCGACCCTACATCCGACATTGCTATGCGCCGTGCGACTATCCGCAGGAAGAAGGAGACAGTCGAGCAGGTGGCGTACACTGTCGCAGGTACTATGCACACATGGCTGATACTCGGAGCGTGTCACGGACTGACATACTATCAGTTAAGAGACAGAGGCATACCGTGCGGAAAGAATATGTACTCCGCATTGCGCCAAAGGTTCTACTACGAAATGTCAAAACTAATTTAATAAAGTGAGGGAATCAGGGGACACATCAAGGTGTTATGATTGTATCGTGCAGAACGACAGGGACCTGCACTGACGAGTTCTTTTTCATAATTGACCTCCTTTCCAAACAGGGCGCTATGCTTTCATCGGCATGGCGTCCTGTTGCGTGCTAAGGGGTACCCTGTCAAAAAAATACCCGGGGGAGGGTATTTCCTCCAATGACATGCACCCTCCCCACTGTCAATTACTCATTCTCTTTTTTGCCCCTCCCCTCTGCGTCTGTTTTCACAAGGGGGAGGGGGGTCATTACCGGGGTACCCCATGGCAAGATCATCACGATGGCCTTACATCAGAGCACAGGCATGGAACAGAGATAAAAAGATGCGGGCGGTCTGTCACATTTGTGGGGAGCCGATCGACTACTTCGTGCCGCCTTCCTCAACGCCTGACTCATACGAACCTGATCATTTAATTCCTGTTCATTTGCGTCCCGATTTGGAACTTGACTTGACGAACATTGCGCCGTCACACAGGCGATGCAATCGACAAAGAGGAGACGGAACCAACGGGACCAATACCATCGGAGAGAGGTCCAGAAGGTGGTAAGGGCCAAAAAATCTTCCAGATACCCCGAATTTCTGAGACTAAGGCCATCGCAGTGATATCTCCCCCCGAACGTTCAAACAAATTTTTGAGGTGCCGAATGAATGCAAGACAGAAGAAAAACTACAAAAAGAGTCCTGATACTCTCATAAGGGCGATTCTGTCTCTGCAGAAGAAACTGGAGGACAATGAAGCACAGTTTCTCGAGGAACCGCTCCGCGTAATGGTTGAGACAGGCGAGGGCAATCTCGTACCCCGGGCAAATCCCTTTGTGCAGGAATATCGGGCCATGATCAGGGACTTTTCGGCTGCAGTGAAGGCGTACAAGGATATAACCGGAGACAAGGACGAGTCGGAAGTCGGTTCCCTTGACAGCATCCGCGCATGCCTTAAGGTGGCGAAATGATGGGAAAAACTGAACCAAGGCTCTTTACTCCTCCGCTTCGGGAGTTGACGCCTGCGACCTCCCTGGGCTTTGCGTGTGTAGAGTATGCGAAATCCGTATTAAAAAAATCGCTGTATCCATGGCAGGAGTGGGCATTGATCCACGCTCTGGAAATCGTCGGAGAACTTGGCGGGGAATGGAAATTCCGTTTCCGCACGGTTCTCTTTTTGATTTCAAGGCAGAATGGCAAGACGGTCCTTTCCGAGGTGATCGCATCCTTCTTCTTGAATATCCTCTGTGTAGATTCCATTTTCGGCACATCTCTAAGTCTGGATAAAGCGGAGGAAGTCTGGGAGGCGGTCGTGCAGGATCAGGAGAGCATTCCGGAACTGTCCGCAGAACTCCAACGCGTAGGAAGGACAAACGGAAGCAAAAAATTAATATTGACTGGTCTGCGCCAGTATAAAGTCGGAGCGCCTACAAGACGCGCAGGCCGCGGCGATAGCAACGATCTTGTTATGCTCGATGAGATAAGGGAGCAGAGAGACTGGGAAACATGGGCGGCGTCTGTAGCATCTACAAACGCCAAGCCGAACGGCCTTGTTGTGTGCTTTTCAAATGCCGGAGACCCTGACAGCATTGTCCTCCGTCAGCTCAGGTCGCAGGCCATCAGCACTATTACCGGAAAAGAATCCGGGGATTTCGGTGGAGAGGTTGACGGAGATACGCTTGGCCTCTTCGAATGGTCTTCTCCTGATGGAGCAAAAACAGATGATATGGACGCTCTCGCGCAGGCGAATCCGGCGCTCGGATATGGATATTTGACAGAGCGGGCGCTCCTGTCAAATCGCGCGACATTCCCCGAAAACAAATTCCGATCAGAATGCATGTGTCAGCAGGTAGAGACGATCCTCCCGCAGCCATTCCCGGACGGAGCATGGGACGCGGGACTTGACAGCTTTTCGCAGATAGCACCGGAATCCGAAATCTATTTCGGCATTGACCTGTCCCAGAACAGACGCTGGGCAGTCGTAGCAGCGGCCGGCCTGAGGGAAGACGGCAACATGCACATCGAAGTCGTTGCGCGTCAGATCGGGACGGAATGGGCATACAAATGGTTCGAGGAGAGACAGAAAAAGACTCCTATGAATCTCGCATTCCAGGGACGCGGATGCCCTGTTGTGGGGCTTGCGGAACAGATCTGTACGCTCCCGAACGTCAACCGCTTTGCGATAGAGGGCGGTGAGCTGACAGCGTCATGGGGCCGGTTCTGGGATGCCGTGGCTGCTAACGAGCCGGACAGCGTGCGGGGCGGGATGAAGGTGTATCACCTGTCTCAGCCTGTACTGGATGCACCTGCAAAGACGATGCAGCTAAGGAACCTTGGCGGAGGCGTAGAGCTTCCGGACCGTATAAAGAGCCCGGATGACCCGTCTCCGATGATAGCGTGTTTTGTAGCATTCGCGGCCGCAACGCAGACAAGAAGGCAGGAAAAGAAAATCTATGGAAGCAGTTACGCGAAGGGTGGGACGCTCATGTTCGCCTGATGGAGGGCATCGACATGCCAGTAATACAGAGACTTAAACAATTATTCGGGCGAAATGTGTTCTATGTTGTCACATCGGAAGAGATGCCCAGAGTCGGAAAGCTGACAGCGAGGCAGCTGTATGCCACACAGGCAAACCTCCACGCAGTAGTTTCCTTTTTAGCTGACAGTGTCGCACAGCTCCCGCTCAAGGTTTATATACGCGACGAGGAGACCGCCAGAAGGCGCGATCGTGACAGCGTAGCGGCCAAGCTCCTATGGAGGCCAAACGCGGACCAAACAGCATATGAGTTTATCAATGCCCTGACCGTGGAACTGCTCCTCATGGGATGCGCTGTGATGTGGCTTCTTCCGGATCCGGACAGCGAGAGCGGCTACCAGCTCCGCATTATCCCACGCGAGTGGATTGTAGACACCGAGAGAGCGACAAATTACGCGCCTGATACCCTGAAAGTTCATACCGGTTCCGGGCAGTTTATTAATATCCCGCGGACGGAGTTTGTGCAGTTCCGCATGTACGCGCCCGGCAATCCCGGAGGCTATCAGTCGCCGATCGCAGCGCTGAGGCAGACGTTGAACGAGCAGATAGAAGCTGACCGCTTCCGTACTCAGATTTATAAATCATCCGGACGATTCAATGCCTACATCACAAGGCCGAAAGACGTTGAACAGTGGGATGACGAGACAAAGCGCAAATGGCTGACCGCCTTCCGCGAGGGCTGGGGTTCTGATGGAAGCAATTCCGGAAAGATGCCGTTGCTCGAAGACGGTATGGAGATTAAGCCGTACCAGTTCAACGCCAAAGAGGCCCAATACGCCGAAACAAAGCAGTTGTCCCGTGAAGACGTGGCAGCTGCTTTTCATGTTAATCCGTCACTGATATGGCATACCACTACACAGACCTATGCCAGCGCGAAGGATAACGCGCGCGCACTGTATGCGGACTGCCTTGGTCCTACACTGCAGATGCTGCAGCAGAGGATCAACTCGTTTCTGCTCCCGATGATTGGAGCGGATCCGCGGACATACGTTGAGTTTGACCTGACCGAAAAGATTAAAGGCAGTTTCGAGGAGCGGGCAAGCATCCTGCAGTCGGCTGTCGGCGGTCCCTGGCTCACACGAAACGAAGCCAGGGCGGATAATAACCTTCCTCCGGTTGATGGCGGTGATGATTTGATAGTGCCGCTGAATGTGGTAGCAGGCGGACAGGCAAGCCCACAGGATACACACATGGATCCTCAAGAGCCGATGGCAACAGAACCGGCTGAACCCGTGAAGATGCGGAAAAAATCAGAAGCGGAGAAAATTCGAGTCAAAGCGCGGTCCACAAAAGAAGAAGATGAACGCATGACGGAGATCCTTAAGAAATTTTGGAAACGACAGGCATCTTCCGTACTTCCGAAGATTGGAGCGAAGTCAGCGTCATGGTGGGACGAAGATAGGTGGGACGATGAACTTGCTGAGGACATCACTCCCCTGATCAACTCCATAGCGGACGCGCACGGCAAAGAGACTGCAGAGGCCCTGGGCTTTGAGTATGACGGGAAACTGACCAGAAAGTATCTGGAAGCTCTCGCTAAAGGACGCGCACATGCGATAAATGCAGCGACATACAAAAAGCTTTTGGCTGCGCTCGAAGATGATGAGGATGAAGAAGACACGCCCTCACACGTTTTCGATGTCCGGCAAAGCAAAGACTCGCTGACGTTTGGCCGGATGCTTGCCCTGGCTGTTGCCGGATGGGCAGCGGCCCATGAAGCGCCCAAGCAGGCAGAAGATGCCGGCATACACCGGACCGTTGAGAAGATGTGGATAACCGGAGACAATCCGAGACCGGAACACGCCATGATGAATGGCGAGACCGTTCCCATCAACGAGCCTTTTTCCAATGGCTGTGAATGGCCAGGGGACGAAGGAGGAGATCCCGACACCACATGCGGATGCAACTGCAGTACCGAGGTAATCATCACATATTGAGGAGATGATCATGGAACACAAATACAAAGAATTTCCGATGCAGAAGTCGGAAGGCGATGCAGGAACAATCTCCGGTTACTTTTCCACCTATGACAGGATTCCGGACAGTTACGGCGATGTGATCGCAAAAGGAGCATTTACAGAAACGATTCAGAAGCGCAAAGAGTCGGGGCATCCGTTTCCGCTGTGCTGGAATCATGACCTGAATCAGATCATTGGATCTGTGAACCCGGACGACATACAGGACACTGACAAAGGCCCGCTGATGACAGCGAGCTTTTTTAATACCCCGCTTGCGCAGGAAAAGCGCGAGATTGTCAAGAGCGGTGTCGTGTACCAGTTCAGCTTTGCTTATGACGTCCTGGAAGCCGGTCCGGTCGAACTGGAAAACGGAATCAAGGCGAACGAACTGAGAAAGCTCGACTTGTTCGAGGTCAGCATTGTTCCGATCCCTGCTAACCAGAACGCGGTCATGACAGAGGTCAAGGCCGGAAGACGCAACAGCGCAAAAGACGCTGACAGACTAAGACAGATCATCGCGCTCGCTCAGGAATGTCTGGGAGAGCTTGATGATACAGAGGAACCTGACAACGGAGAGGACAAACCCGAAGCCAATGGGGCACCAGAGGAGCCGAAGGCGAGCAATCCGGAGAAGGACGATCTTCTGGAATACATCAAATCAATGGAGGTATAACGCCATGACTTTGAGGGAAGAACTTAAAGCCAAAAAGGATGCACTCTTTGCGCTGAAAGAGCGCATCGAGGCAGACGATGCTGATGCTATCGCCGAGGGCGAACAGCTGAAAGCAGATATTGAAGCTAAAACAGCCGAACTCAGGCAGGCAGAGAAGAAAGCTTCTCTGCTCGGAGTAATCGGCACCAAAGACAAGGAGGACACGTCTATGTCTGATGTTAAAGCCCGTTCTCTGGGTGAAAATTTTGTCAATTTCGTAAAAGATTCTGATCACGGCAAGAAGTTTGACCTGTCAGCTCCCGCCTTCGTCAAGGCAGCGACCGATACACAGACTTCTCCCGCCGGTGCGGTGGATTTCGCTACCACATTCGACCGCAATATTGTCACCGCTCCGCGCACCCCGCTTGTGATCCGCGATCTGTTCGGCGCAGAGACCATTTCCGGCTCTACACTGGTCTATCTGGTAGAAGGCGCAATTCAGGGCGCTCCTGCCGTGACAGCTGAAGGCGCGGAGAAGCCGCAGATCCATTTTGCGGATCCTACACCCAAGACTGTCAGCCTTGCAAAGATCGCCTGCCACATCAAGGAATCCGACGAGTATATCGACGACTATCCTTTCCTGGCCTCCGCGATCAACGGCCGTCTGCTCTATGAGCTTGGCCTTGTTGAGCAGAATAAGCTTGTGACTGACCTGCTTGGTACTTCCGGCATCCAGACCGGCAGTATCACAGCTGCAGCAACCTATCTCGATGTCGCAGAAGAGATCCTCAAGGCAGCCATGGACGTTCAGGACGGCTCCGGCTTTGCCGCTGACGCGATCGCTCTCAACCCTGCTGACTGGTTCAAGCTGAGGACCCTCAAGCTCACCACAAATGAATATTTCGGCGGCGGCCCCTTCGGCGCCCAGAACATCCCGAACCTGTGGGGCATTCCGGTATGCGTGACCACTGCGGTTGCAGCGAACAAGTTCATCGTCGGTGCATTCAAGACATGTGGCTCTGTCGTTTCCCGCAACGGCATCTCTGTCGAGGCGACCAACACCAACGAAGACGACTTTGTCAAGAACCTGATGACCATCAGGGCGGAAGAGCGCCTCGCTCTGGCAGTCCGCAGACCCGCAGGCTTCAAGGTCCTGACCAAGGCCACAACCTGATAACGATCGGCATGGGAGGGCGCAAGCTCTCCCCTCTGCCATGAAAGGCGGTGAGACCGAATGATGAAAGACTATATTATTGGCGGCAAACAGTATCAGTATGAGGAAGGCACACAGCCGAAAGATGCCGTCGAAGTGAAAAAGGTTGAGCCGCAGAACAAAGCGGTAAAACCGCAGAATAAAAAGCGGAAGGTACAGGCAAAATGAGCATGCTGACAAATTGGGGGTATACCCTCACAGAGCTGAATCTCGTACCGAACATGATGGAATACGAGGAGTACGGCACTTATACAGGCAGGTCCGATAATGCCGAAAGAGTTGAAGCAGAGATTTCCGCAGCATGCGCATCCATCCGCAATTATGTCGGCTGGCACCTGTATCCATCCGAAGCGTGCAGGATGGAGACCATAGCAAGCGACCGCAGGGTGATATATCACGGGTCGGATATGCTTATACAGCTTCCGGCCCGCTTTGTATCCGCTGTGTCGTCCGTGACGATTGACGGAGTCGCCTGCAGCCATTACCACATCGACACCAACGGTCTTTTGACTGTGTTCAACGTCCGCCCGATTAAACGGTATACGGAGATTGCTGTTGAATATATGGCAGGCCTGACCGATGAAATGATGGCTCCCATTAAGGAACTCATCGCGCACAGAGTAACACATGCCATGGCTGTGCCTGCAGGAATCACATCCGAGGCGTCCGGCGGTGTATCCGTGACGTATAACGCAACATGGATCAACAACAGCAGGGCGACAGCGCTCGCGGGCGACAATAAGGAACTGCTCGTTCCGTACAAAGTGCAGGGGGTGTTTTAATGCCAGTTTTATCTTTTTGGACCCAGAGTGTTATCCGCCTCAGGCCCAGAACAAAGACGGAGCGCGGTTCGACCGTGTACGACTGGACAAACCCTGACGAGCTGACGATCAACGATTGCTCTGTGGTACCTGCATCTACAAGCCTCACAGAGGACGGAAGGGTGCAGGGTATAGAAGACGGCCTGACCGTATATGCTCCGCCTGACGCGGATGTGAGAGCAGGCGACCGGATCCAGTACGGAGATGGCATCTACACGATAAACGGTGATCCGCTTGTCTGGCCGGGTGTGGCGCGACTCGCACATATGCAACTCAACCTCAAGAGGTGGCGAGGATGAGCAAACTTGACATTAAGTGGAATCCGGCTGGTTTTGCGGAATGCCTGCAGGACCTGTCCGGGGAAGTACAGACCGCAGCAGAAGGAATCGCTTCGAGGGCATCGGCGCTAACCGAAAAAGGCTCTGGATTCCATGTTGAGATGGAAAACGAAGCACGCTACAACGACTCGAAGTATGGAGTCACCCGCCCGATTGCATATGTCGTGCCTGACGATGACGAGAGCGCTGCGGAAGAAGCTGAAAACAAGATTTTAAGTATTGGGATGGCATTATGATCATCAACAAAAGTATTGATATAGAGAATGAGGTGCGTGTTGCCCTGTCTCCGTACATAACTACATATTGCCGTCCGTTACCTGCTGAGTACGAACTGCCCCACATCCTTGTGACTCAGGTCAGCGGAAAGATTGACAGCACGATTGATACGTTTTCCGTTGTGCTCGATTCAAGGGCTGAAACAGACGCAGAGGCAAAAGAGACGCTGAATAAGGCGGTCGGCATTGTAACGCAGGTAGCAAAAGAGCAGACTACGGCTCTTCGGCATGTAACACTGAATTCTTCCGGCTCATGGGGCGCAGACCCCGTGAGGCCGGATCTTTCTATGTGCTCGGCTCGGCTTGAGATCGTTGCACATCAAACAACAATGGAGGTAACTGAGCATGAGTGATGTAAGACTTGGTTTGGGTCGAGCGACCGGCATGTTTTACCATGCGCCTGCCGGTACAGCACTCCCCACTGACCCCACTGCGGAACTTGCATCCGCATGGACGCATGTCGGGGACGTGTCTGACGCAGGTATTACACTGACTCTCAATAAAACCACTGAAAATATCAAAAACTGGGCGAACGTGGTCAAACGTGTCATCATGACGGAGCACTCCGAGACCGTTCAGGCTCCCATCATGGATACTACTGCTGAGTCGCTTGAGACTGTTGTCGGCTCCGGCAACGTAACAACGGCCACGGGCGGTGTTACCACCGTTAATCTTTCCGACGGAGCACTTCCTCCCGAAGAGGCTTTCCTGTGGGTCATGAAAGACGGTGACGATATGATGATGATCGGATGCTCTTACGGTCAGGTTTCCGCAGTGGAAGCGGTAACATTCGCTCCCAATTCCGCAATCAACTGGACACCCACCATCACGGCGACAGGCGACACCGGAATGAAGATCATCATGAAATAATCAATCTTGTGTGCCGGGGGACTGCGGTTCCTCGGCCTTTTTTTAGATAAAGGTGATTTATGCAGAAATATGTGCTTGAAGAAAAGGAAAAAGACTATCTGGAGCTGACTATCCGCGGAGAGGTTTTTAAGCTCCCTCTCAGTCTGGGCATCGGTGAGTTTTTGACGCTCCAGAAGGCATTTCAGGAAAACGATATTCTCGCACTTGTTGACTTTTTCCGGAGATATATCAGGTCGGACGTGATCGACACGCTCGAGATCCAGGATTTTACCCAGCTTCTGAAGATCTGGAAAGACGCTTTTGACGCTAATGCAAAGGCATCAGGGAGTCCGTCCGTGGGGGAATCTTAAGCCTCACGAGCATAGTCAATGACCATCGTGAGGCAATATCTTACGACCTGTTTACGCGGACAGGGTATCAGCTGTCAGATATCGGTACGGAACTCGAATGGGGGACGCTCAGGGATTTCCTTTGCAGTCTGCCGATTGATTCCGCACTGCACAACGAAATGCACCCAGAGTTTTCCGCATGGGCAACAAGAGTAAAGACAAACGGCATATTAGCCGATATCTATGATGTCTTGTCCGATATCCGCTATGCGCTGATCACGATAGGCGGCGGAAAGCCGACCAAGCCAAACCCATACCCGAGACCAAACGCAAAAGAGCCGGACAACGTTCAGCGTTTCGGAAAAGGCGGTCTGCCTCCGGACGAGCTGAGGGCATGGTTTGAGAAGAAGAGGAAAGAAAATGCCAGTAGTAGCATCGGCGACACTTGAAGTTACTCCGGTACTGTCAGGTGCGCAACAGAGTTTAACACAACAGCTGACCGGCGCTGCTTCCAGTGCGGGAGACAAGGCCGGTAAAGAGGCAGGCTCAAAACTGGGGTCGTCACTCGCTAAAGGAATCGCCGGCGGTACTGCACTTGTGACCGGAGCTGTTGCCGGCGCATCCGCAGCCATGATCGGGGCGGCCGGTAAGACAGCGGAATACGGCGACCAGATAGACAAGGCAAGTCAGAAGCTTGGTGTATCGTCTACGTTTTATCAGGAATGGCAGGCAGTATTACAGCACTCCGGCACGGACATGGATAAGATGTCCGCAACTTTTAAGAAGCTCGCCACGGCATCACAGGACGCATCCGAAGACCAGCAGGCAGCTTTTGAGCGACTTGGTCTGAGCATGGATGACGTCAAGAACATGTCCACGGAAGAGCTTTTTACTTCCGTCATTACCGGCCTGCAGGGCATGGAAGAGGGTACGGAGCGTACCTCTGTCGCCACACAACTGCTCGGCAAAGGCGCGATGGAGATGGGCGCACTGCTCAATACGTCCGCCGAAGATACTCAGGGCATGATCGATAAAGTGCATGAACTGGGCGGAGTCATGGACGAGGATGCAGTTAAAGCGTCGGCACGCTATCAGGACAGCCTGCAGGACATGACCACGGCTTTCGAGGGCATCAAAAACGGCGTCGCAGCGGATTTACTCCCTGTACTTGCCGATTTATTCGACAACGTTGGCACATGGCTCTCGGAAACTGACCTGACTCCCCTGACGGACATGATCGGCGAAGCAGTCAGCGCTCTGGGCGATTTCATTTCCAATCTGGACATCGAAGCAATCGGCGAAACCTTCCAAAGTGTTGTCACTGCCATCGGTGAAGTGCTCGGCACTTTCTGGGAGGCAGGTTCGGTAATTTTTGACGCCGTGAAAGAAGCACTCGACACCATTTCGTCCTCTGTCGAGGATACCGGTACTGATTGGGGCACAGTCTGGGACGGCATTTCCGGAGCGATACAGACCGCCGCCGAAATCATCGGTCAGGTCATAGAGATCATCGGTCAGGCAATCGGTTGGCTCGTCAAAGAGACCCAGACAGACGGCACACTGCTGAACGGCGTCTGGAACGGCATTAAAACGACGATCGATGTTGTCGGACAGTTTATTCAAGGCGTCCTGAAGGTCGTCAACGACATTTTGAACGGCGACTGGAAAAAAGCGTGGGAAGATGCAGGCGGAGTAGTGAAGACGGTCACTGATGGCATAAAGCAGGTGTGGGATGTGACAATGAAGCCTGTCATTGACGCCATAAAATCAGCGTGGGAAGCGATTTCTGAGCCTGTAAAAAAAGTACTTGGTGACATCGGCGAAAAAGTTGATTCTGTTTTCGGCGGCATCAAAGATATCGTCGATGGCGTCATGTCCGGAGACAGCGGTATCACGCACATCGTCAGCGATGCCATAGACAAGGTCAAGGGAATGTTTGACTTTGACTTGAAGTTTCCGCACATCGACCTGCCTCATCTTTCCGTAACATGGGAAGACCTCGGTCCGGTAAGCATTCCGCATGTGAGCGTTGAATGGTACGCAAAAGCGTATGCCAATCCGTACTTATTCACTGACCCTACTGTTGTCGGTAATCGCGGTTTTGGTGATGGCAACGGCGGAGAGATTGTCTACGGACACGAAAACCTGATGAGCGACATCACAGAAGCTATGAAACGGGGCGGTGACAGGGTTTTCTCGCCGACGATCAACGTGTATACGCAGGAAGGGCAGAGCAACAGGGAAATAGCAAATGCGGTCATCGAAATCATGGAAAGACAGTATAGAGACCGAGAAAGCGTGTTTGCATGAGCAATGATACTTTGACAATTAAGTTTAGTACATATCCCGGAACGAACGGTGGAAAAATCATCCAGTCATCAACCTATCATGTATACGTGCTCGATAATAATGACAACGATGCGCCGGAACCTGACTATGAATTTGTTTCTGTGCCGGGGCGTACCGGGGATTTGACTTTCTGGAACGGCAGATATAAGAACAAGCAAATTACATATAAATGCATCTGTGATAATAATGCACGGACAAATGTACCGTCATTCTTTTCTGCCCTTCTTGCACAGCCCGGTCAGGCACGACTAGAGGATACGCTCAACACCACGTATTTTAAAAAAGGTATATATATTGGGAATACCGCCCCAAGGTTTTCAGACGGTGGGAAGCGCGCAACATTTGACATTACGTTTAACTGCCAACCGCAGAAATGGCTGTTTGCGGGAGAAACAGAGACGAAATACACGGCAGGTACATACAATTTCATAAATCCTTCAAGCTTTCCTTCGTACCCGCTTTTCAGAATACAAAAAAGCAGTGTGTCATCTGCCGGCACGATTACTATCAAGCATCTCAACGCGTCCTCTGATGAATTTGTGCTAACTGACGATTATGCCCATTCGACTCAATATGTCTACTATGACAGCGAAACTCAGGATGCATATATGCCGGCTTATAATAATCGCAACGTAAACTCTAAAGTGACAAAAACAGGGTCATCAGGGAGGATATGTTTCCAAGGGGGCAACAGCACAAGGGTGACAGTTGCCGGTGGCATATCGAACGTTTACATAACATCGAGGTACTACATTTTATGACACCTATTTTATATAACGTGACAGGGGCTTCCCGCTCAAGCATGGAGATATGCGGTTATTTGACCGATGCCATAGAATGCACCATCGAAGAAGAGCTTAACGGCGTGTATCAGCTTCGTATGATTTATCCAATAAGCGGAGCCCATGCCTCTGAATTAAAAACAATGCGTGCTATAGGCGCAATTCCGGCTGACGGGGAAAAGGTGCAGATATTTGACATCTTTCGGATCACGATGCCTAGGTACGACCGACTGGAAGTAGAAGCAAAGCACGTTTCCTACAGATTGTCAAAAGCATATTCGAGACCTTTTTCTGCGTACTATTCCACAACACAAACAGTACAAAATCTTTTTAATAAAATGGTCGAGAATTCACGCATACCCGGTGACTTTACTTTTTCATCACAAGTGAGTTTGCCAAGTTGGTGGATTGGCAATGATTTGGTTGTCAGTGAGCCGACTTCTGTGCGCAGCGTCATCGGAAGGGTTTTAGATATACTCCAAATCCAAGGAACCGCCGAAATGAAATGGGATAATTTCGACATTAAGCTGACTCTTCATCGAGGTGTAGAAAGCAACGTTATTATCAGGTACGGAACGAATCTAATTGACTATAAACAAGAGGAAAATATCGAAGAAACCATAACGGGAATACTGCCATACTGGAAAGGCAGGGACGCAAGCGGAAGCGATGTTGTTTTTTGGGGAACACTGCGAAGATCAGCAAATTACAGTGAATTTCCATATGAACGTAATGTGCCAATGGATTTTTCGGATAAATTTAAGACGATTCCATCATCAGCTGATTTAAATGCGGCTGCGGATGAGTATATAGCGAATAACAACATTGGCGTTCCGAAGGTATCCATAAATGTGTCTTTTGTGGACTTATCGCAGACAACAGAATATAAAGACCTTGCGAAGATGTATTCAGTTAATTTAGGCGATATAATTACGGTTCAGTACGAAAGTCTTGGCGTATCCGCAAAAGCGGAAATTATCCGAACGGTCTATGACGTATTAAAGGAACGATATACGGAAATTTCAATCGGAGACGCAAAAATCCGAAACAACGACAAAACATCAAAGGCAATATCAAACAACACAGCAAGCGTAAAGGAGTTAAGGCTGGAAACAGAAACTACTTATGCCTCTGGCACTCCCGGGACGGATACGGTTATACAAAACGCGAATCAAAAAAGATGCAAGCTGGTAAAAACGGGTAAAAGTGTAAGGTGCTATGTGGGCATCGGATATGCAGACGGCACGACTGCAATACCTGCCAATACAACACTTTTTACAATCCCTTCCGGGTATCGGCCCAAAGAAAGACAAATATTTCCGGGCACAGGATACCGGTCTGTCGGCAAAACCGTAGTACCGGGGCTTGAATTTAACACGGATGGCACAATCACCCATAATTCAGGCAGTGATATAACGATGCTTGTAGGATCAGCAGAATGGGAGGTCAGCTAATGAGCATACATATCATACCGGCTGTATTTACTTCTTTGCGGTCGGTGACAACAGAGCGCCGAAACCAGTGGGATTATGGTCAGGTGCTTAACATTTCCGGCCAGATAGATTTACCGGAAATCTTCGAAGCGCATTTCTGCTGTGATGGAGACAATACGACAATCACGCAGATAGGGCAGAACAATCTTGTGGAAGTACCTCCCGAGTACATGGAGACAGGCAGGACAATTCTCTGCTATATCTTCCTGCATGATGCGTCTACGGATGGCAGGACGATGTACACGATCAGGATCCCCATCCTCCGGAGACCCAGACCTACAGACCTTGAGCCGACTCCGGTACAGCAGGACGCCATCACTCAGGCCATCGGCGCTATGCAGGCGGCAAGAAGGGATATTGAGAGCATCGCCGAAGACGCACATCAGGCGATTGAGGACGCACTGGACGAGACCGTGGAAGAGACAGTCGCCCAGAAGGTTGCGGAGGCTGTTGAAGAGGCAAAGCAGTCAGGTGAGTTTAAGGGCGACAAGGGGGATAAAGGAGATAAAGGCGATAAAGGTGATGATTACACATTAACCGATGCAGACAAGCAGGATATTGCCAATCTGGTTGACATTAGTTCAAAAGCTGATGCGGTGATAGTACATGTTGGTGATGTTGTTAGCGGTAATATGTATGAGATTGACCGTACATATCATGAAATCGGCGGAGCATTGATTGGCGGTGCCAATGTCGTGCTTACGGATGCCTCGGAGAGGATATATCCGTATGTCGGTGTGTTGTCTGAGAATGGCACGTATGCAATCGCCTTTGGTGTTTCCGCAACCTATAACGGCACGGCGGCATTATACGGATATTTAATCCTGCAGAACAACTACGCCATGAGGGTGGAGCAGTATACTGCTATTCCTGTTAATCTGAGTGACCTGACGGATGATGTTGGCTTTGTTAAGAGCATCACAGCGAACAAGTCAGGCAAAGTTACGACTATATATTCAGATGGCACGGTAATCGCCACGATTAATGACGGTCAGGACGGCGCAGACGGACACTCTCCCGTGATCACTGCGAGCAAGTCAGGCACTGTGACTACTGTCTATTCCGATGGTACTCAGATTGCTCAGATTAATGACGGAGCGGACGGAGACGACTACACGCTGACCGCACAGGACAAGACGGATATTGCCAACTTGGTGATACAGATTCTTCCGACAGCACAGGGGGTGAGTTTCTGATGAGTGATGAATACTATGTTGTCAGAAAACCTGACCTCGAAAATATTGCGGACGCTATACGCACTAAGGGCGGTACGAGTGCGCCACTGACTTATCCGCAGGGGTTTATCGATGCGATTGACGCTATCTCAGGCGGTGGGGATGAGCCTATTCCTGATGATGGGAAGACGAGGATATTTATCCATATCGCAGAGGGGACGCCTGATAATCGGTTGACGTTTTATCTGAGATTTACGGCATCTGAGGCGAACAATACGACCGTTGATTGGGGTGACGGTGTATCGGAGACGCTTGGAAGTACCACGGCGACAAACTACTCGCATAAGTATGCAGGTGGTGGCGATTATGTCATTGCCATGACGGTGAACAGTGGAACAATCAGTTTTGTGGGAGATAGTAGTAACAGGATTTATGGAGCGAGTGATGACGCTAACGCATATAACCACTCAAGAATTGAACGAATTGTTTTTGGGGAAAATGTAAGAATGATTGGGGATTATGCTTGCTATCATTGTTATGGACTTAACTCTGTTACAATTCCCAATAGCGTGATAAGCATTGGAAGTGGGATATTCGGCGCTACATTTAGTTCCTGTTATAGTCTCAAATCCATTACAATTCCCAATAGCGTGACAAGTATTAAAAATACTATATTTAGTAACTGTTATAGTTTCGTAAAAATTATCATACCCGATAGCGTGACACGCATTGAGGCAAATGCATTTAACAACTGCATCGGCATGTCAGAATACCATTTTAAACCTACGACACCGCCCACACTCCAAAATGCAAACGCTTTTGGTAACATCCCTTCTGACTGCATCATCTACGTCCCTCGTGGCAGTCTCAGTGCATACAAGACGGCAACAAACTGGAGTCAATACGCTTCACAAATGCAGGAGGAACCGACATGATTAAGACAGAATCCCTTACTATCGGCGGACAGGAATACACACGCACGTACTCCGATGATAACAAATACGTTGTCCGTGACGGAATCTCCTACTCCGAAGCCGTAGACCCTGCATATCTTGGACGCACGTACACAGAGGGCGAGACCATGCCTGATGATGAAATCAGCGAAGAAGAAGCAGGACGCATCCTGATGGGGGTAGATGTATGAACAGAAGATACGCAAAAGCGCTCAGGAAGCGCATAGAAGCCCTTGCAAACACGATGCCGGATGAAGAAGCCGTGGACACTCCCGAACTCTTTCCCATGTGGAATCCTTCCGCCCACTACATTGACGGAGACAGGGTCTGCTATGAGGGCAAGCTGTACAAGGTGATACAGGGGCACGATGCACAGGCAGACTGGAATCCAAAAGAAGCTGTGGCGCTTTTCGCTGAAATCCTGCCCGGACAGGAAGGAACGGAGATAGGCGAATGGAAACAGCCTGATTCCACAAACACCTATGCCCTCGGTGCGAGAGTCTACCACAACGGCAAACTGTGGGAATCTCTCTATCCCAATAACAGTTGGGAGCCGGGCGTGTTTGGATGGGAGGTGGTGGAATAATGCTCCGCTACTGTTTCGAATCCGACAAAGTCAGACGCACTCTGGAAAAGTGCAGGAAAAACGACCTCGCCGTGATTGACGTGGAAGACAACGAGTCAGCAGTCAAGTCAGCCGTCAGCCGTGGGGTGTATGTATACGGATACTTAAATGCGGGCGCTCTCGAAAGGGAGCGTCCCTACTACGGCAAATTTAAACATCTGCGTTTAGCGCCCTATGAAGGGTGGGACGGTGAATATTGGGTTGATGTAACTGACAAGGCGTGGCAAGATCACCTGTTCACACAAGCAAAAAAGATAAAAGAACTCGGAGCAATCGGAGTCTATCTCGATAATACCGATGTTTATTACATGTGCTGCGGACACCTTCATAGGGCAATGAATACAGTGCCAAAGGCACAGGATGTTTATAAAGCACTTGCACAGGTTGTATACATCATTCAAAAAGGTGTCGGCCTGATCGTAATGCCTAATGGTGGAGATTCCTTTGTCCGGCGATTCATCACGCAGTACCCTGGTATCATCCAGACCATAAATCAGGAAGGGCTTTTTTACGAAGATTTCAAGAAACAGCCGAAATCAGAGACAGCATACCGGAAAGAATACATGAAGTGGGCGGCCGAACATGTAAAAGGCAAAATCAGAGGGATAGAGTACTGCAAGAAACCTTCTGAGATTGCAAAAGTAAAAGCCTATTATGCTGCTCATGGTTGGGATGTATACATCTCAAAGCACAAAGACCTCAGAGGTGACTAATGGACAGACTAAAATTAGTTATTGCTGTATCGGATGTTATCCTTAATGTTTACAGCACCGGACAAGAGCGGCAATACCGGCTCACAAAAGCGTTCGGCGAAAAAGATGCAGACCTCATCCAAAAGGAAGCCAAATTCTGCACAGGGAACAATCTTGAAGACAAATATCTCGCTGTTGCCTGTATTGCTGATCACTACGGAAAAAATCCACAGCGTGCGAAAAAACTTGGAAGATGGGCAGAAAAGGTACAGAACCGGATCAATAAAATCTATGCAATGCGTGGCAAATCCGTCACGCAGACAGCCAAAGACGTTATTAACGACAACTACGACAAGGAATCTGTTCGTGAACTGCTCCTCAAATTCTGCGGATATGATGCCGACAAAGTACAGGCAGAGGTAAATCGCCTCTTACAGCCCTCGGAATCGTCTACACGTTTC